>JACCDS012415293.1_pt1 | contig 14809 bp, 12 predicted proteins | sample 7446441 | NCBI WGS metagenome assembly JACCDS01 (sample SAMN15323445, study PRJNA562643) | freshwater metagenome | isolation source: river surface water | place: USA:Blue River Watershed | collected 2017-08-17 | reverse complement strand
TCGCGGACCACGGCCCCTATGGAAATGAAGTAAATCAGGGCCTGAACCACGCTCATGCCCAATTCGCGCACTTGACTCTTGGGCACGATCAGGAAATAGCCCCCGGTGGGGTTGGGGGTGGTGGGCACATAGACACTGAGGTGCTCCTCGTCGAGGTGACGTGCCACTTCGCCGCTGGGGGTGCCCGTCTGAAAGGCAATCGTCCAGTAGCCCTGGTGCGGAAATCGGATCAGCAAGGCTTTGCGAAAGGCGTTGCCGTTGCTCGAGAACAGGGTGTTGGACACCTTTTTGACGCTGGTGTAAATCGATTTGACGATCGGGATGTTGGTGAACAACCGATCCCATTGCCGAACCCACCAGCGTCCGGCGACATTCGAGACAAACGCACCCGTGGCCAGCAACAAGATGAACATCAGAGCCACGCCCAGACCATGGTACTGGCCCAGCAAGTCAACCCAGTTGTTGCTGCCCTTGGGCACCACCTGTCCCAGAGCCCCCAACAAACCTGAAAACACCCCATCGAGCACACCATACAGCCAGGTCAGCACCCAAACGGTGATGGCCAAGGGCAACCAGACCAACAGGCCGGCAATGAGGTATTTTTTGATCGGCATGAGTCGCCTTCAGTGGCAGGCGCAAGAGGCGCCACAGCCCCCGGCAACGCTTGAGTTGTCTGAGCCGGTCGTCGCCGCAGCCGGGGCCGCAGCCGGGGCCGCAGACTCGCCTGACGAGGCTGGAGCAGCACCCTCTGTGGCGGCGGCAGCAGCACCTGCAGCCGCACCCGAGCCGCCCCGAAAATCGGTCGCGTACCAACCCGAACCCTTGAGCTGGAATCCTGCCGCAGTCAATTGCTTGGCAAAAGCAGGTTTGCCACAAGCCGGGCACTCGCTCAGCGGCGGGTCAGACATTTTTTGCAACACGTCCTTGGCATGGCCACAGGACTCACACTTGTAGGCGTAAATGGGCATGTTGGACCTCTGGATAGGTTGAAAAAACCCACCATTATAGGTCCGACAGACCTCAGACAGGGATTTAGGTGGAAGACAAAACCACCCGATGGTGGCTGCCTTTTCGGTTGGTGATGGCCTGAGGTCCCAAGGAACCCAGCACCATGCCCAACCCAGAGGCCAACAAGCCCGCCAATTGGGCCGGGAATTCCTCGCCCGCCGGTGTGGCCAGAAACAACAGCCAGGTCAGCAAACCCAGCACCATGGAAAACACCGCCCCTTGGGTGCTGGCCCGTTGCCAAAAGAGGCCCGCCGCCAGGGGCACGAAAGCCCCCACCAGGGTGACCTGATACGCCCCGGACACCAACTCGTAGATCGAGGTGCCTTGCATCGCAATGGCATACGCCAGCACCATGGCGCTGAACACCAGCACCGTCACCCGCATGGCGCGCAAACCCTGCTGATCCGACAAATGCGGCCTGAACTGACGCCAGATGTTCTCCGTAAAGGTCACGCTGGGCGCCAGCAACGTGGCCGAGGCGCACGATTTGATGGCCGAGAGCAAGGCGCCAAAAAACAGCACCTGCAAGAAAAAGGGCATGTGCTCAATGACCAGGGTGGGCAAGACCTTTTGCGGATCTTGCTCGATCAACTCAGCGGCCCGCTCGGGCATGATGATCAGGGCGCTGACCACGAGAAACATCGGCACAAAGGCAAACAAGATGTAGCAAATGCCACCGATCACCGGTCCCCGGGTGGCGGCACGCAAGCTGTCTGCCGACATCACCCGCTGAAACACGTCTTGCTGCGGGATCGAGCCAAGCATCATGGTGAGCGCAGCGGCCAGAAAGAAGGCTATTTCCTTGAAGCCGGCCTCAGGCCAGAAATTGAACATGTCTTTGCTGACCGCATAAGCGATGACCTGATCGGCACCGCCCGCTTCGCGGCTGGCAAACACCGCCAACACCGACAGCCCCACCACCAAGATGATCATCTGGATGAAGTCGGTCACTGCCACCGACCACATGCCGCCAAACAGCGTGTAGGCCAAAATCGAGACCACCCCGATCACCATGCCCAAGGGGATGCTGATGGCTTCGTTAGAGAGCAAGTGAAACACCAGGCCCAGGGCCGTCACCTGCGCCGACACCCAGCCCAAATAGCTGATCATGATGATCACCGAACAAGCCACTTCGACGGCACGACCATAGCGCTCGCGGTAATAGTCGGCAATGGTCAGCAAGGTCATGCGGTAGAGCCGTGCAGCGAAAAGCAAGCCGACCAGTATCAGGCAAGTGCCGGCCCCAAACGGGTCTTCGACGACGCCGCCCAAGCCGGACTGCACAAATTTGGCCGGGATCCCCAACACGGTCTCTGAGCCAAACCAGGTGGCAAAGGTGGTGGTGACGATCATCACCAGTGGCAAATGACGCCCCGCAATGGCGAAGTCGGCTGAGTTTTTGACCCGGCGTGCGGCCATGAGTCCGATGGCAATGGTGATCAGCAAATAGACAATGACCAGTGTCAGCAACATGGCAACATCCTCAGAAGAGTGATTGGATCCAGATTTGCAACAACAACAGGCTGGCCAAAAAACCCAGCCCCAGATAAATCAGCACCCTGATCAAACCCAGCGTGCGGCGCTGCTCGAGCAGCAATTGTTCAATCAACTCGCGATCGCTTTGGCGCTGCACGTGCAACCGATCGTGAATCAGGCGCGGCAACTGGGGCAGTATTTTGGCGTAATAAGGTGCCTGGTTGCGCAACTCTTGCCACAAACGCTTGGGGCCCACCTGCTCGAGCATCCATTTTTCCAAAAACGGCTTGGCGGTGCTCCACAAATCCAGATCGGGGTCAAGCTGACGCCCAAGTCCTTCGATGTTGAGCAACGTCTTTTGCAACAGCACCAGTTGCGGCTGAATCTCGACCTGAAACCGCCTCGAAGTCTGGAACAGGCGCAACAGCACCATGCCGAGCGAAATCTCTTTCAGGGGGCGGTCAAAATAAGGCTCGCAAACGGCACGGATGGCGGCCTCCAGTTCGTCGACCCGGGTTTGCGCCGGTACCCAGCCCGATTCGATGTGCAATTCGGCCACGCGCTTGTAGTCGCGGCGGAAAAAAGCGGTGAAATTTTGCGCCAGATACTCTTTGTCGTATTCGGTCAGGGTGCCCACGATGCCAAAGTCGAGGGAGACATAGCGACCAAAGGTCTCGGGCTCGACGCTGACCTGGATGTTGCCCGGGTGCATGTCGGCATGAAAGAAGCCGTCACGAAACACCTGGGTGAAAAAGATGGTCACGCCGTCGCGTGCCAACTTGGGAATGTCGACACCGGCCTCGACCAGTCGGTCGATTTGGCTGATCGGGATCCCTTTCATGCGCTCCATCACAATGACTTCAGTGTGACAGTGGTCCCAAAACATCTCGGGGATCAGCACCAGGTCCAGGCCATCCATGTTGCGGCGCAGCTGGGCCGCGTTAGCGGCCTCGCGCACCAGGTCGAGCTCATCATGCAGGTATTTGTCGAATTCAGCGACCACTTCACGCGGCTTGAGGCGGCGACCATCGGCCGACAAACGCTCGAGCCAGCGTGCCATCAAGCGCATCAGGTCGAGGTCCTTGTCGATCACGCCCAGCATGTTGGGGCGCAAGACCTTGACCGCCACCTCGCGCGGTTGATCGTCTCTCCCCGCAATGACCGCAAAATGAACCTGGGCGATCGAGGCGCTGGCCACCGGCTCGCGGTGAAATTCAATGAAGATGTCGTCGATGGGGCGGCCAAATGCACGCTCGATGGTGGAGATAGCCACCTCCGACGAAAACGGGGGCACCCGGTCCTGCAACAACGCCAACTCGTCGGCCACATCAGGAGGCAGCAGGTCACGGCGGGTCGAGAGCACCTGGCCGAATTTGACGAAGATCGGGCCTAAATGTTCCAACGCCATGCGCAGGCGCTGACCGCGCGGGGCCTGCAGGTTGCGGCCCCATCCCATCAGTTTGGACAACAGCGTCAAGCCCGGACGGTTGATGCCTTGCAGCACCATTTGGTCCAAGCCAAAGCGAAAGATCACCCACAAAATGGTGGCGGTGCGCAAGATGCGCTTCATGCGGCACCGGTCTCGGGACGGGCCGGGGCAAAAGCCCGCAAAGCTTGGGCGATGCGTTGGCCGGCCTGAAAGGCAGCACGGGCAGGCGCATCACCGATCAGTCGCGCCAGATCTTCTTCGGGGCTCCAGCGCACATGATCGACCAGCCAGTTGACTTCGGCGGCCATCTGCACATCGCCTTCAATGCGCAAGGGTGGACGTTGCCGCTGCAAAACATGGTTGGCCAACTGCCAGGGCGAGACATCGCCCAAGTCAAGAATCAGATCGGCGACCTGCTCGACCTTCACGGCGTCGAGCAAGCCCACCGGGGTGAAAACCCACTGCATGGCTTGACCTTGCCAGCGCATTTGCACCGAGCGACCTGCCAACCGACGGGTGCGCGGCAAGGCATGGGAATTGGCCTGCAAGACGTGGTTAATGAACAACACAGCCCTGAGTTGGGCCTCATGCAACAACCACTCCGGAGGCTGGGCTTTGCGCAAAGCCTGATCGAGCCAGGCTGGAGGTGGCGGTAAAAAAGAAACGGGCATGGGCAGATTGTAGAACTGAAGCAGCACATGCCCGGCACCAGCCGGGCGGGGCCACCGAAGGCGGGAGCCCGCCGGAGGTGATTATTGCAGGGCTTGGACGCCAGCGACCAGCCAACCGTGCTGGCCTTCCTTGCTGCGGGTCATGTTCCAGACCTCGCGGAAGGGGCTGGGACCCGACGACAAGTCTTCGCGAATCAGGCCCGAGAACTCGACACTGGCCATGAAGCCCGAGCCCAGGTCTTCGATGCCCAGCAACTGGGCTTCGAGCATGACCACTTCGGTTTTGTTGGGCTGACCGTTGGTGAGCGATTCGCGCTCGGCGAGTTGCTGGCGAATCTCGCTGAGCATGTCATCGGTCATCATGGCGCGCAGGGCTTCGATGTCCGAGCGATCCCATGCGTCTTGCAGCGATACAAAATTCGCTTTGGCGGCACTGACAAAGCCGGGCACATCAAAGTCGGCCGGGATGCTCCAGTTCTGCGAGCCGCCAATCAGACTCGATCCGATGCTGGTGCTGGCACGTCGGGGCTGGGCCGGCTCAAAGTGGGCTTGACCTTCCCAGGGGCGTGCCGATGCATCATTGCCCACATTGTGCGGGTTGTACTGAGGCGCGGTGGCCGGCGCTCCCGGACTGGCACCCTGGAAGGCATAAGGACCCGACTGAGACTGGGCACGGCGGCGCAAGAACCAGCCCACGGCAACCATGACCAGCAGAGCCAACAAACCGAACATCAGAATTTCGCCGAAAGCCTCACCCAATCCCAGGCTACTGGCCAACCAGGCCAGACCCAAACCAGCGGCCAGTCCACCCAGCATGGCTCCCCAGGGTTTGCGCTGGGCTTGTGCCGCAGCGGCGGCCGGTTGTGCGGCCGGTGTGGGTTGTGCAGCCGGGGTGGCTGCCTGTTGCGGCGGGGTAGGCTGGGCGGGGCGGGCGGCTTCACGCTGCGTCACATTGGACGACTGTTTGCCAACCGATTGGCCGCCACCCAAGCGCTTGGCCGCTTCGGCCTGAAAACTGGCCAGGCCCATCAGGGTCACCAGCGAGAGAGAGATGAGACGAGATTTCATGATGCCTCCTACCAACAAAGTGTCAGGACTTGATTCCAACATGAAGTGCCACGACGCCGGCACTGAGGTTGTGAATGTCCACATGAGAAAAGCCATTGTTCTTCATAAGGTCTTTCAGCGCCTGCTGGTCGGGATGCATGCGAATCGACTCAGCCAGGTAACGATAACTGGCTTCGTCGCGGGCAACCACCTTGCCCAGCAAAGGCAAAACCTTGAAAGAATAAAAATCGTAGGCTTTTTCCAACGGCTTGGCGACCTTGGAAAACTCTAATACCAATAATTTGCCGCCTGGTTTGAGCACCCGGGCCATTTCAGCCAGGGCGCGGTCTTTGTGGGTCATGTTGCGCAGGCCAAAAGCCACGCTGACCCGATCAAAAGTTTGATCAGGAAAAGGCAGGGTTTCGGCATCGCACACCAGGGTGGGCAACACCTGGCCGCGGTTGAGGAGGCGATCGCGCCCGACCCGCAGCATGGCCTCGTTGATGTCGGTGTGCACCACCTGCCCGCCGGGGCCGACTTTGTCGGCAAACGCACTGGCCAGGTCACCGGTGCCGCCGGCGATGTCCAGCACCCGCTGCCCGGGTTTGAGGTCGGCCACCAGCACGGTATAAAACTTCCAGGCCCGGTGCAATCCCAAAGACATCAGGTCGTTCATGATGTCGTAGCGTGAGGCCACGGAATCAAACACACCACGGACATGCCGGGCCTTGTCGCGCTCGTCGACAGATTTAAAGCCAAAATGGGTTTGTGACATAGGGGGATTGTAGGGATGCGCGCCGGGGCTCAGTGGTGGTGGCCGCAAGCGCCCCCGGAGCCTTGCGCCGCCATGGGTGCGTCGCGATCCACGCCGGCCTCTTGCAACCGTCGCTGGTAGTCGAGCCACAACTGATCTTGCTGACTGCCCAAATGGTACAAATAAACCCAGGAAAAAATGCCGCTGTCGTGGCCGTCGCTGAAGGTCGGTTTGATGCCATAGTTGCCGACCGGCTCAAGATCCACCAGACCGACTTCGCGCTTGCCAGTTTGCAAGACCTCTTGCCCGGGGCCATGGCCCTGCACTTCAGCCGAAGGGCTGTAGACGCGCATCAACTCAAAGGGCAACCGAAAGGTTTCGCCATTGGCGAATGCAATTTCGAGCACTTTCGATGACTGGTGGACCGTCAGGTCCAGGGGGGTAGGGGTGGCAGTGTTCATGCTTCAGACCAATACACGTTCGATGCCGCCATCGTTGGCGGCCTGGACATAGTTCACCATCCACTGTTCGCCCAGGATATGCCGGGCCATTTCGACCACGATGTAGTCGGCCTCGAGCAAGCCATTTTGCAAATCGTCGCCGTAACGCGACAGGCCCTGCAAACAACTGGGGCAGCTGGTGAGGATTTTCAGATTGCCCTGTGCCTGGCCACTCCGCTCGCGCAGGGCTTGCTCGCCCTTGCGCAGCTCTTCTTCCTTGCGGAAGCGGACCTGGGTGGCGATGTCAGGGCGGGTCACGCCCAAAGTACCGGACTCACCGCAGCAACGTTCGCTTTTCAGCACGGTGTCACCGACCAAAGCCTTGACCGTTTTCATCGGGTCTTGTTGCTTCATGGGACTGTGACAAGGGTCATGGTAGAGGTAGGCACCGGCCTGTTCGGCAGACAGGGTGATGCCTTTTTCAAGCAAAAATTCGTGAATGTCGACGATGCGGCAACCCGGGAAAATTTCTTCGAAGTGATACCCCTGAAGCTGGTCGTAACAGGTGCCACAGCTCACCACCACGGTCTTGATGTCGAGGTAATTGAGCGTATTGGCCACCCGATGAAACAACACCCGGTTGTCCGTGATGATTTTTTCGGCCTTGTCAAACTGGCCCGAGCCCCGTTGCGGATAGCCACAACACAAATACCCGGGCGGCAACACGGTTTGCACGCCGGCGTGCCAGAGCATGGCCTGCGTGGCCAGGCCGACCTGGCTGAACAAACGCTCCGAACCGCAACCGGGGAAGTAAAAGACCGCTTCGGCGTCGATGCTGGTGGCGACCGGGTTGCGAATGATCGGGACGTAATTCGGGTCTTCGATGTCGAGCAAGGCACGCGCCGTCTTTTTCGGCAAGTTACCGGGCATCTTCTTGTTGACGAAATGGATCACCTGCTCCTTGAGCGCAGGCTTGCCCACCGATGCCGGCGGTGCACTGGTTTGGCGCCGCGCCAGCACCTTGAAGGCATCGTGGGCGGCACGCTGTACCTTCATGCCGACATCGACCATCAGGGTGCGCACCAATTTAATCGTCTCGGGCCGGGTGGCGTTGAGCATGAGCATGGCCGCCGCATTGCCGGGCCGGAAACTCTTTTGACCCATTTTGCGCAACAAATTGCGCATGTTCATGGACACGTCGCCAAAGTCGATGTTGACCGGGCACGGGGTCAGGCACTTGTGACAGACGGTGCAATGGTCGGCCACATCCTCAAACTCTTGCCAGTGCTTCAGGGACACCCCGCGCCGGGTTTGCTCTTCGTACAAAAAGGCCTCGACCAGCAACGAGGTGGCCAAGATCTTGTTGCGCGGGCTGTAAAGCAAATTGGCCCGGGGCACATGAGTGGCGCAGACCGGTTTGCATTTGCCGCAACGCAGGCAGTTCTTGACACTGTCGGCGATGGCACCGATGTCCGACTGCTGCATGATCAGCGACTCGTGGCCCATCAGGCCAAAACTGGGGGTGTAGGCGTCGGACAAGTCACCCGCCCGGGTGCCGGGCGTTTGCCGCATCAACTTGCCCCGGTTGAAATGGCCTTGCGGATCGACCCGCTGTTTGTATTGGGCAAAGGGCGCCAACTCTTCGTCGGTGAGATAGTCGAGCTTGGTGATGCCAATGCCATGCTCACCCGAAATCACCCCGTCGAGCGAACGCGCCAATTGCATGATGCGGCCCACGGCTTCGTGTGCGGTCTGCAACATGGCGTAATCGTCGCTGTTGACGGGAATGTTGGTGTGCACATTGCCGTCGCCGGCATGGGCGTGCAAGGCGATCCACACGCGGCCTTTGAGCACGCGCCGGTGAATGGCCTCGCATTCGTTCAGAATGGGTTGATAGACCTGTCCGGGGAAGATGGTTTGCAACTGGGCCCGGATCTGGGTTTTCCAGCTTGCGCGCAAAGTGTGCGATTGCAAATCGGCAAACAGCGCATCGCACCGGGTCAGCCAGCCGGTCCACAATTGACGCACCTCGGCCAGCAACTCGCGAGCACGCGCAACCCGCTCTTCGAGTTGCTCCGGACTGGGCATGCTGTCCTGGTCCTGGGCCTTGCCCAAAGGCAACTGACCACGCTCGAAAAACCAGTCCAACTCCCGGCACAACTCGATCTTGTTGCGCAGCGAAAGCTCGATGTTGATGCGCTCGATGCCGTCGGTGTACTCGGCCATGCGCGGCAAGGGGATGACCACATCTTCATTGATCTTGAAGGCGTTGGTATGGCGGCTGATCGCCGCCGTGCGCTTGCGATCAAGCCAGAATTTTTTGCGCGCCTCGGGGCTGACAGCAACAAAACCTTCGCCATGGCGGGTATTGGCCAGGCGCACCACCTCAGAGGCGGTGCGGGCAACGGCATCCGGGTCGTCGCCGGCAATATCGCCCACCAGGACCATTTTGGGCAAGCCCCCTCGCTTGGATTTGGTGCTGTAGCCAACCGCACGCAAATAGCGATCGTCGAGGTGCTCCAGGCCCGCCAGCAAGGTGCCGGTACGCTTTTGTTCTGCGAACATGAAGGCCTTGATCTCGACGATGCTGGGGATGGCGTCGTGAGCATGGCCAAAAAACTCCAGGCAGACCGTGCGCGTGTGGCTGGGCATGCGATGCAAAACCCAGCGCGCACTGGTGATCAGGCCATCGCAGCCTTCTTTTTGAACGCCGGGCAAGCCACTGAGGAATTTGTCGGTGACATCCTTGCCCAAGCCTTCTTTGCGAAAGCGATGGCCCTCGATGTTCAGGGTTTCGGTGCGGATCGGGGTGACGCCATCGGCCTGAAAGTAGCGCAACTCAAAGACCACATGCTCGGCATCGTGAATCTTGCCCAGGTTGTGCCCGATGCGCACCACTTCGAGCCATTGGGCGTCGGGGGTGACCATGCGCCAGCTGACCAGGTTGTCCAGGGCGGTGCCCCACAACACGGCTTTTTTGCCGCCGGCATTCATGGCGATGTTGCCGCCAATGCACGACGCTTCGGCCGAGGTGGGGTCGACCGCAAACACCAGGCCGGCCGCTTCGGCGGCATCGGCAACCCTTTGGGTGACCACGCCCGCCTCGGTGTGGACCGTGGCGACTTCGAGCTCCAGGCCGGGCAGGCGCATCATTTGCACAGGCCCTAACGCTTCGAGCTTTTCGGTATTGATGACCACGCTGTTCCAGGACAGGGGAATCGCACCCCCTGTGTATCCGGTGCCGCCTCCGCGCGGGATGATGGTCAACCCCAATTCAATGCACGCCTGAACCAAAGCAGGCATTTCGGCCTCGGTGTCGGGGCACAACACCACAAACGGGTACTCGACCCGCCAATCGGTGGCGTCGGTGACGTGGGAGACGCGCGACAAGGGGTCAAACTTGATGTTGTCGCTGGCGGTGTGGCGCTTGAATGTCCGCAAAGCTTTTTTGCGCAAGTGAGCCACGGTGTCGAATTGCCGATCAAAGCGCACAACAGCCTGGTTCGCCATGTCCAGCAAATCACCCACAAGGCGGTCGCGGTCGGCGTCTTCCCGGGGGGTGCGGCGATGCTCGATTTCGGTCAGGCGGTGATGCAACGCCTCGACCAGCAAATGGCGCCGCCTGGGGTTATCCAGCAAATCGTCTTGCAAATATGGGTTGCGGTCGACCACCCAGATGTCACCCAGAACCTCGTAGAGCATCCGCGCCGAACGTCCCGTGCGACGCTCACCGCGCAATTTTTGCAACAAATCCCAGGCAGACTCGCCCAACAGGCGCAAGACAATCTCGCGGTCAGAAAACGAGGTGTAGTTGTAGGGGATCTCGCGCAGGCGAGCCCCTTGCTGGGTGGCAGCCATCAACTGATTCAATGCCGTGGGTGCGTTCATGGTGTAGACAATATTAACTGAGGGCCTTGGGACGCGTCAGACAGGCTCCCAAGGTGGCCAAAACCGCAATCAGCACGCCGTAAGACGCCAGACTGCCATCGGGCCAACGCAGAACCCACAAGGTGAGAATTTGCGTCAGCACACCGCCCGAAAACAAGACCAGACCCGTACCAGCATAGCCCCATCTGGGCTTGAGCCGACCTCGAACCCCCCAAAACAGCAGCAAGCTGGCCGTCAGGATGACACTGGGCAACAACCCTTCCAGGCTGTGCAGGATCAAATTCGTGAAGTTCACTGGGGTGATTTTATAATCAGGCTCATGGCAGTCTGGGCTTTGGGCTTGAATCACAACACTGCGCCGCTGGATATTCGCGGCAAGTTTGCGTTCGCCATGGATCAAATGGGCGAAACACTCACCCAATTGCGTGAGCGGGTGCCGGGCTCCGCCGAAGTAACCCTTTTGTCGACTTGCAACCGCACCGAGGTGTATTGCGCTGCGCCGCAGACCGCCGTGGATCAAACCCTCGAATGGTTGGCCCAGGCCGGTGGCGTGCGACCCCAGGAACTGGCCACGCACACCTATGCCCTCAATGAAGCCCAAGCCGCACGGCACGCCTTTCGGGTGGCCAGCGGGTTGGATTCGATGGTGCTGGGCGAGCCCCAGATTCTGGGGCAAATGAAAGACGCCGTGCGCGCCGCCCAGCAAGCCGGGGCTTTGGGCACCACCTTGCATCAATTGTTCCAGCGCTCGTTTGCAGTGGCCAAAGAGGTTCGGTCCTCGACCGAAATTGGCGCCCACTCCATCAGCATGGCGGCCGCCAGTGTTCGCCTGGCAGGCCAGGTGTTTGAAGACCTGGCCAAAACCCGGGTGCTGTTTGTCGGCGCAGGCGAAATGATCGAGTTGTGCGCCACCCACTTTGCCGCCCGCACCCCGCGCCAGATGGTGATCGCCAACCGGACCCTGGATCGGGGCGAAAAGCTCGCCAGCCAGTTTGGCGCAGAAGTCATGCGTTTGGCCGAATTGCCCGACCGCTTGCACGAATTCGATGTGGTGGTCAGTTGCACCGCCAGCAGCCTGCCACTGATAGGGCTGGGGGCCGTCGAGCGTGCCCTGCACCGGCGCCGGCATCGCCCGATGTTCATGGTCGATTTGGCGGTCCCGCGCGACATCGAACCCGAGGTCAAAGGCCTGGATGACGTGTACCTGTACTCGGTAGACGACCTCGCGGGCGTGGTGCAAACCGCCCAGGCCAACCGGCAAGCGGCTGTGGCGCAGGCCGAGGCCATCATCGATGCCGGCGTACAAAGCTTTTTGCACTGGCTCGACCAGCGCAGCATCGTGCCGCTGATTCAGCAACTCCACGAGCAATCTGCCCGTTGGCAACAAACCGAGTTGGCCAAAGCCCGCAAAATGATCGCCCGTGGCGAAAACCCCGAACAGGTTTTGCAAGTCTTGGCTCAGAGCCTGTCGCACAAAATGTTGCACGGCGCCCTGGCCGAACTGCACGCCGGCGACCCGGCCGCACGCGAGCGCGCCCGCCACGCGATCGAGCATTTCTTTTTGCGCGACAGCCGTTAGCCGGAGCCACGGTGAAACCCTTTTTGCGCGCTCAACTCGAGCGCTATGTCCAACGCCGCGACGAGCTCGATTTTTTGTTGTCGCGCGAAGACATCATGCGCGACATGGACGGCTTTTTGAAGCTCTCGCGCGAGCACACCGAAGTCTCGGCTGTGGTCGAACGCTGGCAGGCGCTGCAACACACCGAGAGGGACTTGCAGCACAGCGCCGACATGCTGGCCGACCCTGACCTGGATCCGGCCCTGCATGAATTGGCTCTGGAAGAACAAGCCTCGGGCCAGGCCCGGGTCAGCCGCTTGGCGGCCGAGTTGCAACGCCTGCTGTTGCCGCAAGACCCGCAAGACACCCGCCCCGCCTATCTGGAAATTCGCGCCGGCACTGGGGGCGACGAATCGGCTTTGTTTGCCGGCGACTTGCTGCGCATGTACACCCGTTACGCCGACAGCCGGGGCTGGCAAACCGAATTGTTGAGTGAGTCGCCCAGCGAGTTGGGCGGTTACAAAGAAGTGGTCTTGCGACTGAGCGGTGAGCGTGTTTATGGCCGCCTCAAGTTCGAGTCTGGAGGGCATCGGGTGCAGCGCATCCCGGCCACCGAATCCCAGGGCCGGATTCACACCAGCGCTTGCACCGTGGCCGTGATGCCCGAGCCCGACGAAGCCCAGGCGGTGGCGATCAACCCGGCCGACTTGCGCATCGACACGTTCCGCGCCAGCGGAGCAGGCGGGCAGCACATCAACAAAACCGATTCGGCCGTGCGGGTCACCCATTTGCCGACCGGCATCGTGGCCGAATGCCAGGACGACCGCAGCCAGCACCGCAACAAGGCGCGTGCCCTGCAAGTGCTGGCCGCCCGCATCGCCGAGCGCGAGCGCGCCGAGCGGGCGGCGCATGAAGCCGCGACCCGAAAAGGCCTGATCGGCAGCGGCGACCGCAGCGACCGAATCCGGACTTACAACTTTCCGCAAGGGCGCCTGACCGATCACCGCATCAACCTGACCTTGTACAAATTGAATGCGGTGATGGAGGGGCAACTCGACGAGGTGCTCGATGCCTTGGCGCAAGCGCGTGAAGCCGAACAACTCGAAGCGCTGGAAACGGGTGCATGACCTCGACCCAATCCATCGCCTGGCATCTGCGCCATTTGCAGGCCCAGGGCTTGCCCCGGCTCGAAGCTCAGATGCTGATCCTGCACGCGGTCGGGCGCACCCCCGATGACCGAGCTTGGCTGATCAGCCATGAAGAGCAAGTGCTTACTCATCTTCAGAATCAACTGTTATCGGACCACTGTCAGCGTCGCCTGCATGGTGAACCCATGGCCTATGTCTTGGGGTTCAAAGCCTTTCACGGCCTGACTTTGCAGGTCGATGCGCGCGTGTTGGACCCCCGGGACGACACCGAGACCCTGGTCGACTGGGCTCTGGAGACCTTGACACCCGGTGCCGCGCACGAGGTGCTCGACCTGGGCACCGGCAGCGGAGCCATCGCACTGGCATTGGCGTTGGCCCGGCCTGACTGGCGAATCAGTGCGGTGGAGGCCAGCCCCGAGGCCCTGACCGTGGCACGCCACAATGGCGAGCGACTGGGGCTGGCGGTGCGTTGGTGGCAGGGCTCATGGTTTGAACCCTGTGCCGGTCAACGCTTTGATTTGATCGTCAGCAACCCGCCCTACATCGCCGAAGGCGATCCGCACCTGGCGGCGCTGCGCCACGAGCCAACCCGTGCCCTGGTCAGCGGACCAGACGGCCTGCAAGACTTGCGTCACATCATGGCGTCTGCACCGGCCCACCTCAAGCCCGGTGCCTGGCTGATGCTCGAACACGGGCACGACCAGGCCCAAGCCGTGCGTGATGGGCTGCGACAGGCCGGGTTTGAATCGGTCATCAGCCGCTGTGATTTGGCGGGGATCGAGCGTTGTTCAGGCGGTAGATGGCCCGGCAAGCAGGGTTTTGCCAGCCGTGAAATAATTTGAACTCACCTTAGGAGCAAGACATGAGTGACGTACAGCAACGCATCGACGATTTGGTCAAAAGCAGCCCGGTATTGCTGTTCATGAAGGGCAGCGCCAGTTTCCCGATGTGCGGTTTTTCGGGTCGTGCGATTCAGATTCTGAAGGCCTGTGGTGTCGATCCCAAAACCGTCAAGACCGTCAATGTGCTCGATGACGCCGAGATCCGTCAGGGCATCAAAACCTACAGCAATTGGCCCACGATCCCGCAGCTCTATATCAACGGCGAGTTCGTCGGCGGCTCGGACATCATGATGGAGATGTACGAATCGGGCGAGCTGCAACAAGTGCTCGGACAGCCGTCGGCCTGACCCGCACGGCACCCCAACCCGGACACAGGGGCGGCATGACCGCCCCTTTTTCATGCCGATTCGTCAGCGGGCTTGCAGCCGGCTCTGCAAATGAGCCACGATGTGCCCGACCTCCACCGGGGTGGCGGCGCTGTCTTGGCGATGCTGGTACTCCAGGCGGCCTTCTTTGAGGCCCTTGTCGCCGATGGTGATGCGGTGAGG
>JACCDS011285228.1_pt1 | contig 14815 bp, 8 predicted proteins | sample 7446441 | NCBI WGS metagenome assembly JACCDS01 (sample SAMN15323445, study PRJNA562643) | freshwater metagenome | isolation source: river surface water | place: USA:Blue River Watershed | collected 2017-08-17 | reverse complement strand
CCCTTAAATGGGTTGAGAAAACCAACAGCGTCATTCGGGTAATTTTTACCTTGATGATTTTTTTCGTTTGGGTCTTTGATCTGGGTTTCACTAATCAAGAAATTTTTCCCATTCATTCCCTGCTTTACGGGATAGCCCTCTTTGTTTTAGGGCAAAACTACCTGTACCGGCTTATCTTCATTTACAAGGAAACCAGCAAAGGCCGATTGCGTTTGGAAGTCGTTCTTACCTGTTTACTCCATTTTTCAGCCATCATTCAATTTGGTTGGCTGGACGGATGGACCTGGCTGCAAGCCTATCAGGGCACTTTTACTAATTTATTGATTTCGCTGCTGTTCTTTATTGAACTTAGTAGCATGAGTTTGGGGATTAATAAACTGTCAATCCACCCGGCCTTGATATTTATCCTGAGCTTTCTTCTGGTCATCCTGGTGGGAACCTTGCTGCTCATGCTCCCCAATTCCACCGTGGGAGGAATCACTTGGATAGATGCCCTTTTTACGGCAACTTCTGCCGTTTGCGTCACGGGATTGATCGTAGTGGATACTGCCTCTGTCTTTACGGGAATGGGTCAAACCATCATTATGATTTTAATTCAAATCGGTGGACTGGGCATGATGACCTTCACCAGCTTTTTCGGCTTCTTTTTTAAAGGTGGACATTCGCTTCAAAGCCAGCTTTTCCTTAAAGATTACATCAACGAGGACAACATCAGTAAAATTGGATCTACGCTGGTTAAAATCATCCTTTTTACCATTGGTTTTGAACTTTTCGCAAGTGGCCTAATCTTCATCATTATCGATCCAAGCTTGTTCGGATCCACCGGCGAGCGGGCTTACTTCGCATTATTTCATTCCGTCTCTGCCTTTTGCAATGCCGGATTCTCTACGCTAACCAACGGACTCTACGAAACGGGCTTCCGTACCGAATACCACATTCACCTTATTTTGGCCATCTCCATCATTTTAGGCGGAATCGGCTTTCCCGTAATCGTTTCCTATTACCAAGTAGCCAAGCGGATATGCGTCAATTCCTTCAATAGCTTCACCAAGAAGGATTCATTTTACCACCATACCCCACGAACCTTCAACATCAATACGCGGCTTACCACTGTCACGACCTTCATCTTGCTGGTGGTGGGCTTTGTTACCTATTGGATTTTTGAAGAAAATCATACGCTTGCAGGTCTTGAAGGCTATGGCAAATTTGTAACAGCCTTCTTTGGATCGGTGACACCTCGAACTGCTGGATTTAATACGGTGGACATGACACAACTGGCCTTGCCTACCGTATTGATTTACCTGATCCTCATGTGGATTGGTGCATCACCTGGTTCTACAGGGGGTGGATTAAAAACGACCACCTTTGCGGTAGCTGTGCTCAATGCCCTCAGTATCGCCAAAGGAAAAGATCGGGTGGAGGTATTTAACCGACAAATCGATCCCGAAACGGTTCGAAAATCTTTTGCAGTTATTCTCCTCTCCTTTTTGGTGATTGGGATGGGCGTATTCATGGTGCTCTTTTTCAATCCCGAACTTGATATTTTGGATGTCGCCTTTGAAGTGTTTTCGGCTTTTGCAACAGTAGGCTTGAGCTTGGGAATTACCGCCAAACTCACCACCGGATCCAAACTAGTCATTTCTTTAATTATGTTTTTGGGAAGGGTCGGTACCCTAACCGTATTGGTTGCCTTTATCAGAAAAACCCGGTCCCTACGCTACAAATACCCGCAGGAAACCGTATTCATCTCTTAATACAGTTGCTATGAAATACATCATCATCGGTATGGGAAGCTTTGGTGGCTTTCTTGCCGCCCGCCTCACAGAAATGGGACACGAAGTCGTTGGCGTGGATTCCAGCGAAATGAAAATCGAGAAGGTGAAAGACAAAATCACACATGCAATCCTTATGGATTGTACGGATGAGGAAACTGTCAAAACCCTTCCCTACAAAGAAGCTGATGCGGTCATTATCACGATTGGTGAAGATGTGGGATCCTCCATCATGGTCACCGCCATCTTCAAGCAACTCAACGTCACCCGTCTGATCAGTCGCGCCATCAATAACGTCCACGAAACGGTCATCAAAGCAATTGGCGTCACAGAGATTTTACATCCAGAAGAAGACTCCGCCGAGCGCATGGCCAAGCGATTGCAGATGAAAAATGTACTCGATTCGCTTGATCTTTCGGACGACTACAACGTGATCGAAGTCAAAACCCCCGAGCGCTACGTAGGGATGACTTTGGAGGAAACTAACCTCCGCAAAGAATACAAAGTCACCGTAATCACCATCATCCACGAGATCGAACGTACCAACATGTTGGGCAAAAAATCAATCATCAAAAAAGTGGCAGGTGTGGTGAATGGAGATACCAAAATTGAGGCTGGCGATATTCTCGTGCTATTTGGATCTTCCAAAGACATCCAACGAATTCTCGAAATGTAATCCTCCTCGGGGTTGCGCGTGTTGGCAAGTAGTTTTGACTATTTTTGGAACTTTAGCTTCCAAAATAGCCTTTTTAAGTAGTAATACAGGCCATGAATTCTGCTCAACCCACATTAAGCAAAGACAGATTCCCCGTTACAGGCATGACCTGTACGGCTTGTGCCTCCAGCGTGGAAACCATCTTGATGCATACCGAAGGCATTCAAGAGGCTACGGTCAACTATGCCACAGCAACGGTTTCGGTAACTTGGGATGCACGCATTACCCCCCAAGGCATTGACCAAGCCCTACAAGAAGTAGGTTACGGTTTGGTAATCAGCACCCAAGAAGTGGGAGAATCTGTTCGTGAGGCTCAGGAGAAGATTTACCAGAACTTAAAGCAGCAAACCTTCGGCGCAGCGATTGCTACCCTCCCCATCTTTGTGTTGGGCATGTTTTTTATGCATTGGGAACCTGGACGCTGGATCAGTTTGGTGCTTTGCATTCCCGTCCTATTTAACTTTGGTAGGCACTTTTTCACTCGAGCCATACAACTAGCTAAGCATGGACAAGCCAACATGGATACCTTAGTAGCCTTGAGTACCGCCATTGCTTTCCTATTTTCTTCTTACAGCACTCTTTTTCCCGAATTTTGGCTAAGCAAGGGCCTTCCTCCCCCAGTTTATTTTGAAGCGGCCTCAGTCATCTTAGTGTTCGTTTCCCTGGGTAAAATGTTAGAGGAACGAGCCAAAAACAATACGGGGACGGCTTTGAAAAAACTGATTGGCCTACAACCCAAAACCCTGATTCGCTTGACTGCCACCGGGCAGGAAGCTATTCGTTTGGAGGAGGTGGCCCTTATGGATCGAATCCTGGTTAAGCCAGGAGAGAAAATTCCTGTGGACGGACAGGTGCTCGTAGGCCAAAGCTACCTCAATGAAAGCATGCTATCCGGGGAATACCTACCCGTCGCCAAAGGCCCTGGAGATGCTGTTTTTGCAGGAACGCTCAATCAAAATGGGAGTTTAGAGATTCGAGCAGAAAAGATTGGAAGCGGTACCCTATTGGGTCAAATCATCCAACGCGTACAAGAAGCGCAGGGAAGCAAAGCACCCGTACAGCGGTTGGTAGATAAAATTTCAGGCATATTCGTACCTGTCGTGGTCCTGATCGCAATCGCCACCTTTGGGCTTTGGATGGTTTTTGGAGGTGAAAATGCGCTCTCCCATGGCATCCTTTCGGCAGTTTCCGTGTTGGTCATCGCCTGCCCCTGTGCTTTGGGATTGGCCACTCCTACTGCCTTAATCGTAGGGATGGGAAAGGGTGCAGAAAATCAAATCCTTATCCGTGATGCCGAAAGCCTAGAGCTTGGACATCAAGTCAGTGCCTTGGTGCTGGACAAAACGGGGACGCTCACCCTCGGCAAGCCAAAAGTGTATTCCCAATGGTTCAACACCCAAGAAAGTGGTTTGGATCAAGCATCCATAGAGTCCCTACTACTATCCCTAGAACGGAATTCGGCCCATCCCCTGGCCGAGGCGGTAGTTGCACACCTGGAGGCAAAAAATCTGCCTAAACTTGCTGTGGAGTCATTTGAAAATATTCCTGGCGCAGGGATAAGTGGACAGGTGGAAGGAATCCGCTATTTCGTGGGTACCAAAAAATGGATGGAAAGTCAAGGCATTCCACTGCCTGCATCCCCTTTAACCATTGAAATTGAAGCTGCTGAGATGGCGCAAACCTTGATTTGGCTCTGCAACGAATCTCAGGTGCTGGCGGTACTTGGAATCGAAGATGAACTCAAACAAAATGCCAAGGAGGTGGTAGAAAGCCTCAAAAAAATGAATGTGGACGTGTATCTGCTCACAGGTGATCAATATGCTCCTGCCAAAGCGGTGGCTGACCAAGTGGGAATTAGCCTTTTCCAGGCCGAATGCCTACCTGCTGACAAGTCTAACTTTATCAAAACCCTCCAGCAGCAAGGCAAGGTGGTAGCAATGGTCGGTGATGGCGTCAACGATGCGGAAGCCTTGGCGCAAGCCGATGTGAGCATTGCGATGGGCATGGGTTCGGACATTGCACTCGATGTAGCCAAAATCACACTCGTAAACTCTGATCTGGCCAAAATCCCACAAGCATTACGCTTATCGAAGTTGACTGTGCATGGAATTCGGCAAAACCTATTTTGGGCCTTTGTCTACAACCTGATTGGGATTCCAGTAGCTGCAGGGCTACTCTACCCGGCTTTTGGATTATTAATCGATCCCATGTTTGCCAGTGCAGCCATGGCGCTAAGTTCCGTGTCTGTAGTTGGGAATAGCTTGCGACTTAAAACACAGCGGCTGGATTGAAAACTGGTCAACAGCTAACCGTCCACAGTTGACAGCAAACGGTAATTGTTGATACAAATCGATGTGTTACTAAAATTGGCTGTCGTCTGTCGACCGTCAACTGTTGGCAAATTGAAGACCACAGTCCACGGCAAATGGTAATCGTTGATTCAAATCGATGTGTTACTAGAATTGGCTGTCGACTGTCAACCGTGAACTGTTGGCAAATTGTAGACCACAGTCCACAGCAAATGGTAATTGTTGATACAATGCGATGTGGTACTATAATTGACTGTCATCCGTTGACCGACAACTGTTGACAAATTCTAGACCACAGTCCACAGCGCATATTCTTACCTTTCGAATCTAATTTTCTTTGGCGGATAGAACTAAAGCTAATTTTCGATAAAATTATTTAACTAGTTATTTATTAATTATTTATCAATGAAAAAATTACTATTCAAAACGAATATTCAATGCGGGAATTGCTTGTCCAAAGTAAGTCCAAAGTTGAACGAGCAATCCGGAATTCAGGCTTGGCAGGTGGACCTGCAAGACCCAGATCGTACGCTTACGGTGGAGACAGATGGACTCAATCCGGAGGATATCCAGAAGGCGGTTCTAAAGGCTGGATTTATTGCCACTTTAAAGTAATCAGCTATACATTCCAATAAATATCAAGCACTTAGCTGATTTAAAATCAGCTGAAAGTGAAACTTGCAATTGAATTTATCCGTATGTTTGCATCATGAAGTCCACCGTATCACTCATCCTAGCGCTTTTTCTGCTTTTCTCCACCGTGGGAATGGCAAAGACTACGCATTGGTGCATGGGGCATGCGATGGATTCTGCAATAGGCTTTGGTGAGAAGCATTTGGATTGTGGGATGGAACTTCCCGCTGATCAAGAAAATGAAGCTACTCCCGAAGATCCAAGCAGCTGCTGTGAAAATAAAACTCAACACCTGCAAGTAGACGATGATTTTCAGGTTAGCCAGCTTGATTTTCAACTAAACCCTACCTTTACCCTCCCTTTTATTCAAGTCTTTGTATTTGGATTAGATTTTTTTGCGATTAGCGCAATCCATTTTCCTGCTGAATCTTCCCTAGATCCCCCCAAACGGGACTTTCAACTCCTTTACCAAACCTTCTTGATTTAATTCCAGGGATAGCTTGTCACAAGCTTCTTATGAATATTCTTTGGCCTTCGGCCTGAGGTAATTTTCATTTATACCCTGAAATCATGATCAATCGACTCATCCGCTTTTTTCTAGAGAATAAGTTAGTCACCCTGCTCTTCCTCCTCCTCATTCTGGGTTGGGGCCTAGCTACCGCTCCTTTCAATTGGAACTTGGGGAGTTTTCCCCGTGATCCTGTTCCGGTAGATGCCATACCGGACATTGGTGAAAATCAGCAAATCGTGTTCACCGAGTGGATGGGACGCTCCCCACAGGATGTGGAGAATCAAATCACCTATCCCCTGACCACTTCCCTCCTGGGGCTTCCTGGAGTCAAAAGTGTACGGTCCAACTCTGCCTTTGGATTTTCGAGTATCTACATCATTTTTGAAGACGACATTGAGTTTTACTGGAGCCGCTCTCGCGTGCTGGAGAAACTCAATTCCTTGCCCTCCGGACTGCTTCCTGAGGGAGTGCAACCCAAACTTGGACCCGATGCCACAGCGCTGGGACAGGTATTTTGGTACACGCTCGAAGGACGAGATGAAAAGGGAAATCCAAGCGGAGGATGGAATCCGGAGGAACTTCGTAGCATTCAAGACTACTACATCCGCTATGCGCTCACCGCTGTGGAAGGTGTGGCTGAAGTGGCTTCTGTGGGCGGCTATGTCAAAGAATACCAGGTAGATGTAGACCCTGCCGCACTGAAAGCCTATGGGGTAAGCCTCATGGATGTAATGGAGGCAGTTCGGAAATCCAACCTGGATGTGTCTGCCAATTCGATTGAAATAAACAAGGTCGAGTACTTTATCCGTGGATTGGGATACATCGATGAGCTCGCCGACTTGGACAAAGCAGTGGTCAAGGTGACCAACAACGTGCCCATCCGAATTCAAGACATTGGCCGAGTGAACCTAGGTCCCCAACCGAGAAATATGTCGGGAATTCTCGACAAAGGTGGAGCAGAGGCTGTAGGCGGAGTGGTGATTGCACGCTATGGCGACAATCCCCTACAAGTGATTGAAGGAGTAAAAGCAGAAATCGAAAAACTATCAGTAGGTCTTCCTAGCAAGACCTTGGCCGATGGCACCGTCTCCAAACTCACGGTTGTTCCCTTCTACGATCGATCCGGCTTGATCTACGAAACACTAGGCACACTCTACGAGGCGATCAACTTGCAGATTTTGGTAACCATATTGGTGATTATCGTGATGGTAGCCAACCTTCGCGCATCCCTCTTAATTTCCTCCCTCCTACCTTTGGCGGTATTGATGTGCTTTGTATTGATGCGGTATTTTGGTGTGGATGCCAACATCATGGCCCTATCCGGGATTGCAATCGCCATTGGTACGCTGGTGGATTTGGGAATTATTTTGAGCGAGAATGTGCTTCGCTACCTCGAACGAGCACTGGAAGGACAATCCAAACTTAAAACCATTTATTTGGCCACCGCAGAGGTTTCTGGGGCTATTTTAACTGCCGTAGGCACGACCATCATCAGCTTTTTGCCAGTCTTTACCTTGGAGGCAGCGGAAGGGAAATTATTTGGACCACTCGCCTATACCAAGAGCTTTGTTCTCTTTGCTGCAGCTCTGATTACCCTATTTATTTTACCTGCCTTGACCCATTGGGCGTTCAATTGGAAAAGCCTTCCCGGAAAACTTGGCAAGTACTTTTACTACAGCCTCTTGCTACTCGGTCCCATCCTGGCCTGGTTTACCTGGCCTTGGGCGGGCTGGCTCCTCTTTAGCTACGGAGCGATCCACAGTGCGGCCACCCACTACCCTGAAAAGATAGAATCCAAAAAATCGCTGCTGATTATTTCGGTAACGCTAGTGGCAGTTGCTTGGCTACTCACTACCCTTTGGATGCCTTTGGGCGTGTCTGTCAGTACCTTTCTCAACTTTGTATGCATCGCCCTGCTTCTTGCCTTGGTGTTGGGAGGATTTAGTGGTTTCATTCGCATATACCCACGGATTTTGACCTGGTGCCTGGCAAATAAACGCACTTTTTTCATTTTTCCTTCCTTCATCATCCTGTTGGGATTGATGATCTGGTTGGGCTTTGCACGGGTATTTGGAATCATCCCAAGCACCTTGGATAGCACAGGGATCAACATTCGCACGAATGGACTTTGGTCAGGTTTAAGCCATGCCTTCCCGGGTTTAGGAAAGGAGTTTATGCCCTCCCTCAACGAAGGTTCGTTCCTACTGATGCCGAGCAGCATGCCTCATTCGGGCATTCAGGAAAATAAGGAAGTGCTTCAAAAATTAGACATGTTGGTGTCGGCAATTCCAGAAGTGGAGCTGGTGGTTGGTAAAGCAGGTAGAGCCGAAACGGCCATTGATCCAGCACCCATCACCATGTATGAAAATACGATCAACTACAAATCCGAATACCTCACGAATCCACAAGGGCAGCGTTTGCGCTTTGCGGAAACCGATGGAAAGTACCTACTGAAGGATGGAAGCTACTTCGATCCACAAACAATGCCGCTTCAGGATCTTAAAGTCTCGAATTTGGTACCGGATGCCTCTGGAGCCTACTTCCGACAATGGAGATCCCATATTCGAACTCCAGATGACATCTGGAACGAAATCGTCCAAGTAGTTAATATCCCTGGAGTCACCAGCTCTCCCAAGTTGCAGCCCATAGAAACACGCCTAGTCATGCTTCAAACCGGCATGCGCGCTCCGATGGGAATTAAAGTATATGGACCTGATCTTCAAACAATTGAATCTTTTGGATTAAAGTTGGAAGGCTACCTGAAGGAAGTTCCTTCGGTCAAAAAAGAAGCGGTGTTTGCCGATCGAATTGTGGGCAAGCCCTACTTGGAATTGGACATCGATCGGGATCAAATCGCCCGTTATGGGCTGAATGTCATCGATGTACAAGAGTTTATCGAAACAGCCATTGGAGGCATGACGCTCAGCACCACGGTGGAAGGACGAGAGCGCTTTCCGATCCGTGTTCGCTATGCCCGAGAGTACCGTGACAATCCAGAAGCGATTGAGAGCTTGCAGATTCCCACCCCAATGGGAAATTACATTCCACTAGGTCAGCTTGTCAACATCCAGTACCGACCCGGACCAGACATGATCCGTGGAGAAAATAGCTTCCTGGTAGGCTATGTATTGTTGGATAAAATGCCCGGCTTCTCCGAGGTAACAGTCGTAGAAGATGCCCAACGCTACCTTCAAGAAAAGATTGATTCCGGAGAGCTCCAAGTTCCCGATGGCGTACGTTTTCAATTTTCGGGAACCTATGAAAATCAGGTTCGGGCAGAAAAACGACTAGGCTTGGTGATCCCGCTTTGTTTGGTGATGATCTTCCTGCTGCTCTATTTTCAATTTAGGGCGATTACCACTACCCTCTTTGTCTTTACGGGCATTGCAATGACCTTTTCAGGAGGCTTCCTGATGTTGTGGTTGTTTGGGCTGGATGGATTCTTGAATATCGATCTCTGGGGCACCAACCTGCGCGATCTCTTTCAAATGAAGGCTTATAACTTGAGTGTGGCCGTTTGGGTGGGCTTCATTGCCTTGTTTGGAATTGCCACGGACGACGGCGTAGTGGTAGCCACCTACCTGGATCAAAGTTTTGCCGAGAAAAAGCCGAGCACGGTACTAGAAATTCGAAATGCAGTTCTAGAAGCCGGCAAACGCAGGGTATTGCCTTGCATGATGACCACGGCCACCACCTTTTTGGCCTTGGTACCCATCTTCACTTCTACAGGCAAGGGGTCGGATATCATGATTCCAATGGCGATCCCAGCATTGGGCGGAATGATTTTGGAAGTAACCACTGTATTTATTGTTCCTACCCTGTACTGCTGGTGGAAAGAAAGAAAATTGAACCAAAGCGAAAGAATAGTGTCCAGTAACCCAACCGCTGACGAACATGAAAACTAAAAATCAATTCACCCTCCTCCTTCCCTTTTTGGGGATGCTTGTAGGTCTTTGGCTCACACCAAACCTAGCCGATGCCCAATCCTTGGAAGAATACCTTCAAGAGGCGACCAAAACCAATCCAGGTTTGAAGGCTTCCTACGAACGCTACCAAGCAGCCTCGGAGCGAGTCAACCAAGTGAGTCTCCCAGATCCTGAATTTCAGGTGGGTGTATTTCTACGCCCCATGGAGCGATTTATGGGAATTCAGACGGCAGATACTCGTCTTATGCAGGAATTTCCTTGGTTTGGCATGCTGCAAACCCAAAAGGAAGAGGCCTACCAGATGGCGCAGGTGGCTTATTTTGAATACCTGGAAGAGAAAAACCAGCTCCTCCTTCAAGTAAGGTCTACCTGGCAGGAGCTGATGCTACTGCAAGGGCAAAACCAGTTGACGCAAGCCAACCTTGAGTACCTCAAGAAATACGAGGACCTTGCCCTGCTACAGTATTCCGCAGGTAGCTCTCCTACTTCCACGCCTACGCCATTCCTCAATCCGATCTCGAACCAAGCAACTGCAAGTTCGACCGGAGGTTCCCAAATGTCCCAAATGGATGGAAGTAATTCGGCAAACAGCAGTCCCACCAAGATGTCGGCATCCATGCCACGAACGACCATGAATGCAGGGATTTCTGGAATGAGCACGGTACTCCAAATTCGCCTTCAGGTCAAGGAGTTGGAAGCAAGGCTACAGCAACTCCAAGCAAACAGCGAGCTGCTTCGCATCCAGTTTAACCAAGTTCTTGGTCGCCAGATGACCGCTGAAGTAGAACTACCTAAGACCTGGGAGCAACCCAACTTGCTGCTAGAGAAGCAAGAATACCTAGATAAAATCCTGCAAAACCATCCCATGCTCTCCATGTATGCCTCTGAAAATCTAGCCTTAGCGCAGCAAGGAAAAATGGCCAAGCTCGAAGGAAAGCCCATGATAGGTGCTGGAGTAAACTACATGCCTTTCACGCCTAGAATAGAGAATGGAATGTCGATGGGGGGCGATGACATGGTCATGCCGATGGTATCCCTTAGCTTACCCATTTACCGCAAGAAGATCGCAGCGAAAATCAAGGAAGTAGAATTACTTCAAGGGGCAACCACCTTGAAACAGCAGGAAACCGAGAATGACCTTAGCTTGTCTTGGGCGGCTGCTTTTCGAGATTGGGAGGACAGCAAGCGGCAACTCGCTCTCTATTCTGAGCAGGTGGCCCTGATCCAGCAACAAATCCAACTCTTGGAAACTTCATTTACTACTGGTGCTGTGTCCCTTCTGGAATTGCTGCAGACCCAGCAACTTCTTCTGGAGTATCAGGAAAAGCAACTCCTAGCCCAGTTCCAAGGGCATCAAAGTGTGGCACGCTTAGAAGCACTATTCAGCACAACCCCATTAAACTAGAAAACGATGAAAAAATTACTTGATCATAAACTAGCCTTAGTCCTCCTCACCTTAGTACTAGGCGCAGCCTTGGGATGGGGATTGAAATCAGTCAATACCGGAGAACCGGAACATAGCCATGAAGAAGGAACGGCAAGCCTTTGGACTTGTTCCATGCATCCCAATGTCAAATTGCCAGAGGCGGGTGACTGTCCGATATGTGGGATGGATTTGATTCCTGCCACTGCTGGCGAGGAAGACAACAACCCAATGGTACTAAAAATGACCCCAGAAGCACTTGCTATGGCCCAAGTGCAAACCTTGGTGGTAGGAGAAGGAAGTGCCAAGAAAGAGCTAACACTCTCAGGAAAAATCCAAGCCGATGAGCGTGAAAATGCTTCTCTTACTGCCAAGTTTCCAGGAAGAATCGAAAAACTGTATGTGACGTTTACCGGGGAACAGGTCAAAGCAGGTCAAAAGCTAGCGACGATCTATTCTCCAGAACTGATGAATGCGCAGAAAGAACTACTAGAGGCTGCACGAACCAAAGCGACCTTTCCACAGCTTTATCAGGCAAGCAAGGAAAAACTGGCCCTCTGGAAACTCAGTGCAGCACAAATTGGGGAAATTGAGCGAGGAGGTGTCGTGAAGGAAAAATGGGATATAGTAGCCGATCAATCCGGGGTAGTTATTCAAAAAAATGTGTCAGTTGGAGATTATGTAGCTACAGGATCCGTGCTCTTTACGGTGACCAATTTGAACAAACTTTGGTTGCTGCTCGATGTCTACGAAACCGATCTTCCCTCCGTATCCTTGGGGGATGAAATCGAATATACTGTTGCTGGCAGAGCGGGCAAGCCTTTCACTGCCAAGGTTTCGTTTATCGACCCCCTCCTCAATGCGCAAACCCGTGCGGCATCTATTCGTGCAGAAATCCCAAATGTCGGGAATTCCTTAAAGCCAGAAATGTTTGTTACTGCTCGATTGCGAAACAAAAACCCACAATCTACCGCCAACTTACTCGTACCTCGAACCGCCATCCTTTGGTCTGGAAAGCGCTCGGTGGTCTATGTGAAAGTCCCAAGTTCATCCACAGCCGCCTTTGAGATGCGCGAAGTGCAGGTAAGCCCACAGGGTGAAGCTTACCGAATCGAGTCCGGATTAAGCTCTGGGGAAGAAATCGCGGTACAGGGCGTATTTGCCATCGATGCCTCAGCACAGCTTGCAGGCAAACAAAGCATGATGAGCCGCCCAGCGGGAACTTACACAGAAATGTCGGATGCATTCCGAAGTAACGGAACTGCCGTGGTGGCACAATATTTCAAACTGAAAAATGCCCTGGTAAAAGACCAAACTGCCCCAGTAAAATCCGCTGCGAATGACCTGGTCCAGCTTCTAGCCAAACTCCAAAGCAGCAGCCTGAAAGGTTCGGAAAAATCAGCTTGGGAAGTACTAAGCAAGAAGTTTAACGAAGCCGCTGGTAAACTGAAAAGTGCCAAGGATATTGCCGAACTCCGAAAACACTTCGAGCAGCTCTCCGCGGAGGTCATTTTTCTTACCGAGAATTATGGCGTCAATCAGGGCTTGGTGTACAAGGATTATTGCCCCATGGCCTTTAACAACAAAGGAGCCTATTGGTTAAGTGAAACCAAGGAAATTACAAATCCCTACTTTGGAGCATCCATGCTTGCCTGTGGTGAAGTGAAGCAGACCTATTCCAAAAAATAGAGACTATCGGAATTTAATTTAGGAGGAATAGGAACGAATGCTAGCTTAGTGGAATCCCCTACTCAGGCCGCTTTCGGTTTGCTTTTTTCTCCGCATGCACTTTTTTGGACTTCAAACGGTCTTCAATCGCTCCTTTGCTTGGACGAGAGACTTTACGAACCTTCTTTTTCTGGAAGGAGCTTCGAAGCATTTCGTAGAATTTGGCAATGACAGCCTCTTTGTTTTGGAGTTGGGAGCGCGTTTCCTGCGCATACAATTGCAATATTCCCGTTTGATCTACCTTATTCTTGTTTTTTTGAATAAAAGTCAATTTTTCCTCCTCACTCAGGTTTTGTGATGCCATCACATCAAATCTGAGCAATACTTTCGTTTCCACCTTATTCACATGTTGCCCTCCGGCACCCCCACTTCTGGCAGTTTGGAATTCCAATTCCGCTAAAAAAATTCCGCTTTTGATGCGATTTTGTAGATTCATTTGACTTCGACTTTGTAGGTTAAAAAGTGAGGTATTTGACAATCAAACAAAGCTCTTTCACTAAATGTTCGATTAACCCTCCCCTTTTCCTACCTTTGGGAACTTGTTGCCCTCTTCTGGAGGTTGACTTGGGTGTTACCTAATGGACCTTTACTCCATTACTACCGACCAATGAAAACAAAACCAAGAGTCGTCGTCGGCCTATCCGGAGGCGTAGACAGCAGCGTGGCTGCCAAACTTTTAATCGACCAAGGCTACGAGGTCATCGGCATGTTTATGAAAAACTGGCACGATGAATCAGTTACTATCTCCAACGAATGTCCTTGGCTAGAAGACTCCACCGACGCCATGTTGGTAGCAGAAACGTTGAATATTCCCTTTCAAGCAATTGATTTAAGTGCGGAATACCAAAAACGGATTGTGGACTACATGTTTGCCGAGTACAGCGCAGGCAGAACCCCCAATCCAGACATCCTCTGCAACCGTGAAATCAAGTTTGACATCTTCCTCAAAGCTGCTCTGCAGTTGAAGGCGGACTTTGTAGCCACGGGCCACTACTGCCAAAAAGGAACAATTGAAGTGGATGGCAATCCCGTACACCAACTCCTAGCTGGGGCAGATGCAAATAAGGACCAGAGCTATTTCCTTTGTCAACTTTCCCAAGAGCAGTTGGCCAAAGCTCTTTTCCCAATCGGTCACCTTCAAAAATCTCAAGTTCGGGAGATCGCCAAGCAAGCTGGCCTAGTGACTGCCGAAAAGAAAGATTCCCAAGGGCTCTGCTTTATCGGGAAGGTGCGCCTGCCTGACTTCTTGCAGCAGCAACTGAAGCCCAAGCAAGGAAATATCATCCAAATACCGGAAGACTTTCTCGACTACCAACACCATCAACTGCCTGCTTCGAAAGCTCCTCAAGACTGGAGCCAGGCCGAACTGGAGTCAATTTGCATTCCCCTAGCCTACCTTCCAAGTCAAGGCAAGGTCATCGGCGAGCATCGGGGCGCACATTACTTCACTGTCGGGCAGCGCAAAGGCTTACAGGTGGGTGGCACAGGCAAACCCTTGTTTGTCATCGCTACCGATACCCAGCAGAATGTGATTTACACCGGTTTGGGCGAGGAACATCCAGGCCTCAACCGCTATGGACTTTTTGTAAAAACCGATCAAATTCATTGGATTCGGAAAGACTTACAACTTCAAGTAGGTACCCATGCGGTCTATTCCGCTCGAATTCGTTACCGACAGGCACTTTCCAAAGCCACCCTAATTCAGCGCGAAAATGGGCTCTATGTCGTCTTTGAAAAAGCACAAAAAGGAATTGCGGCAGGACAATTTGTGGCCTGGTATGAAGGCGAAGAATGCATT
>JACCDS011762462.1_pt1 | contig 14816 bp, 18 predicted proteins | sample 7446441 | NCBI WGS metagenome assembly JACCDS01 (sample SAMN15323445, study PRJNA562643) | freshwater metagenome | isolation source: river surface water | place: USA:Blue River Watershed | collected 2017-08-17 | reverse complement strand
GTGGCTAAGGAGGGAATCGAACCCCCGACACGAGGATTTTCAGTCCTCTGCTCTACCAACTGAGCTACTTAGCCCCGGGCCCGTCATCTGATGGGAGGGAGAAAATCCCCGATTCCGGCCGCTTGGGCAAGCCTCTTTCTGCAGCGGGGCGAAGAGAAGCGTTTCCCGGCCCCTTCGCGGACAAAGAAAAAGCGCCGCACCCTTGCGGGAGCGGCGCTTCGGAAAAGGTTTCCGGAAAGAGGGCTTACTTGCCCTGCTTCTCCTCGATGTACTTCACGACATCGCCGACCTTCTGGAGCTTCTCGGCATCCTCGTCGGGGACTTCCACGCCGAACTCTTCCTCGAAGGCCATGACGAGCTCGACGGTGTCGAGGGAATCGGCGCCGAGATCCTCGATGAAGGAGGCATTGATGGTGACTTGTTCAGCGGTCACGCCGAGTTGCTCGACGATGATGTCGCGGACTTTTTCTTCGATGGTTTTTTCAGACATGGTGGTTGTGGTTATCGGATTCCGCTGCACGAGTAAAGAGCGCAATCGGCATTGGCAATCATTTTTATGGCTCCCCATTTGGGGATTCCGCTGCTCTGCTTCGGGTGATGTCCCGCTTCTCCGTTTACGAACGCAGTGTGCTGCTTGCCGCAGCACCCCGCGAGGTCTTCGCCTTTCATGAGGATCCACGCAACATCACCAGGATCTCCCCGTCCTCGCTCAAGGTGGAGAGGGTGGAGTGCTCGGTGCCGGCGCGGGCGGGGGAGGAGTTCCGCCTGAGGGTGAGTCAGTTCGGTCTTCCCTTGGAATGGATCGGCTTCTGGGATGAGGTCGAGGCCCCCGGCCGCCTTGTGGACGGGGCGAGGAAATCACCCTTCCGTCACTGGAGGCATCATCACCTGTTCCGGGCGGAGGGTGAGGGGACGATCATGACCGACCGGGTCGAGTATGCCCTGCCCTTCGGGGTTCTGGGGCGCCTGCTGGATGTCACCGTGATGAGACTTGTCTTCGAGGTGATGTTCCGCGCCCGGCACAAGGCGACGAGAAAGTTTTTCTCAAAGGAAAAACTTTCGGGAAGTAGGTAATCGGGTCTGGGTACTAGGGAATTAGACTCCTCCCCATTCCCGATTGCCCTCCCCCTATCTCCCAGATCCCAGTGCCTATTCCCTATAATCAGGGCCTTGGCGTCACCTTGATGCTGGCGAGGTATCCTTCCTGGCCGGCAAGGGAGGCCTCGATGGTGTAGGTCTCGCCGGCCTTCATCTTGGAGGTCGGGATTTTCTCGGCGTAGAGGACGTATTCGTCGGGATTGATGGCGGTGAAGCCCTCCATCGGATCGAATGCACGGTCCTCCGACCACTTTCCAATCGTGTTACCGGCGGCATCTTTGGTCACCACTTCCAGGCGCTGATCGGTGGGGTAGACAAGTTCGATGGTCTGCTTTTCCGGATTGGAGACCCTGAGGGAGACATCGAGTTCGGGGGTCGAGGCGAGGGAAAAGTCGGTCGGTTCCACCTGCAGGAGCATGGGGAGAAGGCCGCTCCCCTTCTGGCTGAACTTCACGGAGGCGAACATCCCCTTGAAGAACTTCTTCACCTGCTGCGCCGCCGGAGGCTTGGGGGGCTTGGGCACATACATTCCGAACCCCTCTCGGCCCGCGTTTGCGGCGGCCGCCCTGGCATCCTGTCTCTCGATGAAGAAAGGGCTGTCCTCGCTGGGGCCCTTCACGGAGATGTCGCGGATTTCACCCTGGCTGACCGTGTCGACTCCAGCTTCCCGGTTGGTTTGGGCAGCGCATGTTCCTGCCGTCAGCAGGGCCGCCAGCAGGATTCGGGGAAGATGGGATCCGGTAAACATCCCTTGAGGCGTTACCCGATGCCGCCTCCGGTTGCAAATGTTATCCCCACGGCCTAGGATCTGCGGGATGAGACCCATCCCGATCCTCCTTGCCGCCCTCCTCCTTTCGGGGCTCCTGGCGCCCGGAGCCGAGGCCGGTTCCTCCAACAAGAAGAAGGATGTCTTCACCATCAGGATCCACGGCGAGGGAGCCGCGGAGGATGGCGAGAAGTTCACCATCCCCGTCGTCCTGCTCGACGGCAGGAAGGCCTACCTTTCGGTGATGCCGCTGCTCAACGAGCACGACGTGAAGTCGATCTATCCGTTCAAGGCGCCCGACGGCACCGGCGGCGCCTACCTGAGGCTCGATACCCACGGGGCCAACCTGCTGACCCAGTATTCGCTGGAGAAGCGCGGGAGCGTCCTCGCCGTCCTCATCAATGGGCGTCAGGTCGCCGATCTCATGGTCGACAGCACGGTGCGCGACGGGATCTTCGTCATCCCCTCCGGCATGACCATGGCCGAGGAGGCGCGCATGGTGAACGCCTTCCCCCTGATGGGTCAGGAGAACACCCCCGCCCAAAAGAAGAAAAAACAGCCCTTCTCCCCGACCAACATCATGCTGCCTCCCAAGCCCTCCGAGCTCCGGAACGCGATGGGAGCCCCGACCCCCGCCCCCGCGGCCCCATGAGCACTCCCGCCGGCGGTGGCAAACCGGGAGGCTCCCCGGGATGGATCTTCGTGGTGCTGTTCCTGACGCTCTGTGCCGTCGCGACCTGGCTGACCCGGTGGAACTACTCGCGGCAGGTCATCTCCAGCGCGGAGGGGAGGGCGCTCGCCTGCGAATGGCCCGAGACGCGGATCGCGGTGCCCCTGCCTGCGGATCGTCTTGATGTCGTGAAGCCCGGGCACGCGGCGCGTATCACCGCGGGTACCGGCACCAACATGGTGCGCGGCGAGGTGAGCCAGGTGACGCAGGTGCCGGGCGGCGGCGGAACGGCGGTCATCCGCCTGCTCGACGAACCTCCCAAGCTCCCGGGTGAGCCGGAAGGATGGAATCCCCACTGGCTCCCGCCGGGCACACCCTGCTCCGTCACCATCGACACGACCATTCCCCCGGGGGTCACGGCCGCGTCCTCTCCGCAGCCCGCACGATGAGCCGGCACGGCACCGCGCCCGGTTCCGCCCGGGCATCGCTCAAGCCATTCATTCCCTGGGGGCTCGCCCTCCTTTCCGGGATCATGACCGGGGGATGCTTCCCGCCGTGGGATCATCGCTTCACCGAGTGGCTTCCCTGGGTCGCTCTCGCCCCCCTCTGCTGGGCGGTCCTGATCTCCCCGCAGCCCGCGAGCCTGCGCGCTCGGGCCGCGAGGTCCTTCCTGCTGGGCTGGATCACGGGATTCGTCTCCTTCCTGATCTCCCTCCACTGGATCACGACGGTGACATGGCCCGGATGGATCGCGCTCTCACTTGTCGTCGGTTGCTATCATGCGTTCTGGGGACTCTATGCCGGCACGGTGCTCCGCGCCCTGGGCGAGGGGAAAGACCCCGCCGATGCCTGGCTCGGATCCTTCCGGAATTTCCTCGTGGCGATCCTGGCAGCCGCCGGATGGACGGCCGTGGAGTGGCTGCGCGGCACCCTCTTCAGCGGCTTCGGATGGAACTCCCTCGGCGTCGCCCTCCGGGAGAACATCCCCCTGATCCAGATCGCCGGGATCACCGGCACCGCCGGTCTCACCTTCCTCTGCATGCTCATCGCGGCAACGGCGGCGATCACGCTGGAGTGCCTGCGCCGGGAGATCGTCCGGCGTCGCGCCCGTCCGCACATCGACTTCTTCGCCGCCATCTTCCTTGTCGCCCTCGCCTTCGGCTACGGGGTCAAGAAGCTCACCGCCCCCGCCCCGGCGACCGAGCCACTCCGCGTCGCCTGCGTGCAGGGGAACGTGCCGGTCTACGACTACTGGGATCCCAAGTGCGAAAAACGCATCATGGAGGGGTATGTCCGCCAGACGCGCGTCGCGCTCGCCTCGGATCCGGATCTCGTGGTCTGGCCCGAGGCCGCGACGCCGAAGCCGCTCCTCCTCGACGAGATCATCTACTCGCAGGTGAAGAAGCTGGCCGAGGGAACGCGCGCCGATTTCCTCATCGGCAGCGTCCACTACGAGGCGGAGCCGCGGGGGGACTACAATTCGGCGATCCTCCTGACCGGCCACGCCTCCTCCGCACAGATCTACAACAAGGTGCACCTCGTCCCCTTCGGCGAGTTCGTCCCCTTCCGGAAACTCTTCCCTCCCCTGGGATGGGTCGTCGGAGACCGCGTCCCCTACGACTTCGATCCCGGGAAGGGGCCCGCCGTGCTGGACCTCTCGGTCAAGCCGATGAAGGTCGGTCCCCTCATCTGCTTCGAGGACACCGTCGGCGACCTGACGCGAGGATTCGCGGTGCTCGGCGCCCGGTTGCTGGTGACCCTGACCAACGACGGGTGGTTCGAGCGCTCCATCGCGACCCGCCAGCACCTCGCCAACGCCCAACTCCGCACCGTGGAGACAGGCCTTCCCCTCCTGCGCGTGGCCGATACGGGCGTCACCTGCCTCGTCGACAGGTTCGGCCGCCTCAAGCAGATCCTGCGGGGGCCCGACGGCAACACCTTCATCGAGGGCATCCTCCATGCGACCGTCCCCGTGCCGTCGCATCCCGAGACGACCTTCTACACCAGGCACGGCGATCTCTTCGCGCACGCCTGCCTCGCCCTCACCATCGCCGCGACGCTTGCCGCCGTGCTTCGCCGGATCTGGCGCGTTGCATGAGGTGAGGCCATCGCCTCTCTCCGCTTGGCAATCATCACCCGATCGTCCAAAGATCGACCCTTCCCCATGAAACACCTCCTCTCCATTGAGTCGCTGACCCCGGCGGAAATCCTGGAAATCGTCCACCTGGCCCACGTGCTCAAGGCGGATCGCGGCCGCGAGACCTCCAAGCCGCTGGCCGGCGAATGCTGGGGCCTGCTCTTTTCCAAATCCTCCACCCGCACCCGCGTCAGCTTCGAGGTCGGCATCCGCGAGCTCGGCGGCGAGGCCCTCTTCCTCTCCTCCAGCGAGATCCAGTTGGGCCGCGGCGAGCCCATCGAGGACACCGCCCGCGTGCTCGGCCGCATGATCCACGGCGCGGTGATCAGGACCTTCAAGCAGTCCGACATCGAGACCTTCGCGAAGCTCTCCGGCATCCCGACGATCAACGCCCTCACCGACGAGGAGCATCCCTGCCAGATCCTTGCCGACCTGCTCACCATCGAGGAACTCCGCGGCTCCCTTGACGGGCTCAAGTTGGCCTTCATCGGCGACGCCGACTGCAACATGGGCCGCTCCTGGATCTGGGCCGCCGCCCGGCTCGGCTTCGAACTCCGCCTCGCCTGCCCCGAGCACTACAGGCCGCCCGCCGACCTCATCGCGCGCGCCGGAGGCGCCGTCACCATTACCGACGATCCCGAGGAAGCCGCGCGCGGCGCCGACATCCTCTACACGGATGTCTGGGTCAGCATGGGGAAGGAAGAGGAGGCCGAATACCGCGCCGCCCAGTTCGCCCGCTACCAGATCAACGACCGCGTCGTCGCGGCAGCATCCCCCAAGGCCCAGGTGCTTCATTGCCTCCCCGCCTACCGCGGCAAGGAAATCACCGCCGAGGTCTTCGAGCGCCATGCCGACGCCATCTTCCAGCAGGCCGAGAACCGCCTCCACGCGCAGAAGGCCGTGATGACGCTGTTGAAGTCGTAGAAGAAAGTCTCGCGCGGAGACGCGGAGAACGCGGAGGAAAACCCCAAAATGAATGATTCTATACCCCCCAGCGCCTCTGCGCCTCTGCGGGGAAATACTCTCTCTCTCATCGCGGTGGCTCCCTTCGGGAACGAGTTGGCACTTTCATGGAGTGACGGGGTGGAGCAGTTCCTTCCGCTGGAGAAACTACGCCGCGCCTGCCCCTGCGCCGTCTGCAATGGCGAGCCCGATGTCATGGGTCGCGGTGACGCTCCCGCGAGGAACTACAAGGCCAACAGCTTCGAGCTGAAGGGTTATGACTTCGTCGGAGGGTATGGGCTGAATCTCAAGTGGGCGGATGGGCATTCAACCGGAATTTATTCCTACGCCCTCCTCCGCTCTTTATAGGGGAGGCTTGGGATTCGGGCGCCCCGCGTTGTTGCCGCTCGCTCGCAGTATAAATTATACAGCTTCGCTCGCGCGCCTAGCGCGGCATCCCGACTTCCAAGCCTTTGAACGGAAATCGTTCAGGGCGATTCAGCCGAGGCTAAAGCTTCATAGTGATTCACGATTGAAACTGGAAATCCCTTGGATTTGCACCATTCGGCTAGTTCGGAATAGGCCTCTTTCCGTGGTTTCCTTGAGGTCAGATACACCAGATACATTCTTTGTATCAGTCCATACTTCTTCCATGCGATGTCGTTGTCAGTGAATGTGTAAACCTTTGACTCGTGAACTGCGTAATGAGGTTTGCCAAAGAGACTCTTCTCATAGTGGTGAATAAAGAATGCCTCAAAGGACATCAGCTTGTCGTAGACATCAGCATCAATCCCTTTGAGAAAGTCAAAGGCATCCGAAATCTCCTCTTGAAGCTTCTCGTCTACTGCAAAGGTCAACGATCCAACCTTGAAGAGGTTTTTGTTCTGAAAGGAATACAGAAACTTCGTGATGTCTCCTGTGATTTTGCTGATCAAGGACTTCATCCCTTCGTTCCTTTCGTTATTGGTTATTTGCAAAAGGATTAGCTTCTTGAGTTTTCCGAATGTTATGAATCGAATATCAATCTTATTTAAAACCACATAAACAGACGATATATAAAATAATATTGCAAATAGAAGTATTATTGCTTCTGCGATAAAAAATCCTAATGGGTGCTGAGACCTTAGTATAATAATATCAACATTACGCCCATTAACATCAATTGGACCTAATTTATCTAAACCCAAAACCAAAGAATAAGTAATCGATAATATTGATCCGAACACAAAAAGATTTATTCCTAATGAATTAGGCTGCCAAGGAATATTAGTGTTCTTCATCTCTTCGTCTCCTTCATCTTTTAGGGGGATTCACTTGGAGGATTGGGTGAGTTCAAAGATCGCTCCAAGAGTAACATCTTCACTCCAAGACTTCTCTAAAACCAAGCCGTAGGTTTTCTCTAAATCCATCGCAAGGGTTTCCAGTTCCAACGAATCAGCAATCGTCCATTTTGGAGGGTAAAGAGATCGGTAGATTTCCATTACCTTATCGCTTGGAGCAAAGTTGAGTTTCTGCGTTCTTTTAAAGCCGAATGCACGAACGAAAAGACCAAGGAATTCCCTAATTTCAGCCTTAGAAGATTTTGGGTATGCTCGTTTCCAAAGATAGCCTGTGCATTTTCTCTTCCAGTACGATGCAAGGTTTCCCCTTTGCAAAAGCGATAGTGTAACAGCCGCTGTTGCTACCAAGATTAAGGCAGAAATCTCAAAACCCTTCATCTCTTCGTTCCTTTCGTCATCGTTTAGGGGGATTGGGTTGGGGAGCTTTTATCAGTTTGTGGCTCCAAGCCCCTGTAATGAGAGCAATGAGGGCAATCCCCCCCACGCATCCAAAAAGAAAAGGATCAACGAAGCAGTCGAAGATCTTTAAAATGTTCTGCTGGAACTGAAAATGATGCTGAACAATATTGAACGCAAAATGGAGTGCGGAGAAAAGGCAGATTGGAATAACGAACCTTGCATCAAAATCGCATTTGGAAGGGGCCATGGATAAAAAGATTCCATATCCTGCTGAAACCACCAAAGCGACTACATCAACGATTTCGGGGAGAGAGTTCATTGTTTAGGGGGATTGGGTTGGGGAAGTTGGTTTCCTTTTCAAGGCAAAGGCAATCGCACCAATGAGCAGAACAGAGAAGAATGAGGAGATGTAGATGATGCTTTGTATGGGGAATTCCTTTTGGATGTACTGGAGCATCTGGAGACCTTCCTCAGCGGATTTGTGCGACGTCTCGGAACTCTTCCACGATTCTACATCCTTCTGAGAAGGTTCGTAGGGGGAGTAGTTGATGCCATCCTTCTTGTAGGGAACGGCAATTCCGTGAAGTTGATAGATGCAAGAGGCTGTTTTTCTCTCTTGCTCTGGTTGAAGATTGCCTTGGTACAGCCTCTTTACCAAAGGAGGCAAGGTGACTTCATTTACAGCTTCGGCAGTAAAGGCATAAATCTTCGGTGTATAGAGTGAAGAGAAAAGGCAGGTTCCTAAAACTGACAGATAGAGGATCAAGAAAAACAGTAGAGGGATTATTGTTTTTCCTATCGTGGCTTTCCCTTCAATGATGACCTTCAAGCAAATTAAAATCCCAATGCTTTCGGATAATGGGAGCAAAATGGAAGCGACTCTCTGAAAAGATCCTTCAGTCATCCAAAGCAACCCACAGAACTTACCAAGGTCTTTTGAATAATAGAGAAAAACGCACCAAAAAAACAGTGCATTAAGACTGAAGAATCTTGAATTGGTAATCTGCATCGTCTTCGTCTCCTTCGCCATCGTTTAGGGGGATTAGGTCTTCTTCCTTTTTCCCTCCATTCGCTCATCTCCCGTACTAAAAAAGGCATCAAGATACTCTTCGGAAGGCAGATTGCTCTCTCGTAGTAACGAGAAAACCTCCACACCGTCCAACGGAGCATTTTCAGTCATCCAGTACGCTTGGGAAAGACCTGTGAACTTGTAGCCGTGCTTTTCGCAGTAGTCTTTTACCTCCATGATTGCTTTATCAATCGCTTGGTCAATGTCTGTAGCCAACCAGGCCGTGATTCTTTCCTCATACAAGTATGCCAAAGAGTTAAACTCTTCCTTTGGGATCTCGACAATGCAACGGACAGAGTAGGAGTTCATCATTTAGGGGGATTGGGTTGAGGCAATCTTCCGTTGCTTTCGGACAAGATGTTCAATCAGGATAATGAGAAGAGAGCAGATAAGCCCTGCGAGGTACGGCACCCCGACACAAATCGGTAACCAGGCCCAATATTCTGAGGGATCAGATCCAAGCCATACGGGCATCCAGTAAATCGGATATGCGACAATGAATGGGAACAGCAATGAAACGACCCAACGCAGTGCATAAGGGCCTTTAAAACACGAAGCTAAGGTTAAAAGGGAAGAACTGACAGCAGCGAGAATCACTAATCCATCAAAAGAATCCGTCAGATAATTCAGCATGAAAGAAGGATGATGATTCGGTGTTAAACACCGAGTATGAGTTCTCCGTGTTGCCGTAAAAAGACCTGAACTAACTCCTCGTAAGAATTCGCAACGAACCAACCCAGATTTTGGGTGTTGCCATAGAACTTCCCGAAGTTGCAACTCTGCGGATTACCGCAGAAGAGGTAGCTATTCAGTTCAATCGCAACATCACAAAAACAAACGAGATCCTTGAAGGGCACGATCTCTCCACTATCTAGACTAAGAGAATCCTGCTCCCGGTAGGCTCTGGTTCGATCAATCATCTTCTCAACGGAATAGAAATCCCAGTAGTCATCAGCGGTCGTTTCCTGAAGACCATTGCTGAATCGATAGAATTCTCGGATGCCGTCTGGAAATCTGGATTTCAGTACGTTTTCTGCGTTCGTTACCTCTTGCTCGCTAGGAGGTGGAAGCAATGTGGCCTTCAGTTCAATCAGTTTGGCCAATAGATCATCCGTACCATTCATCTCATCATCCCTTTCGAAATCTGTTCAGCCACATTTTGCTTTGAGGGCATTGATCTCGGCTTCCGATCGATGAAAGCAAATCCAATCATCTTCATGGCAAAAAGTGATCATCCACTGGCCGCTTGTGTCGATCAGGTTGTAGTTGTCGGAATACCCCTTTGGATCACGGAAAAAAGCCTGCTCGGGAATCACGGTGCGAAGCTCCTCAATGTCATCGATGATGAATCCACGGATTTCTTTGGGAGCTGATTTCCAGCCAGCCATGCCATCATGATAAAGGAGCAATTCTTGACCCGGGAGGAGGAGATTCCGAAGGCAACAGAGTGTTGTCTCAATCAGTTTTTCGAGCGGGATGTCTTCCGAAAGATAAATATCAGGACCTTTGCAAAACTCATTGTAAGTCCATCCGCCGGAGTCCCGCCATGTGGGGAGTGCGCGATCGAGCCTAGAGAAAACCTCACTTTCAGTTAAGCTCTTCATCGTTCAGGAGGGGGGATTGGGTTGGGGAAACCTCGCAGAGAACTGATGGAGCCAATCATCGAAGAATGAAGCTCCTTTGATTTCATCAAGTGCTTTTCGGTAAGATCCTACAGGAACTATCCCAAAAGATTCTTGGAGAAGTACCTTTTGAATATCTGTTTCAGACTTTATCAGTTCAATTACAGCTTTTCTCGCATCTACCGTTCCGAGTAACAGGACTTGAGATCCTTCCACTAATAAGTCCTTTGATTTCATCATTTCAAAGAGACCGAAGGTAAATGCATCAGCAAGTGCCAGAACGAAACTGGAATTCCCTCCATAGTGTTCTTTGAAGGACTCGGAAAAACGTGGATAGAATCCCTCATCAACATTCACTGTCTGCATCTTGCTTTCTTTCGTCATCGTTTAGGGGGATTGGGGGAATTGTAAGGAGAGACTAACTTCCAACGATTATTCAGAACAAAAGCGACTATGAAAGGTATCACTGGTATATAGATTCCGTATTGAAGCCATAGAACTTGATATTTGGTTAAATATACATTGCATGGTTGCTTCATTTGTTCTGGATATACATGACCAGTAGTGGCATCTGGAATATAAGGACTATTAGAGCGAAGATAATAATATGAAGAGAAGTACGAGATAAACAAAATGACTGATGCAGCAATCAGCGAGTAAAGAACTGCCAGCTTTATAGTCTTTGAAAGATTCATCTCTTTGTTCCTTTCGTCATCGTTTAGAGGCAGGGATTTATGGAGCAAATCCATTAGTAGACCAACAGATCATCGCATAGATGAACAAGAGGTACTGATACAGACATACAGGTAGAAGAAGGAATAAAAGTAGAATCACTCTTTTTCGGAGAGTTATGAATGTAGTTATTATCAGAGTCACCAAAAGAAGGGAGCTAATGTTATTAACTGCAGTGGCATATTTATAACAGTTTGCCATGCTGTAACCTAAAGGAAAAAAGGCGATTGCTACTGAAAGCAGTGTAGTGCCAACAACCGCCCACCTCTTTGTCTCCTTCGTCATCGTTTAGGGGGATTTACTTTGGAGAATTCGTTAGGTCTTTTTTTTCGTCGGTAAAATGGGTGGGGAATAGTCAAAGACCATATCATCGTCTGAATCCTCGGAAATGAGATACAGTTCAATATCGGCAATGCCACCGGAGCCAGAGAACGTGCTGCGAGCGTGAAAATGCTCTGCTTCTTTGTTGCGAAGCAAGAGAAGATTCTCAATGAGAGAGTCTATTTCTGATTCTTTCAAACCTAGTGTCACGCCATACCAGTCAGTCTGGAGCGATTCGATTGATGTTCGCATGGGCAATATATCTCTGACCTAACGTATTTTAGAATAATATGTCATTCTATTCAATTAACGGGTGAATATTTGGTCTTCGTCTCCTTCGTCATCGTTTAGGGGGATTGGGTTGGGATGTCTCTGAATCCAGCGGCAATAGGATTATCTCGGTGTCATTAACTACCAGAATATCAACTGATTCTATTCCCCCTGTCACATAGCCCAACTCCTTTTTCAGAACCTTACCAGACTTTAGCCTCAGTGTGATTGTGTAGTGAGAGTCCCCATATATCTTGAACGATAGTTCCTTTTTATCATTCGGATTGATACGGCTCAATATGAGGTGTTGCTTGCAGACTTCTATCTCCCCACTTTCAATCTGTTCAGATGACTGGTTTACGAGAACAACCTTTCCCTTGGTGAATGAGGATGAATGAAAAATCAGAAATGCCGAGGCAAGTAACAAAAGACCTACGCCTATTGCATTCCTGATCCTCTTCGTTCCTTTCGTCATCGTTCAGGGGGATTCACTTAGAGAAATACAGCTTCAACAGAAGTCCAATCGCACAAAGAACCAAGATTCCAATCCAGAAGCTGACTGTGGATAGGAAAACAAAAACTCCACCGCCTCTGTGCATATATACATCCCACTTCGGTTTGTGATGTCCAAGGGAAACCAGAAACAATGAGACCTCTCCTATCCACATGATCGGAACAGATATGAGAATCTGAATGAGGGTTAAAGCGACCTCCAACAAAGCGGTTAAAACGATCTCCATCACTTTTAAGACGGTTCTGAAGGATTCATAGGTGGGGGAACCTTGCCTCTTGGTATTCCGTTGCTCATCCGATGACAAGGTGGATCAATCGCGGCGGTTTCAGCCCTGCTCATGACGGCTTCTCGGGGAGTTGGGATTGTGTTGCCTTTGATGCCTTCGCCTGACAGAAGGGCGGCATCCCCATGAACGATCATTTCCGCTTCTCCGCGCTGGGAGGGTTCCTTCTTCTGGCGACCCTCTCCCTGCAACCTCTCCTGGCCCAGTATGATCCGGGCTCCAGGGATCCCGAGGCTGGCTCCGATGCGACATCGGAAAACAAGGCCGCCGCCAAGCTGAAGGCGGCGATCGGCCAGAAGGCCCCGGACTTCAGCTTTAAGGGAAGTGACGGGAAGACCTACAAGGTTTCGGATTTCTCGGGCCGGTGGCTTCTGCTCCAACTGGGGGGAAGCTGGTGCACTTCCTCGGAAAGCACGGCGCAGTATTTCTCCGTGATCCGAAAATGTCTGGAAGGGAAGCCCTTTGAGTTCGTCGAGATCTATGACGATGCCTCTCTGGACGATGCCCTGCTTCATAGCCACACGGACTTTCATGGGGTCAGGGGGTTTGCGGGGTTGGAAGGCGCTCCGGAATTCTACCATGTGGGGTTCATCCCGGTCTGGTACCTCATCGATCCGCAGGGAATCATCCGACTGGATGGTGCTAGCGATTCCTATGGAGAGCTTGCGGCAAGGATCTCCGGAGTCCTGAAGCAGGATCCCCTTTTCCAAGACATCTCCCTGACGCCCTCGCCACAGGATCAGCGCTACTTGGATGCAGCCGGATTGATGCAAGCAAGGAAATGGAAGGAGGCTGAGGTGGCCTGGGAAGAAGTCCTCAAGGACGAACCCTCCAACGCCTATGCCATCGCCAAGCATGGGAGATGCATTGCGTGGACCAAGGGGTACAAGAATGCGTGCAAGGATTTGGCAGAGAAGATGAAGGCTCTGCCTGACGGCGGGCCGGATTTCCTCAAGTTCTTCCTGGCCACTTACCAACTGAAAGGAGGCGGGGAAGCGACTGCCGGAGCCAAGACCATGGCGGTCCTTCAAGGCGCCCATCCCGGAGTCCAGTATATCTCCGAGGAGATGCTGATGCTTACCAAGACCCCCGATGAACTGAGCAATCAGGAGTTCCGGAATCTGGCGGACTCAGCGCACCTCTACGGAGATGCTATTCCGTTTTTCTACGGCTATGCCTTGGAGCGTCACGGCAAGATAGAGCAGGCTGCGGCACGGTTTTCAGATGGGAAGAAGAACAGCGGACGGGATGCCTATGCTCTGGCCGGTCTGCTGCACCGGATTGGATTGGATGATCAGGCGAAGGCGATGCTCTTCGGCCAGAATCCGCCATCGCCGGAGAGTGCGAACAAGGCCATGGCATGGGAACTCGCGATGAGCGCCGCACTCCTGGAGGACTGGAATCTGAGTTCCGCCTACGCACAGCGGTATGAGCAGCATCAACTCAAGCGTGGAGAGGGGCCTCTCTATCAGATGCTTGCCGCAATACGTCAGTCCCAGCCCGAGAAGGCCAAGGAAATCCGCGCCCGTCTGGAGCAGATCCTGACGGCAAACTACAAGTCTGCCCCATTGATTCAGGGAGATGCTCCGACCCGTGACCAACTCATGGCCATCGGGGATGAGAACGCCAGGTTGGTGACGGCCCTCTCCGCTTACCTCTTTGCCCAGATGGATGGGCAGACTGACAAGGCTTCAAGAATCCGCAGGAACGCCTTGAATGCATGGCAGGCCGACAGCACTAACTACGCCCTCATTTACAGCATCACGACATCTCCGAGCGAGGAGGCTTTCAAAGCCAAGGGGCGGATAGCCGAGAGGGCCCAGCAGAAGAAGGGCTTCAAGGAGACCCTCGATGCCGAGGATGCCAAGCTGATGGGGGCACTGGGTGTCTCCACGAACAACGCCGCCGAGGCCTACAAGGTCGGCGCCTACTTCATCGGAAAACTCGCCCCCGTCTACGAGGGGCTCAGGACAAATGAGTTCTTCCCGCAGATGGAAAATTACCGCAAGGAAGTGGAGGCGACTTTCGCCTTGGCCGCCGGACTCAAGGAACTGGCTCAGCTTCCGGATTACTGCGCCAGCAACAGCATCTCCCGCGACGATTTATCCGCATTCCTCAACGGTTGCGTCATCAACGACCTGGCCTACATGCTCACTCCGGTCAGCGAGGAGGCCCGCAAGCAGTATATCGCCCTGGCGGAGTCGAGCTCCACCAACGGCATCGCTGACTTTTACTCCGGGCCTTACAGCAACTGGGAGTCCCTGGGTGCATTCCTCGACAGGCGAAAGGCCTTCATGGAAGAGCTGCAACGGAAGAACTCTGCCGCTCCATCGCCGACTCCGGCGCCTTCCCCCGCCGCATCCCCTACCCCATCTACCCAACCTTCGGCATCCCCGGTTGAAACACCTCAGCCAACGGCTACCCCAGCCGGGTGATATTGGGTCTCGCTAGTCAAGTTGTCTGATAATGAGCTCCGGTCGCAGCCAGGACAATGAGGAGTCACCCGACTGGATGGCCATCATCCTGCAGTTCCTCTTCGGTGCCCTGATCGGTGGGGGATTCATCTTTTGGGAGTTTCTCCGCTATGGATTCGGAAGAGGTGGAGGGAATGGCTTTGTGATGATCTGCACGATGGCCGGGGCGATCGTCTTGG
>JACCDS010175142.1_pt1 | contig 14818 bp, 17 predicted proteins | sample 7446441 | NCBI WGS metagenome assembly JACCDS01 (sample SAMN15323445, study PRJNA562643) | freshwater metagenome | isolation source: river surface water | place: USA:Blue River Watershed | collected 2017-08-17 | reverse complement strand
TTGTATGTTCAATTCGGTGCAGAATCATCTTGCCGTTTGTGTGCGTGGTGCACACCGAGCGCGGCAGGCCGATCGTGTCCTGGTGGCGAACACCGTCACAAAGCTTGGGTCGCCGCGCTCGTTTCCTCGCAGAGCCCGAACGGTTGGACGGGTCCAAACCCGAATGTTGCAAGGATGGGCGTGGAGGACATCATGAGCGAGTTTGTCGGCATCGACGTCAGCAAGGCGACACTGGACGTTTATTCGCACGGCGCGCGTTCGGGATTCACGATAGCGAACGACGAAGCCGGTTTGAAGGGGCTGGCCGAGCGGCTCGCCGGTGTGGCCCCGGAGCTGATCGTACTGGAAGCCACCGGGGGCTACGAGCGGCTGTGCGCGGCCTCGCTGGCGCGATCGGGATTTGCTGTGGCGATCGTCAACCCCAGACAGGTGCGCAGTTTCGCCATTGCCACCGGCGTGCTGGCCAAAAGCGACAAGGTCGACGCGCGCGTGCTGGCGCACTTTGCGGCCGCGGTACGCCCCGAGGTGCGCGCGCTGCCCGACGAGCAGCGCGAGGCGCTCGACGAATTGCTCGGCCGGCGACGCCAGCTCATGGGCATGCTCGTGCAGGAGAAGAACCGCTTGCAGCAGGCACGCGCGCCGCTGGTGAAGAAGGACATCAAGACCCTCATCGCCGTCCTCGAGAAGCGCATCGGCGGCTGCGACGGCGAACTGCAGCAGCTCATCCATGCCTCGCCTGTCTGGAAGGCGCAGGAGGACCTGCTGCGCTCGTTCACCGGTATCGGGCCGGTGAGTGCGTGTACGCTGGTGGCCGAGCTGCCCGAATTGGGCAAGCTCAATCGCAAGCAGATCGCGTCCCTGGTCGGACTTGCGCCGATCGCGCGCGATTCCGGCACCTGGCGCGGCAAGCGTGCCATCTACGGTGGACGCGCACAGATCCGCAGCGTCCTCTACATGGCCACGGTCAGTGCCATCCGTGCCAACGAGCTCATTCGCGTGTTCTACCAGCGGCTGTGCGCCGCCGGCAAGCCGCACAAGGTTGCGCTCATCGCGTGCATGCGCAAGGTGCTGACGATCCTGAACGCGATGATGCGCACTCAGACGCATTGGCACGATCCCTTCAAAACAGCTTAATTCGAACACGGTTGCTTGTGTGCTCTGTGGCTACAGGTCTTCAGTCGAGCTTGGTTCCGGACCGCTTGGCGACGTCCGACCATTTCTGTGCTTCGCCTTTGAAGAACGCCGAAAACTCCGCGGGACTGCTGCCCACCGGGTCTGCGCCTTCCGCCTCGAAGCGCTGCTTCACGTCTGCGGTACCGACCGCTTTCACCGTTTCGCGGTAGAGGCGGTCTAGGATAGCGGGTGGCGTGCGTGCCGGAGCGAACAGGCCGTTCCACTGCAGCGCTTCGTTGGCTGGCACGCCGGCTTCTTCCATCGTCGGCACGTTGGGCAGCACGTGGGAGCGCGTCTTCGCCGCCACACCGAGGCCGCGTATTTTCCCGGCGTTGACTTGCACCTGCGCAAGCGGCATCACCAGAAACGACGCCTGCGCTTCGCCGGACATCAACGCGACGCCGGCCGGGGCGGCGCCCTTGTACGGCAAGTGCGTGATCTTGATGCCGGTGCGCACCCGCATGAGCTCCATGGCCATGTGCGACATGGTGCCCGCGCCCGCCGACGAATAGCCGAGCGCGTCAGGCTTCGCCTTCGCCAGCCCGACGAACTCGCGGACATTCTTTACCGGCAACGACGGATGCGTGCACAGCACGAAAGGATAGGACGACACCATGGACACCGGCATCAGGTCGCCGAGAGGGTCGTAAGCGAGCTTGCGGTACACCGCCGGGCTGATCGACAGCGACGAGTTGGTGAACAGGATGGTGTAGCCGTCGGCCGGAGCGCGCGCGACCAGTTCGGCCGCAATGTTGCCGCTCGCGCCGGCCCGGTTGTCCGGCACGATGGTCTGGCCGAAAGCCACGGTGAGCTTCTGAGCGAGCACGCGCGCAATGAGGTCGCTCCCGCCGCCCGGGGGAAAGGAGATGATCATGCGAACCGGCTTGGCAGGGTATTCCTGCGCTCCGGCGTGCGGTGCGCACGCAATAACGACTGCTGAGCATGCGACCGCGTGAATCGCGGTCCGTATGACGGCACGGCGTTCGAGGCGCATGGCCTACTCCTCCCTGGTTGGTTGGTCTTTTACGCGCTCCGCGCCACGGTCACGCGGTCGCCGGCTGTGCGTCGATGAGGCTGTGGCCGGGCGTGACTCGCGTGAACTTCACCGGGCGTGTCTCCATGGCGAAATCGCGTCCGCGTAACGTCACGCACGTGTAGCGCGAGTTCTCGAGATCGCGCACGTCGGGATAGTCGGACCGGAAGTGCGCGCCGCGCGAATCTTCGCGCGCCACGGCGGCACAGCGTATGGACTGCGAGACGAGCAGCAGATTCTGCAGGTTGAGCCAGTCGTGCCACGTGAGATTGTATGCCAGCGTTCCAGTCCCGATGCCGGTGCTCGCGAGCTCCTCGTGCAGCTCGTCGAGCGCGCCCGAAGCGCGCTGAAGTCCTCCCGCGTCGCGCACGATGCCCACGTCGTCCCACATGATGTCGTACAGTCGCTCGCGCAGGCGGGCGAGATCACCCGCCTGCCTGCCGACCGGCGCCATGCAGCGCGACTGCGCCGCCTCGATGGCTGCAGGATCCGGCTCCGGCGACGCGCCGTGCGCTGCGAGCCAGCGCGGCATGCTGTCGCCCGCGATGCCGCCGAACACGGTGGAGTTGGCGACGCCGTTGCCGCCCAGACGGTTGGCGCCGTGCACGCCGCCGGAGTCCTCGCCCGCGACGAACAAGCCCGGCACGGCGGTGGTGCAGTCAACGTTGAACACCACGCCGCCCATCATGTAATGCGCGGTGGGCACCACTTCCACCAGCCCGCCCGCGAGGTCGAAGCCGCAGTCGGCGCAGCGTTCCACCATGCCTTTGAAGTCGCGCCGGTTGTTCTCGGCACCGAGGTGGCCCATGCTGATGTAGACGCCGCCGTTGGGCGTCACGCGGCCTTCGCGCATCTCCTGGTAGATGCCGCGGGAGACGATGTCCCGCGTCGCGCGCTCGCCTCGGGGATCGTACTTGTGCATGAAGCGCTCGCCCGCGCCGTTGAGGAGATAGCCGCCCGCCCCGCGGAGCCCTTCTTCCAGCACCGTTCCGGTCATTCGTGTGCCGGTGCCCGCGAGCAAACCCGTGGGATGGAACTGCACCATTTCCATGTCGCGCAGCGCAAGGCCCGCGCGCAAGGCCATCGCCATGCCGTCGCAAGTCTTGTCGCCGGAGGGCGTGTGGTACTTGTACATGGTGGGACCGCCGCCGGTGGCGAGCAGCACCGCGCGCGCCTGCACGAACACGAACTCGCCGGTGCGCACGTCGATCATCAGCACGCCGGCGATGGCATCGCCCGACTTGTTCTTGATGAACTCGACGGCGCGATGCTCTTCGAGGCGGTTGATGCCCCGCACCCATACCTGCTCGGCGAGGCGGTTGATGATTTCGATGCCCGTGAGATCGCCTTTGTGCACCGTGCGGTCGAAGGTCTGGCCCGCGAACGCTTTCTGATGCACCGTGCCGTCGGGATTGCGGTCGAAGAAGCAGCCGAGCTCGTTCTCGAGCTCGTGGATGCGCTCGACGGCGACCGACACCAGAGTCCAGGCGAGGTCCTGGTCGGGCAACCACTTGCCGCCTTCGATGGTGTCCATGAAGTGGCGCTCGACCGAATCGCCTGCCGCGAGAGCGACGTTGTACCCGCCCTGCACCATGCGCGTGCAGCCGCATTTGCCGAGCAGCCCTTTGACGGCGACGGTGATGGACAGCTCGGGATTGGCCTGGTGAGCGTGCAGCGCGGCGAACAATCCGGCGCCGCCGGAGCCGAGAATCAGGATGTCGGTCTGTAGTTTTTTCATGCGTTCTTGACGCCCAGTGCCGCAAGCGCCGCGGCGCGCCGGTCGCGGGACGCCCGGTCCACCTGCGTGTAGAGGCTGCCGCCGTGGCTGTCCATTGACACCAGCAGCGGGCCGAAGCCCCGCACGCGAAACTTCCACAACGATTCCGGATTGAGGTCGTCGAGATCGACGTCTTCGATCTGCTCGATCCACGTCGTCTCCAGCGCGGCAGCACCTCCGACGATCGCGAGATACACGCCGCCGAGATCGCTGAACGCTTTCGCTGAAGCCGGTCCCAGCCCGCCCTTGCCTATGGTGATGCGCACGCCGTACTGCTCCATGAGCGGCCGCGTGAAGCGCTCCATCCTCGCGCTCGTCGTCGTGCCGATGCAGATCGGTGCATAACCCGAGGGAAATTCGGGCGACTTCTCGACCTTGCGCACGTTCGGCGCGGTATGGATCACGGCGTGACCGTTCATGTCGAAGCGCGTTTTGCGGCCGCGATCGAACATGTGGATATAAGTCGCGTCGCGAATCCCGTAGAGCGTCCTGTTCAGCGTAACGGTGTCGTTGATGCGCAGCCGGCGAATCTGCTCCTCGGTCACCGGCATGTCGAAGTCGTAGTGGGCCATGGCGGGTTCCTCAGTAACCGTAGCTCACGCCTTGCGGCGTGAACGTCGCCCGCGCCCGGCGCGCGGAATGGCACTGCATGTTCACGGCGACCGGATTCATCGTGATGTGCGTTGCCGCTGTCTCGACGTGGACCGCGAACGACGTGCAATCGCCGCCGAGACCCTGCGGGCCGACGCCGAGCTGGTTGACCACCGCGCTCAGCTCCTCCTCGAGTTTGGCGCCCTCGGGATCGTCGCAGCGCGTGCCGAGGGCGCGTGTTGCAGCGACTTTGGACAGATGCACGCACAGGTCGGCCGTGCCGCCCACGCCGACGCCCACGATCGTCGGCGGGCAGGTCTTGCCGCCGGCGTCGAGCACGCAATCGACGACGAACGTCTTGATCGCGTCGATGCCGTCGGCCGGTATCGCCATCTTGAGCCAGGAGTTGTTCTCCGATCCCGAGCCCTTGGGAATCATTTCGATCGAAACCATCTCGGCATCGGGCGCAAAATCGATGTTGATCACCGGAACGGACCGGCCGCACGACGTGTGCTCGTTCGCGCGCGTCACCGGGTGCACGACCGAGGAGCGCACCGGATGCTCCCGCGTGGCGCGCTCGCAGCCTTTCCGGATCGCCTGCTTGAGCGCGTAGCCGTCGATCTCGACGTCGGACGCGATGGTGACGTTGTAGATCGGTATGCCGGTGTCCTGGCACAGCAGGTTGGTGGTCTGTTCCGCGACCTTGATATTGCGGATCATGGTCCCGAGGATCGCTTTGCCGGTGGGGTTGGTCTCGAGCGCATCGAGCCGCGCGAACCCTTCCTTGATATCCGGCGGCAGCAGCTTCAGCGCGCGGATGTACAGCTCCTTGCACGCTTCTTCGACTTGCTTGGGATCGAGCTTCATGGAGAAATCTATAAAGGCCGTTCGAGCGTGCAACGCGCGGCGGTTACGGCCGTACCGACGCGCATCCGTTCATTCGATGGCGAGGTTGCGTTCCCTCACGATCTTGCCCCAGTGAGCCGATTCTTGGCGCAGCTGCTTCGTGAACTCGGCGGGCCGGCTGCCGATCGGCTCCATGCCGAGCTGGTCGAAGCGCGCCTTCACGTCGGCCGACTGCAGCACTTTGAGCGTGTCGTTATACACCTTGTCGATGATGGCCTGGGGCGTCCCGGCGGGGGTCACCAGACCGAACCAGCCCAGGTTCTCGAAGCCGGGGAGCGTCTCGGCGACGGCGGGCACGTCGGGCAGCTGCTTCGAGCGCTGCTTGCTCGTTACCGCCAGCGCTCTCAGCTTGCCTTGCGTGACGAAACCGACGGCGGCCGCCATGTTGGGCGTGACGAACTGTATCTGGCCGGCGACGAGATCGGTGAGCGCAGGCGCCTCGCCTTTGTACGGGATGTGGTTCGCGTCGATGCCGGCGGCGGACATGAAATTCTCGGCGGCAAGATGCGTCTGCGTGCCGAAGCCCGCGGAACCGAGCGTGATCGATTTGGGCTTCGCCTTCGCCGCCGCGATGAAGTCCTTCAGCGTCTTCCACGGCGCGCTCGGATTCACTGCCACGAGCTGCGGGCCGCCGGCGACGTTCGTGATCGCCGCGAAGTCTTTTTCCGAGTTGTACGACATCTTGCGGTAAATATGCTGGTTCGCACAAACGATAGAGCCGGACGGCATGAAAAGCGTATAGCCGTCGGGCGGCGCCTTCGCTGCAAGCTCTCCCGCGATGTTGCCGCCCGCACCGCCGCGGTTATCGACGACGATGGTCTGCCCCCACGCCTCGGTGAGCTTCTGCGCGACAATCCGCGTGACGATGTCATTGGCGCCGCCTGCCGCGAAGCCGACGAGGATGCGAACCGGTCGGTTGGGATAGCCTTCCGCGCCCGTCTGCCCGTAGGCAAAAGGCGCGACGAGCAGGGCAAGCAGCAAGGCGGTGAACTGTATGCGACGCATGACTCTCCTCCTGTGTGATGAGTTCGCCGGCCGTCTTGGTGCGGGCTCGGCAGATTGCGGTGCAGTGGCGTGCGCTAGTGTACTTGAACCGTCATGCGCCTACAGCAGATTCAACAGGAAGGCGACGCCAATGACGAACGTGGCGCCCGCCGCACCTGCGAGCAGATTCTTCTGCCATCCGCGCCACGCAAGAAATTCGAGCATGAGCAGCCGCACACCGCCGGTGAGATGCGCCGCCAGCAGAACGATCAGCACGACTTCGCCGGCTTTCACCAGCGGCTGCTCCGTCCAGCGCAGAAACGTATCGAGCCTCGCTTCGCCCTGTAGCGCCTGGGCGAGCGCCCAGAAATGCACGGGCAGAAACAGCGTCAGCAGCACTCCGGAGACGCGATGAACGAGGAACGCCCAGTACGCGGGGTGGTTGTGTGCGCGGTAGTCGTTCTTCATAGACGCATCATCCCGCGGTCACGGCCCACACGGCGCGCAGGCCCCATGCGAGCAGCGCAAGCCCGAATATCAGCAGGAAGACGTCGCGCGAGCGGCTGCGCCACGCCAGCGTTTCGAGGAGCACGGCGCGCAGACCGATCGGCGCATGAACCGCGACCGCCGCGACGAACAATCCATAGAAAGCGGCCCAGCCGGCGCTGCCTCGCGTGCGTGCGAGTATCTCGCCGCCGGTAATTCCGTTGCGCACGGCGTAGATGATGACCGCGAGGTGCACCAGCACGAACACCGCCAGCACGGCGGCGCTCACCCGTTGAGCGGCCCACAGCATCACCTGGGTGCGCGCGTTCATCGTTAGACCTCCCCTTTGAGGGCCGCACCGAGCACCATGCGCTTCAGCCCCGCGATGCCGGCCGTCGGCTCTATGCCCTTGGGGCAGCGCTCGGTGCAGGTCAACTGCGTGTGGCAGGCGTGGCAGCCGGCATCACCGGCGACCGCAGAAAGCCGCTCTCGCTGACCGACGTCGCGCACGTCGTTCACCAGCGTCCATGCGCGGTTGAGCGCTGCCGGGCCCAGATAATCCGGATTCCAATCGACGACATCGCAGGAGGAGTAACACACCGCGCAGCCTATGCACTCGATGCCGGCGTCCACGCGCTTGCGCTCGACGGAGGCGGGCGATACCCGCGCAAAGTCCTGCTTGCGACTCTTGTCGCCCTTGAACTGCCCCTTGGCGCGCGCCCACTTGTCGAAAAACGCCGCCATGTCGGTGACAAGGTCACGCACGATGGGCAGGTTGTGCAGCGGCGCGATTTCCAGCTCGCCGTCGTTGGCGACTTTCGAGACATGCGTGCGGCACGTCCAGATCGCGCGGCCATTGACTGTCATCGCGCACGAGCCGCACATGCCGACGCGGCAGGCGTAACGGTAGGCGAGCGTCGGGTCGAGCGTGCGCTGCACGTACGTCACGACGTCGAGCACCGTCTGGCTTTCCTGACGCGGAACTTCGAATTGCTCGTAGCGGCCCGACTCGCCGCCGCGCCAGATGCGCACCCGCAATGCGGGTGCGTCAGGAGCGAGGGGCGGGGAGTAAGGCGCGCTCGCCTTCGGCTCGACTACTGGGCGATCCAAGCTGTCCTCCTCACTCCCTGCTCCTTTCTACTCGTCGGACTTCGGCCGTTACGCGCTCTCGTACAGACGCGTCAACACGAACTCGCGATGACCCAGCGCCTCGGCGGCCGTCAGGCGGCCGTTGCAGGTGCGCAGCATCACTTCGATCAGTTCCTCGCCGGTCTGGTCGAGGTTCTTCTGCCGCTGCAGCAGGCCGGAGCAGTCGTAGTCAACGTGCTCGGACATCGTGCGGGCGGTGCGTGGATTCGCGGTGAGCTTGATCACGGGCACGATCGGGTTGCCGATGACGTTGCCCTGCCCTGTCGGGAAGAGGTGCACGGCATAACCGGCCGCCGCGACGAGCGTCACCATTTCAGCTGCCGCGGACGACGAGTCCATGAACCACAGTCCGGGACCGGTGGGCGTCTCGGCCTTGTCCAGCACGCCGATAACCTTGCACTTCTTGCCGATCTTCTGGATGTTCCCGAGCGCCTTCTCTTCGATCGTCGTGAGACCGCCGGCGATGTTGCCCTTGGTCGGCTGCGAGTCCGACAGATCGTCGACCTTGTTGCGCTCGATGATGTCCTGATAGCGGTTGAACATCTTCATGAACTGCTCGCGCACCTGCGGCGTCGCGCAGCGGTCCGCGACGATGTTCTCGCCGCCGGTGATTTCGGTCGTCTCACCGAAGCACATCGTGACACCCAGCGGCTCGAGCTTGTCGAAGGCGCTGCCGACGGTCGGATTGGAGCCGCAGCCGGACGTCGTGTCGGATTCGCCGCACTTCGTTGAAACCCACAGGTCGCTGATCGGGCACTCCACGCGCTGCAGCTCGGAGGCCCATTGCACGTATTCCTTCGCGACCTTGGAAGCGCGCATGATCGTGTCGTGGTCGCCGTGGAGCTCGATGCCGAATCCCGTCACCGGCTTGCCCGTCTTGGCGATGCCGTCGACGACGCGCTTGGCCCAGCCCTCTTCGATGCAGATCACGACGACGGCGGCGACGTTCGGGTTCGAGCCTGCGCCGATCAGCGTGCGGAAGTGCAGATCGAGGTCGGCGCCGAACTGCAGGCGGCCGTACGGATGAGGAATCGCGAGCGTGCCCTTGATGTTGTTGGCCACGGCTTCTGCCGCGGCGTTGGACAGGTCATCGACCGGCAGGATCAGGACGTGGTTGCGGACGCCGACACGGCCGTTCTCGCGGCGGTAGCCCCAGAAAGTCGTTTTTGCAGAAATCATGTTTGCTCCGTAAATGTATGGGGCGTCGCGCTTACCAACGCTTGGTCTTGATGTTGTGCACGTGGGCGTGCTCGCCGGTCTTGATCGAGGCCACGGCCTTGCCGATGTCGAAGCCGTACTTGATGATGGTCTCGCCGTTGTTGATGTCTTTCGTCGCGACCTTGTGGCCGATGGGGATGTCGTTCAGCGCCTTCACCTTGATGGTAGAGTCGTCTTCCATCACCCACCCGATGAGTTCCTGCCCGGCCTTGATGCCTTCGATCACGGCAACGCCGACGCTGTCCTTCTTGTCATGCACCAGTATGTGTATCACGTGTCTCTCCTGTACGCCGCTCTCGCGCTCTGGATGAATGAGTATGCCCAATGGCGGTGCCCGCCATGCTAAGGCCGCGCACCGCATAAGTCAACTATATGACCTATATGAATTGCCCCACCCACGGTGCTAGAATCGCGGCCACACGAGCCCGAGACACGAGCGCCATGGATACGCTGACCGCGGGGGGCATTGCGCAGAACCCGCTGTACAAGGAAGTGAAGATACAGATCACCCGCGGCCTCGCGGCGGGGACCTGGAAGCCCGGGGAAGCGATTCCGAGCGAGTCGCGGCTCGCAAGCCAGTTCAACGTGTCGATTGGCACGATACGCAAGGCGATCGACGAGCTCGTGGCGGAGAAGATTCTGGTACGCCAGCAGGGCCGCGGCACGTTCGTCGCCACCCATACCGCCGATCGCACGCTCTTCTACTTCTTCCACATCGTCGGCAAGGACGGCGGTCGCGAATTGCCGGTGACCGAGCTCTTGTCGTTTCGCGCCGGCAAGGCGCTCGGCGAAGAGCAGGAAGCGCTGCGTCTGGAGCGCGGCGCGCCCGTATTGAGGGTGCGCAATCTGCTGCGCCTTGCGGGCAAGCCGGTGATCTACGACGAAATCGCCATATCGGCTAAGCGGTTCGCCGGTCTCACCGAGGAAATGTTCGGCCAGCGCGAAGGCACGATATACGGCCTCTACCAGGCGAAATGGGGCATCAACGTCGTGCGCATCAGCGAACGGCTTTCCGCAGTCGCAGCGCCTGCGAAAGCGGCGCGCGAGCTAGCGATAGAGCCGGCGATGCCTACGCTCATGATCCGCCGCGTGGCGTATACGTACAACGATCAGCCGGTGGAGTTTCGGCTGAGCTGGGTGGATACCCAGCGGCACGAATACCTCAGCGATCTCTGGAAGGCGAACGAGGACGCCGCGCCGTCCTACGGCTGAAGCCGGGCGAGCTCGCGCCGCGCGGCATCGGCCATCGCGGGATCTTTGGCGTTGCCTGTCACCCACTCGAGCTGCGCGCGCGCATCGAAAACGTAGCCGGCCTTCACGAGCGCAAGGCCTGCGCGCAAACGCGCATGCACTGCCGCCGCATCGGCAGTACTGCTCCCGAGCAGCGCCGCATGCATGTAAGCATCGGCTGCGAGGGCATGTTCGCCCACCCCCTCGTGCGCGCGGCCCAAAGCGGCGTACGACGCGCGTGACTGCGCCGGCGTCGCGTGCGGCAGCAGCGCCGTGAGCAGCGTGCGCGCAGCGGCATATCGACCGACCTCATTGAGCTCCTCGGCGTAGCGCAACGATTGCTGCACCGACACTGAAGCGACCTGCTTTTCGACCGCGTACTGGCGCGCGAGCGTCTCCATGCCGATGTCTTCATTGCCGGCGCGCCAGCGCTGCCGTGACAGGCGTAACAACCAGTCGCCAGCACTCGCCTCGGGGGGCGGCGGCAGGTCCAGCCAGTAGCGCAATGCCGCGGCAGGCGAGTTGCCGGCTTCGGCGATCGCGCCGAGGCGATAGCGCACCTGCGTGTCGAGTGCATCGACCTCGGCGAACACGGATTCGAAGACGCGCAGCGCGACGAGCTCCAGCCGGTCGCTTTGGTAGGAATGCAGCAGTTGCAGCTGAGCATTGTGGCGCGTCGCAGCCGTCTGCGCGTGCTGAGCGAGGTGAGCGAAAAGCGCCCGCGCGACAGCGGGCTCGGTGCCGAGGCGCCGCCCCGCGTAGTCGGCCCACCCGGCATCGTCGCCCACCAGCAGGCGTGATCGGTTCGCGATGGCGACCGCTGCCGCGAGATAGGCGCTCCACAAGCGCTGAGCACCCCGCGCAGCATCATTCGTACTCGCGATCCGGCGATTGAGCGACTGCTCGTAGACCGCGATGCGCAAAGGCCATTGCTCCGGTCCGCTCAACACATCGGCCAGCATGCTCCACTGCGCCGCGTCGGCACCTTTGCCGAGCGCGGCACTCGCCTGAGCCGTCACCGCGTCGGCGCTGAGCAGTCCCGCGCGCACGCGCAAAGCGAGCTTGGCCGGATGCGCGTCGTCCACTTGCGGCAGCCACGTCAGCGCTTCCTTGTCCATCCCGAGTTCGACCAGCGCGGATACGAAATGCGCGGCGGTGTCCCGCGAGAGCGGTGCATAGTCCTGCTGGAAGCGCAGCATGGCGCGATACGCTTCGTCGCCACGCCGTTCGGCGACAGATGCATCGATGGTGAGCCGGCGCAGCGCCTGAGCGTCCGCAGCAGACAGCCGCGCCTGCCACAGTGCGCGCGCAGCGTAGCGGCGCGCCTCGGCATAACGCTGCAATGCGAACGAGGCGCGCGCAGCCGGAACCATGCATGCCGCCAGCGCATCAGCCGGTACGCCCGCAGCCACGGCCGCGGTGCGGCCGGCGAGATCGCCATGGCGCCCGAGCGCATCCAGCGCCTGGCAGCGCAGCGCTTCCCACTCGTTCCAGCCCGCCGCGCTGCGATCCCGCGGTTGCAGCCGGGTCACCCTATCGAGAACCAGCTGATGCGCACCGGCTTCCGCGAGACGGCGGGTGAGCGCGAGCGGATTCGCGTCCTGAGCCGCGAGCGGAAACGATGAGAGCAGCGAGACGAGCAGCATCGCGCGCGCCGAGGCGATCGCACGAGAGCGGACTGGAACAACGCGGACTGCAACAAAAAAGGCGGCCTTGAGCCGCCTTTCCGTGCTGCCAAACAGCGTGATGCTCACTGCGCCGCAGGCGCTTCCGCGGGCGCTGCAGCCGCTTCGGTCGTGGTGGCGCGGCTTTTCAGCTTCTCCTTGATGCGCGCTGCCTTGCCCGAACGCTGCCGCAGGTAATAGAGCTTCGCACGGCCGACGTCGCCGCGCCGCTTCACTTCGATGCTCGCGATGAGCGGGGAATAGGTCTGGAACGTGCGCTCCACGCCTTCACCGGACGAAATCTTGCGCACGATGAAGTTGGAGTTGAGGCCGCGGTTGCGCTTCGCGATGACGACGCCTTCGTAGGCCTGCACGCGCTTGCGGTCGCCTTCGACGACGTTCACGTTCACGACGACGGTGTCGCCGGGCGCGAAATCGGGGATCTTCTTGCCGAGACGCGCAATCTCTTCCTGCTCGAGCTGCTTGATGATGTCCATGTTCTACGCTCCTGTTCGCGTTCGGCGCGGCTTATCGTCCGGCCGTCCCTTAACCTGTTCCAGTTCCGTGCGGTACTCTTCGAGCAACGCCCGCTCTTTATCGCTCATGCCGCGCTTTTCCAGCAGCTCGGGGCGCCGTTGCCAGGTCCGCCCCAATGCCTGCTTCAATCGCCAGCGTTCGATCTGCGCATGATTGCCCGACATCAGCACTTCGGGCACCCGCTCGCCTTCGTACACTTCCGGCCGCGTGTAATGCGGGCAATCGAGCAGTCCGTTGACGAACGAATCCTGCTCAGCAGAATCCGACGCCCCCAGCGTTCCCGGCAGCTGGCGAACCACGCAATCGATCACCACCATCGCTGCCAGCTCGCCGCCCGACATCACATAGTCGCCGATCGACACCTCGTCGTCGATCGCTTTCGCGATGAGCCGCTCGTCCACGCCTTCGTAGCGTCCGGCGAGCATCACGATGCCCTGCTCCGCCGCCAATTCCTGCACCTGCGCATGATCCAGTCGCCGGCCTTGCGGCGTCAGGTGCACCACGCGCGGCTTGCTCACGCCGCTGCTTCTCTGTCTCTGGCACGCCGCCGCGATCGATTTCTCCAGCGGCTCGGCCATCATCACCATCCCCGGACCGCCGCCGTACGGCCGGTCGTCCACGCTGCGATAGCTGTTGCTGGAGAAATCTCGCGGATTCCACAGCACCAGCTGATACAGCCCGCGCTCGCGCGCCCGGCTCGTGACACCGCTTTCCGTCACGGCCTCGAACATCGCCGGAAACAGCGTGACGACGTCGATCTGCAACATCAGTAGTCGGCGTCCCAGTCGACGGTGATGACGCGCGCGTCGAGGTCCACGCGCTTCACGACATCGCCGATGAACGGTATCAGCCGTTCGCGGTCGCCATCGACCACGAGCACGTCGTTTGCCCCGGTCTCCATCATTCGGTCAACGACGCCCAGTTCCTGCGCCTGCTCGTTCACGACCCGCAAACCCAGCAGGTCGGCCCAATAATATTCTCCGGACGCCGCCTGCGGCAGCACGGCACGCGGCACCGCGACTTCCAACCCTTTCATCCCCGCTGCCGCGTCGCGGTCTTCGCATCCCGCGAGTTTTGCAACGACCGTGACGCCGTGGGGATGAGCTTGTTCGACCGTGCGCTCCCGCCAGTCGCCCTCGTGTCCGAGCCACCAGGTCTGGTAGCCGGCGAGATTGCGAGGCGTTGCCGTAAACGGCTGGATCTTCACCCAGCCTCTGATGCCATGAGGGGCGATGATCCGCCCCAGCACCACCGGCCGGTCAGGCAGCGGCTTGCTGCTCACCAGCTTGTTTGACGAGGCGCTTCGCCGTATTGGACAGTATTGCGCCCTTCGACTGCCAGTGCGCGAGACGCTCGCGGTTCACCCGCAGCGATTCACGGCCTTGCGGCGCCTTCGGGTCGTAGAAGCCAATGCGCTCGATGAAGCGGCCGTCGCGCGTAGAGCGCGAGTCCGCCACGACGAGATTGAAAAAGGGGCGCTTTTTGGCGCCGCCACGTGCTAAGCGAATCACAACCATGTTGTTCCGCCGGTAAAATTCGAAAGGGCGTGATTTTACGATACTTTTTTACCCCCACGCAACCTTTAACTGGCCTTGCGGATCGATCAAGCATAAGGGTCTTGCAGACGTAATACCCTGATTGTTATTGAAACCGCGCTGCGCGCGCGGGACAATCGGTCCTTTTTCCGGCGACTTCCTCATGGCCGATTCGACATCATCCGCTTCCCGCCGCCTTGCCGCGGCCATCGCTGCGCGCTTTGGCGGCGCGCCCCGCGAAATCACGACCGAGACCGGCGTCGACGAGTTGCAGCGCATCGTCGAGCACAGCTCTCACCGCCGGTTCGATGCAAGGCAAATCGACAAGGCGCTGCTCGACCTTCTGCTCGCATGCGCTTTTTCTGCGCCGTCCAAGTCGGACCTGCAGCAGGCCGACATCGTGAACGTCGCGGACCGCTCGAAGATACAGGCGATCGCGGATCTCATTCCGGACATGCCGTGGATTGCGAAGGCGCCGGTATTTCTCGTCTTCTGCGGCAATAACCGCCGCGTGCGGCTCGTCGGCGAATGGCGC
>JACCDS010489056.1_pt1 | contig 14823 bp, 12 predicted proteins | sample 7446441 | NCBI WGS metagenome assembly JACCDS01 (sample SAMN15323445, study PRJNA562643) | freshwater metagenome | isolation source: river surface water | place: USA:Blue River Watershed | collected 2017-08-17 | reverse complement strand
CCAAAAGGGGGAAATTGCCTCGCCCATCCCCCCCAAAAAGCGAGGGGCCCGTGGGCCCCTTTCGTGGTGGATCGCTCAGATGTCCTTGATCAGTTTTCGGAACTCGTCGATGTCTTCAAAGCTTCGGTACACCGATGCAAAGCGAACGTAGGCGACTTTGTCGATCTTTCGCAGTTCACGCATCACCAACTCACCGATACGGCTGCTCGGCACTTCCCGGTCGTTCTGCGCCAGGATCTGTTCCTGGATGCGCTCCAGGGCTGCATCGACCTGCTCGGTGCTCACGGGGCGCTTGCGCAAGGCCAACATCATGGAGGCGCGCGGTTTTGCCATGTCGAACTCGCTGCGGGCCCCGTCTTTCTTGATCACCATGGGCAGGGCGATTTCCGCCCGCTCGTAGGTGGTGAAGCGCCGGTCGCAACCCAGGCAGCGTCGCCGCCGCCGCACCACGTCGCCTTCGTCGGATTCGCGGGTTTCCGCGACCTGCGTTTCGGCGTGAGAGCAGAAGGGGCAGCGCATGCTGGGTCGTTTCGTCAGCCGTAGACCGGGAAGGCCTGGGTGAGGGTCGCCACCTGGTCCCGGACGCGAGCGATCGCGGACTCGTCGCGGGGGGCGTCCAACACGTCGGCGATCAGGTCGGCGGTCAGGCGCGTCTCGGCTTCCTTGAAGCCGCGTGTGGTCAGCGCTGGCGTGCCGAGGCGGATGCCGCTCGTGACCATCGGTTTTTCCGGGTCGTTCGGGATCGAGTTCTTGTTGCAGGTCATGTGCGCACTGCCCAGCACCGCCTCGGCGTCCTTGCCAGTGATGCCCTTGGGACGCAGGTCAACCAGCATGACGTGGCTCTGCGTACCGCCGCTGATGATGCGCAAGCCGCGCTCGGTCAGGCGCGTGGCCAGCACTTGCGCATTGGCCACCACCTGCTGTTGGTAGGCCTTAAACTCCGGCGTCAGGGCCTCCTTGAAGGCCACGGCCTTGCCCGCGATGACGTGCATCAACGGACCGCCTTGCAAGCCAGGGAACACGGCGCTGTTGATCTTTTTGGCGATGGTTTCGTCGTTGCAAACGATGACGCCACCCCGCGGACCACGCAGGCTCTTGTGCGTGGTGCTGGTGCACACGTCGGCATAGGGCACCGGGCTCGGGTACACCCCAGCCGCGATCAAGCCGGCGTAGTGAGCCATGTCGACCATCAAGTAGGCGCCGACGGCCTTGGCCACCTTGGCAAAACGCTCGAAGTCGATGTGCAGGCTGTAAGCCGAAGCGCCCGCGATGATCATCTTGGGCTTGTGCTCGTGGGCCAAGCGCTCCATGGCGTCGTAGTCGATCGCCTCTTGTGCATTCAGGCCATAGCTGACGACCTTGAACCACTTGCCGCTCATGTTCAGCGACATGCCGTGCGTCAAGTGGCCGCCTTCGGCCAAGCTCATGCCCAAGATGGTGTCACCGGGTTGCAGCAGGGCCAGGAATACCGCTTGGTTGGCCTGCGAGCCGCTGTTGGGCTGCACGTTGGCGAAGTTGGCGCCGTAGAGCTGCTTCAGGCGGTCGATGGCCAGTTGCTCCACCACGTCCACGTTCTCGCAGCCGCCGTAGTAGCGCTTGCCGGGGTAGCCCTCGGCGTACTTGTTGGTGAGCTGCGAGCCTTGAGCGGCCATCACGGCGGGCGAGGTGTAGTTCTCGCTGGCGATGAGCTCGATGTGCTCTTCCTGGCGGCGGTTTTCGGCCTGGATGGCGGCCCAGATTTCGGGGTCAACCTTCGCGATGGTGGACGTGGAGCGATCAAAGGAAATGTCGGTCATGTGGCAGTCCTCTTCGGATGGAAGGGCCTTCGAGAGCCACTGGCGGCCACGGCGTGGCACCAGGTGGTCAAGGGCTGCCCAGGCGAACGGCTGACACCGCCGGTGGTGCCGACGGCCCGCGCTTCCCGGTGGTCGTCCACCTCGGGCGGCCTTGGCGGGCCCGCCCTATCGCCAGTCGCGCAGAGGGGGTGAAGTGTACCGGGCCGGGCTGGCGGTGGCCTCAGCGCAGCAGGGCCACGCGCTCGGCTCCAGCCAGCGTGGCCGATGCCGGCGGCGCGGCCGGGGTGGCCGCGGCGTTGTCCGTGCGCGCGGGTTGCGCAGACTGGTTGGGTGCGTTCAGCGGCACCTGGCGGCCGTCGGCCACGGCGCGCATGTGGGCTTGTTCCTGCATCACACGGGTGGCGTAGCCGCCGTCGTTGTCCTGCAGTGCCGCGCCAACGTAGAAGCGCAGGCCTTCCTGCACGCTGCCGGCGCGGGCGATGCACTCCTTCAGCACCTGCACACCCACGCGCAGGTTGCTGATGGGGTCAAAGGCGGCGCGGGTGCCGCCGAAGGCTTCGTACTTCTCGTCGTGCACCCTCGTCATGACCTGCATCAGGCCCTGCGCGCCCACCGTGCTTTGCGCAAACGGGTTGAAGCTGGACTCCACGGCCATGATGGCCAGGATCAGCGTCGGGTCCAGCCCGGCGCGCTGACCGATGGACCAGGACTCCTGCACCAGCGCAGCCACCGGCTCGGCGGCCACCTTGTAGCGGCGGGCGATCCAGTTGGCCAGCAGCACCTGCTGGCGCGTCAGCGCCTTCAGGTCGGCTGCGGTGGCTCGGTTGACGGCTTCGGGCTCGGCCACGGCGGCCAGCATGTTGCCGGAGGCTTGCTCGCGTGCCTCGTGGCGCATCTGCAGCCACTCCAGCGCCACCACCTCGACTTGCTGGCGCACATCGGCCCGGCCGGCGGCGAAGATGCCCACGGCCAACGCGGCCAGGCCCACCAGGGCCAGGGTGTTGTGGCTGACTTCCAGCATGCCGCGACCCACGTCGCGGACAAACACCGAAAGCGATCGCGCGGCATGGCTACCGGCGCGGCGCAGCATGAGGCTGGCGGTCATCGCGTCTGCTCCTGTTTCGCGTGTCAGCCACGGGGGCCGACAGTGATAATCGTCTGCAGAGGGCAACACCTCGGTGGGCGGCTTCACTCCTGCAGGAGATGGGCCCCGGCAGGCGGCCTACGGGCGGCGCTGGCGCGGGTTAACCCTGAAAGTTCAGGTTCGGGCGCATTCTAGGAATCGCTAAATACCCGGTCAAGAATATGAAAGCCATCTTTCAGACCTGAAAGTGATGAAGTACAGCGATCTTCGAGACTTCATTCAACAACTGGAAACACGGGGTGAGCTTCGAAAGCTCAGCGATCCGGTGTCTCCGCGCCTGGAAATGACGGCCATTGGCGACAAGCTCCTGCGATCCGGCGGGCCTGCCGTTCTATGTACAAATCCCCAGGGTTACAAAATTCCCTGCCTGATCAACCTGTTTGGCACCCCCAAACGCGTGGCCCTGGGCATGGGTGCTTCGGACGTGTCCGAACTGCGTGACGTGGGCACCTTGCTGGCCAGCCTGAAGGAGCCCGAGCCACCCAAGGGGCTGAAGGACGCCGGCAAGCTGCTGCAGATGGGCAAGGCGTTGTGGGACATGAAGCCCGCCGTCAAGGGCCGGGCGCCTTGCCAAGACGAGGTGGTGGAGAGTGGCGACATCGACATCCTCTCGCTGCTGCCGGTGCAGACCTGCTGGCCCGGCGACGCCGGCCCGCTCATCACCTGGGGTCTGGTCATCACGCGTGGGCCGCAGTCGGTGCCCAACCCGCGGGCGCGGCAGAACCTGGGCATCTACCGCCAGCAGGTCATCGGCAAGCGCGAAGTCATCATGCGCTGGCTGGCCCATCGCGGCGGGGCGCTGGACTTCCGCGATTTCGCGCGCGCCAACCCGGGCCAGCCCTTTCCCATGGCGGTGGCACTGGGCGCGGACCCGGCAACCATCCTGGGCGCCGTGACGCCGGTGCCGGACAGCCTGTCCGAATACCAGTTCGCTGGCCTGCTGCGCGGCAGCCGCACGGAGGTGGTGAACAGCGGCGTGGGCGAGGGCGGCCTGCAACTGCAGGTGCCCGCCAGTGCAGAGATCGTGCTGGAAGGCCACATCCCCACGGCGCCCGCGGGCTTTGAGGGCGCGTCCGACCTGGGCATTCCGCTGAAGGAAAAGGACGGCTATCTGCACGCGCTGGAAGGCCCTTTTGGCGACCACACCGGCTACTACAACGAGCAGGACTGGTTCCCGGTGTTCCGCCTGTCGCGTATCACGCACCGGCGCGACCCCATCTACCACTCCACCTACACCGGCAAGCCGCCCGACGAGCCTGCGGTCCTGGGTGTGGCGCTCAACGAAGTCTTCGTGCCCATCCTGCGCAAGCAGTTCCCGGAGATCACCGACTTCTACCTGCCACCCGAAGGCTGCAGCTACCGGCTGGCCGTCATCTCCATCAAGAAGGCCTACCCGGGCCACGCCAAGCGGGTGATGTTCGGGCTGTGGAGCTTCCTGCGCCAGTTCATGTACACCAAGTTCATCGTGGTGACGGACGACGACGTGGACATCCGCGACTGGAAGGAAGTCATCTGGGCCATCACCACACGCATGGACCCGGTGCGCGACACCACGCTGGTGGAGCACACACCCATCGACTACCTGGACTTCGCCAGCCCCACCAGCGGCCTGGGCGGCAAGATGGGCCTGGACGCCACGAACAAGTGGCCGGGCGAGACCAGCCGCGAATGGGGCCGCACCATCCAGATGGACGTGGCCGTGGAGCAGCGTGTGCAAGGCCTGGTGGACGTCTTGCTGCAACCCCGTTGAGCGCCAGGCTCCGGCGCACGCGCGGGCATGGCCCTGGCCAATCGGCATAGTTCGGCCGGCAGCGGCTGAATGCCGGGCAAGGCCTCAATAATCCGGGCCGCCCCAACCTGGAGCCCCCTTGTTCCAACGCTTTGAACGGCTGGTCGAGCCCTACCCCGAGGCCCTGCCACCACCACCGCCCAAGTCCTTCTTCCGCTTCCTGTGGGAGTGCTCCAAGGGCGTCCGCCCCTACCTGGCGCTGGTGACGCTGTTCACCGCGTCCATAGGCGCGTTCGAGGCGCTGCTGTTCAGCATGATGGCCCACATCGTGGACCTGTTGGGCAAGGCTGACCCCGCACGCCTGTGGCAGCAGCACGGCACCCTGCTGGCCGTGCTGGGCGTCGCGCTGGCGGTGAGCATTTCTTTTGCGGCCTTGCAGGCGCTGTTTAAGTACCAGGGCGTGTTCGGCAACTTCCCCATGCGGCTGCGCTGGAACTTCCACCGCCTCATGCTGGAACAGAGCATGGCTTTCTACCAGGACGAGTTCGCCGGCCGCATCGCCACCAAGGTCATGCAGACGTCCCTGGCCGTGCGCGACACGTGGTTGATCTTCACCGACATCCTGGTCTACGTGCTCATCTACTTCGCCACCATGGTGGCCGTGGTGGGTGCCTTCGACGCCTGGCTGGTGGTGCCTTTCCTGGGCTGGCTGGTGCTGTATGCCGTGACGCTCAGCTACTTCGTGCCGAGACTGGGCAAGGTGGCGCAGGCCCAGGCCGATGCGCGCTCGCTGATGACCGGCCGCATCACCGACGCCTACACCAACATCGCCACCGTCAAGCTGTTCTCGCATGCCCACCGCGAGGCCGGTTTCGCACGCTCGGCCATGCAGGAATTCATGAGCACCGCTTACGCGCAGATGCGCCTGGTGACCGGCTTCGAGGTCGTCAACCAGACGCTCAGCGTGCTGCTCATTGCGGCCATCACGCTCACCAGCCTGCTGCTGTGGAGCCACGCGGCCGTCGGCGTGGGTGCAGTGGCGGCTGCCACGGCCATGGCCTTCCGGTTGAACGGCATCTCGCACTGGGTGATGTGGGAGATGGCCACGCTGTTCGAGCACATCGGCACCGTGCAGGACGGCATGGCCACGCTGTCCAAGGCCAGGTCCATCGTCGACAAGCCTGATGCGCAGCCGCTGGTGGTGAACCGGGGCGAGGTACGTTTCGACAACGTGGTGTTTGGCTACGGCGGCACCAAGCGCGTGGTGGACGGCTTCTCGCTCACCATCCAGCCCGGCGAGAAGATCGGCCTCGTGGGCCGCAGCGGCGCTGGCAAGAGCACCATGGTCAACCTGCTGCTGCGCCTGTACGACCTGGAAAGCGGCCGAATCCTGGTGGACGGGCAGGACATTGCCGGCGTCACGCAGGAGAGCCTGCGCCGCCAGGTGGGCATGGTCACGCAGGACACGTCGCTGCTGCACCGCTCGGTGCGCGAGAACATCGTCTACGGGCGGCCCGACGCCTCAGACGCCGAGATGCTGCGCGCCGCCGAACGGGCCGAGGCACACGACTTTGTCGTCGGCCTCACCGACCCCAAGGGCCGCAAGGGCTACGACGCCCACGTGGGCGAGCGTGGCGTGAAGCTCAGCGGTGGCCAGCGCCAGCGTGTGGCCATTGCGCGCGTGATGCTCAAGGACGCGCCCATCCTGCTGCTGGACGAAGCCACCAGCGCGCTGGACAGTGAAGTGGAAACCGCCATCCAGCACAGCCTGTACAAGCTGATGGAAGGCAAGACGGTGGTGGCCATTGCGCACCGCCTGTCCACCATCATGGCCATGGACCGGCTGGTGGTCATGGACCACGGCCGCATCGTGGAGGTGGGCGACCACGCCACGCTGCTGGCCGCGGGTGGCATCTACGCGCGCCTGTGGGCCCACCAGAGCGGGGGCTTCCTGGGCGACGAATCCGGGGACGACGACAGCGCCGAGCCGCTGGCCCGCGCCGCCGACTGAACCGGCTGCGCCGGGTGCCCGGCGTTCAGGACCGTGGTGGGTCGGCCGGCAGTTCCACCTGCAGACTGGCTGCCACCATGGGCTGTGTCTCAGTCCAGGCCTGCCCGGCGTGGCGGGCCGCCGCGACGGGCGGCGAGCTCATGCGGCCCAGGGCGTCGTCCAGCGCCGCCGCGCGTTGTGCCTGGTCGCCCGGGGGCGCGTCCGGCACCCGGTCCAGATCCAGATCGACGCTGGCTGCGCGGCGCGGCTGTGGCTCCTCCGGCGGAAGCCGCTTGCGTGACTTGGACTGCAGGTACTCCCACAGCGCCACGGCCACGGCGACGGTCAGCAGGGCCGCGAAACCCCAGCCCAAGGTAGCAAGGAAGGTCGTCATGGCGGGGCTTTCGGCGCCGCGCTGCCGCACTTGAGGCCCAGGGCCGACAATCGCGGGGCCGTGAACACATCCACCACCACCGCCCGCCCGGCCACGCAAAAGCGCGCCGACGCGCCGGCCGGCCCCAAGGCCCTCACCAGCTACCGCCCGTTCTGGGCCAAGCGGCTGGGGCGCGCGCCTTTCCTGCCCATGAGCCGGGCCGAGATGGACCAACTGGGCTGGGACAGCTGCGACGTCATCATCGTCACCGGCGACGCCTACGTGGACCACCCCAGCTTCGGCATGGCCGTCATCGGCCGCGTGCTCGAAGCGCAGGGTTTCCGCGTCGGCATCATTGCCCAGCCCGACTGGCAGAGCGCCGAGCCTTTCAAGGCCCTGGGCAAGCCCAACCTGTTCTTCGGCGTGGCGGCCGGGAACATGGATTCCATGATCAACCGGTACACGGCCGACCGGAAGATCCGCAGCGACGACGCCTACACGCCCGGTGGCGTGGGCGGGGCGCGTCCCGACCGCGCGACGCTGGTCTACACGCAGCGCTGCAAGGAGGCCTGGAGCGAGGTGCCGGTGGTCATCGGCGGCATCGAGGCCAGCCTGCGCCGCATCGCGCACTACGACTACTGGCAGGACAAGGTGCGGCGCAGCATCCTGGTGGACAGCAAGGCCGACCTGCTGCTGTACGGCAACGCCGAGCGCGCCATCGTGGAGGTGGCGCACCGGCTGGCGCGGCGCGAGCCCATCCAGCAGATCACCGACCTGCGCGGCACGGCCTTCATGCGCCGTACCGACGAAGCCGGCACGCTGGCCTTCGCGGACTGGTTCCAGATCGACAGCACGGAAGTCGACCGGCCCGGCCGCATCGACGAGCACATCAACCCCTACCTCACCACCGAGGAAGTGGCGGCGGCCAAGGGCGCCAGCTGCGCGCCGGATGGTGCTGCTGCCGCGCCAGCGCCAGCGGTGGTGGCGATGCCCACCAGCCGCAAGACCGGCGCCGTGGTGATGCCGCCGCGCGAGCGCACCGTGATCCGCCTGCCCAGCTACGAACAGGTGAAGAGCGACGCGGTGCTCTACGCCCACGCCAACCGTGTGCTGCACCTGGAGACCAATCCCGGCAACGCGCGCGCGCTGGTTCAGGCCCATGGGGACCGCGACCTGTGGATCAACCCGCCGCCCATTCCGCTGAGCACCGCGGAGATGGACCACGTCTTCGACCTGGAGTACGCGCGCAGCCCGCACCCGCGCTATGCCGACGAAAACGGCAGCCATGACCACGCCACCAAGATCCCGGCGTGGGAAATGATCCGCTTCAGCGTCAACATCATGCGCGGCTGTTTCGGCGGCTGCACCTTCTGCAGCATTACCGAGCATGAAGGCCGCATCATCCAGAGCCGCAGTGAGGACTCGGTGGTGCGCGAGATCGAGGAGATCCGCGACAAGGTCAAGGGCTTCACCGGCGTCATCAGCGACCTGGGTGGCCCCACGGCCAACATGTGGCACATCGGCTGCAAGAGCCGTGAAGTGGAAGCGGCCTGCCGCAAGCCCAGCTGCGTCTTCCCCGGCATCTGCCCCAACCTGAACACCGACCACGGCCCGCTCATCAAGCTGTACCGCCGCTCGCGTGCGCTGCGCGGCGTGAAGAAGATCCTCATCGGCAGCGGTCTGCGCTACGACCTGGCGGTGCAGAGCCCTGAGTACGTGAAGGAACTCGTCACCCACCACGTGGGCGGTTATCTCAAGATCGCGCCCGAGCACACCGAAGCCGGGCCGCTGAACAAGATGATGAAGCCGGGCATAGGCACCTACGACCGCTTCAAGAAGATGTTCGAGGAAGCCAGCGCCGCCGCGGGCAAGAAGCAATACCTCATTCCCTACTTCATCGCTGCCCACCCCGGCACGCGCGACGAGGACATGATGAACCTGGCGCTGTGGCTCAAGCAGAACGGTTTCAAGGCTGACCAGGTGCAGACCTTCTACCCCAGCCCCATGGCCACAGCCACGGCGATGTACCACACGGACCTGAACCCGCTGAAGGGCATCAGCCGCGACCCAGCACGCGCGGAGAAGGTTGACATCGTGCGTGGCGAGCGCCGCCGCCGCCTGCACAAGGCCTTCCTGCGCTACCACGACCCCAACAACTGGCCGCTGCTGCGCGAGGCCCTGAAGGACATGGGCCGCGCCGACCTCATCGGCAACGGCAAGCACCAGCTCATTCCCACTTACCAGCCCAGCACCGGTGGTGAGTACACCAGCGCCCGGCGCAAGAACAGCACGCCGGCGGGCGCCAAGACCTCCGCGGTCACCAAGGGCCGGCTGCTGACCCAGCACACCGGCCTGCCGCCGCGCAAGAAGTCCTGACGGATCCGCGCGGCGGGCCTTGCGGACCTACAGGCCCTGCTGCTCGAGCACGGCCAGCAGCGTGTCCACCTCGGCCTGCGTGTTGTAGGCCTGCACGCTCAGGCGCACGAAGGTGCGGCCGCTGTGTTGGGTGACGGGGATCTCGATGCGGTGTTCGTCGAACAGTTGCCGCCGCAGCCCGTCGGCGTCATCGCTGCACACGGGGATGGGCACCATCTGGCCGAAGGCGCTGTCGGGCGCGATGCTTTGCAGCCCGTTGCGTGCCAGCACGCGGTGCAGCGCGTCGCAGGCCATGTCGTGGCAGCGCTCGCGCAGGCCGGGCCAGCCGTGGCGGGTCTGGAAGTCGATGGCCGCCGGCACGGTCAGGAAAGCCGCCAGGTCGCGTGTGCCCTGCCATTGCAGGCGGCGCTCCAGCGTGCTGCGGCCGGTGTAGGCGTCAAAGCCCGTGTGCCCACCGTCGCCGGCCACGTAGCCCCAGCTCACCACCGTGGCCTGCACCTGGTTCTGCCAGGCCGGCCGCACGTGCAGGAAGGCCGAGCCCTTGGGCGCGCACATCCACTTGTGGCAGTTGCCGGTGTAGAAGTCCGCGCCCAGGCTGTCCAGGTGCAGCGGCACCTGCCCTGGGGCGTGCGCGCCGTCGATCACCGTGGTGATGCCACGCGCGCGGGCGGCGGCGCACAACTCCTCCACCGGGAAACGCAGCGCGGTGGTGCTGCTCAGGTGGCTCAGGAAGAGCACCTTGGTGCGCGGCGAGCAGGCGGCCAGCAACTGCTCGGTGAAACGGGCCGGGTCCAGCGGCAGCGGCACCTCCACCGGTCGGTAGTGCGCGCCGGCACGCTGGCACACATGGCGCCAGGTGGCTTCGCAGGCGCCGTATTCGTGGTCGGTGCCCAGCACCTCGTCGCCCGGCATCAGCATCAACGAACGGGCGACGATGTTGACGCCCGTGGTGGCGTTGGGCACAAACACCAGGTCCTCGCCGCGGGCGCCCAGGAAGGCGCCCAGCTGCGCACGCGCTTCAGCCAGCAAGGCGCCGGAGCGCCGGCCCAGGAACTGCACCGGGTTGCGTTCCAGTTCCAGCTGCCAGCGCTGGAAGGTCTCGAAGACCTCGCGCGGGCAGGCGCCGAAGGAACCGTGGTTGAGGAAGACGAGCCCGGGCTCGAGCAGGAAGAGGTCGCGCATGGTGCGATCTTCGCACCTGGGCGGCGCCGGGCCGCGGCGTGCGGCTACAGCGTGTCGAAGATGGGCTGCAGGCTGTCTTCCCACTCGGCCACGTCATCTTCGCTGGCCTGCAGCCAGCTGAGGGCCAGGCCGCGGTGCTGCACGTAGTCGGCGTCCAGCGCCGTGCCCAGGCGGCGGCAGGTGAACTCCTCGGCCAGCACGCCCATGGCCAGCAGGGTCTGCACGTCGGGGTCGGCATCGGCCTTCTGCAGGTGGGTCAGGTCGTGGTGCAGGCGGATGGCCGCCATCACCGGTGGTGCCACCTGCCAGGTGCGCGCCACCAGGGCACCCACCACGGCATGGTCGGTGCGGTGGTTGGCGTTTTCGGTTTCCACATAGCTGCGGTCGCGGCGTGCGCTGGCCTCCACCATGGTGCCGCTGTAGCCCGGCATGCGCTGCAGCAGCACGGGGATGCCGACGTGGCAGAAAAGCCCGTAGAGCTGCGCCAGTTCCGGCGTCACGCCCGGCAGCTGGCGTGCCAGGTGGTGCATGGCGGCGGCGCGCAGGGCCGCCATCTCCCAGAAGCCCTTGAGCCGCGGGTGCTCCACCTTGATGGACTGGCGCAGCACCACTTCCACCAGCAGGTTGGCGGTGAGGTCCAGGCCCAGGCGGTTCATGGCGCCACCCACGGTCTGCACGGGCTGGTCGCCCGCGTGCAGGGCGCAGTTGGCGTTGCGCAGCAGGGTGGCCGCCATGGCCACGTCGCTGGTGGCGATCTGCGCCACGGTGTTGAGGTCGGGTTCGTCGGCCCGCAGCGCCGCCTGCAGTTGGATGAGCTTGGCCGGGCAGGGCGGGATGGTGATCTGCTGCAGCGGCCCGCTTTTCCGCTGTCGTTCTATCTCTTCCACGATGCGCAGGGTCAGCACCGTGGGGTTGTGGATCACGCGGGTGCGGGGTGGGGATGAGAGCTCGGTCATGGGGCCGCAGGCGGAGTGTTGGGGGGCGCGTGTTCCCATATCGGCACGCCGGGCGCGCACTGAAGCGGTGTTCCGGCCGGCGCGAAGCGGCCTTCGCGCAGAATCGGCCACCATGGCCGCAGGCAGTCTCCTCACCCTTCTCGACGACATCGCGTCCGTGCTGGACGATGTGGCCGTGCTCAGCAAGATCGCGGCCAAGAAGACGGCCGGTGTGCTGGGTGACGACCTGGCGCTCAACGCCCAGCAGGTGGCCGGCGTGCGGGCCGATCGCGAACTGCCCGTGGTCTGGGCCGTGGCCAAGGGCTCGCTGCTGAACAAGCTGATCCTGGTGCCGCTGGCGCTGGCCATCAGCGCCTTCGTGCCCTGGCTGGTGACGCCGCTGCTGATGGTGGGGGGCGCCTACCTGTGCTTCGAGGGCTGCGAGAAGCTGGCCCACCGCTGGCTTCATGGCCAGGCCGACCCGGACAGGCACGTGAGGGAACTGCAGGCCCTGGCCGACCCGCAGATCGACCTGGTGGCCCTGGAGCGCGACAAGATCAAGGGCGCGGTGCGAACGGACTTCGTGCTGTCGGCGGAGATCATCACCATCACGCTGGGCACGGTGGCCGCCGCCACCTTCGGCACGCGGCTGGCCGTGCTGGCCGCCGTGGCCTTGCTCATGACCGTGGGCGTCTATGGCCTGGTGGCGGCCATCGTGAAGATCGACGACCTGGGGCTCTGGCTCAGCCGCCGCGACGGTGCCGCCTGGCAAGCCCTGGGGCGTGGCCTGGTGGCGGCCGCACCGGGCCTGATGAAACTGCTGTCCGTGGCCGGCACGGTGGCCATGTTCCTGGTGGGCGGCGGCATCCTGGTCCACGGCCTGCCGCCCGTGCACCACCTGCTGGAGGCGGTGCCCAACGGCCTGGGCTGGCTGGCCGAAGGTGCCGTGGGCCTGGCTGCCGGGGCCCTGGTGCTGGCCCTGGTGCTGCTGGGGCAGCGCCTGCGCGCCAGGGCTTGACGGGTCAGGGGTTCACGATGGACAGCAGTTCCACCTCGAAGCGCAGCGTGGCGCCGGGGGGGATGACGCCGCCGGCCCCACGGTCTCCGTAGGCGATGGACGGCGGGCAGGTCAGCTGGGCCTTGCCACCCACCTTCATCTTCTGCACGCCTTCGGTCCAGCACTTGATGACGCGCGTCAGTGGAAAGCTGGCTGGCGTGCCGCGCTTGTAGGAGCTGTCGAACTCGGTGCCGTCCATCAGCGTGCCGCGGTAGTGCACGCGCACCACGTCGATGGCCACGGGCGATGCCCCGCTGCCGTCCTTCAGGCTGCGGTAGACCAGGCCGGACTCGCTGCGCACCGCGCCCGGTTCGGCCGCCGCCGCGGCCAGGGGGTCGGCGGCCGGCTGGGCCAGGGCTGCCGTGCCGGACAGGCCCAGCAGGGCTGCGGTCAACAGAGGGGTCAGGGCGCGAAATCGGGGTAGCGGTCGGGTCATGGCAAGGGGGTGGTTGGGGTCAGTGGGGAGCGAATTCGGCCTTGAACCAGCGCTCGATCATGCGTTGCTCGAAGACGTGGCCACCGCTGGCGGCGGGGCCGTTCAGGTAGCCCATGTCGGCCAGTTGTGCGTCACCGGTCTTCAGCACGGTGGTGCCCGCGCGCAGGGTGTAGCGCAGCGTCATGCGCGGCCAGTCGGCGCGGCCGCGCAGCACGCGAACCTCGCGGCTGCGCAGGGGGACGATCTCACCAGCCAGGTCGACGTCCGTCACTTCCAGCGTCAGGCTCTGGCCGTCGGGCAGGTGGGCGCCCAGGGGCTTGATCAGGGCTTCCAGGTTGGCCAGGTTCTGCTCGCGGTCCATCGACGTGCGCCCGGCATCGCTGTAGGTCTGCGGCTCCAGCCACCGCACGTGCACGGTGCCGGCGGCTTGTGCGGCGCCGGTCAAGCCCAAGGCCAGCAGGCCGGCAAGGGCCGTGTGTCGGGTCCAGGGTGGGCGCATGGCGGTCTCCTCGTGGCGGGCAGGACGGGGCTGGATCGTGCACCCGCCGCACGGGCCGCCGCAGCCCATTTTTCGCTTCTTTACGTGCCCGGCGCCCAGCTGTCCTTCAGCGTGGTGATGCGGTTGAACACGGGCTGCGCGGGCTGGTGGTCCTTGCGGTCGGTGATGAAGTAGCCGTGGCGTTCAAACTGGTAGCGCTGCTCGGCGGCCACGCCGGCCAGCGCCGGTTCCAGCCAGGCCTGAACCGTGACCTTGCTCCTGGGGTTGAGCACCTCGCGGAAGTCGCGGCCACCGGCGTCGGGCTGGGCTTCGGTGAAGAGGCGGTCGTACAGCACCACGGTGGCCGGCACGGCGTCGCTGCAGCCCACCCAGGTGATGGTGCCCTTGACCTTGACGGCGTCGGCGCCGGGCGTGCCGCTCTTGGTGTCGGGCACCACGCGGGCCTGCACCTTGGTGATGGCGCCCGATGCGTCCTTCTCGCAGCCGGTGCACTCCACCACCATGCCGTACTTCAGGCGCACCTTGTTGCCTGGGAACAGACGGAAGAAGCCCTTGGGCGCCACTTCGGCGAAGTCGTCACGCTCGATCCACACCTGCTTGGACAGCGCGAACTGCCGCGTGCCCAGTTCCGGCCGCTGCGGGTGCGCGGGCGCGCTGCAGGGCTCCAGGTGGGTGTCGCTGCCGAAGACCTCGGCCCAGTTGCTGAGTTCCAGCACCACCGGGTCCAGCACGGCCATGGCGCGCGGGGCCCGGCCTTCCAGGTCGGCGCGCAGGCACTGGTCCAGCACGGCGTAGTCCAGCCAGATGTTGGTCTTGCTGGCGCCGGTGCCGTCGGCCATGGTGCGCACGCTTTCCGGCGTGTAGCCGCGGCGGCGCATGCCGAAGAGCGTGGGCATGCGCGGGTCGTCCCAGCCGCTGACGATGCCTTCTTCCACCAGTGCACGCAGCTTGCGCTTGCTGGTGACCACGTAGCTCAGGTTCAGCCGGCCGAATTCGTATTGTTTCGGCAGCGGGTGCGCGAGCAGGCCCAGGCGTGCCAGGTTCTCTTCGGGCGTGCGGCTGCGGAAGGGGCTGGCGGTGCCGGGCGTGTTGAAGTCGCCGCGGTTGGCGCGCATCTCTTCGGCGCTCTGCTCGTCCACATAGGCCAGGCCGGCCTGCACCAGCGCCTCGGCGGCGCGGTACATGAAGTCGAAGTAGTCGCTGGCGTAGTACAGGTGGCTGGTGCCGTTGGCGTTCCAGTCGAAACCGAGCCACTGCACGCCTTCGATGATCGCGTCGACGAACTCCTGCTCTTCCTTCTCGGGGT
>JACCDS011610319.1_pt1 | contig 14825 bp, 15 predicted proteins | sample 7446441 | NCBI WGS metagenome assembly JACCDS01 (sample SAMN15323445, study PRJNA562643) | freshwater metagenome | isolation source: river surface water | place: USA:Blue River Watershed | collected 2017-08-17 | reverse complement strand
TTTTATTAGCACTCGCATCCCGAGTTTGCTAAAGACAAATCTTTAGAAAAGAAGAGGTCAAAGTGTCGGTTTCTATCAAGCCACTCGAAGATCGAATTGTTGTTCGTCCAGTTGAGGCAGAGCAGGTAACTGCATCCGGTCTGGTTATCCCAGACACCGCAAAGGAGAAGCCACAGGAGGCTGAGGTTATTGCAGTTGGCCCAGGCCGCTTCAACGAGGCTGGTGCTCGCATTCCAGTCGACGTGAAGGTTGGCGACCGCGTCATCTTCTCAAAGTACGGCGGCACCGAGCTCAAGTACGAGGGTAAGGACTACCTCGTGCTATCAGCCCGTGACGTTCTAGCAATCATCGAGCGCTAGTAAATAGCAACCAGTGAGAGGCGGCCCTTAGGGGCCGCCTTTTCCATTAGCGCTAGAGTTAGCCCGTGCCCAAAGCATCGAAGGTAACCACGGGTTTGCTCCTAGGGGTTTCTGCCTATCTAATCTGGGGCTCATTTCCACTGATCATCACCGCTTCAACCTTCGCCAACCCATTTGAGGTTGTGGTCTGGCGAGTGGTGTTTGGTTTTGCCTTCGCGGCTCTGCTCTTGACCATCACCAGAGGCTGGGGCGAGGTCACGGAGCTGATTCGAAATCCCAAGCGATTGAAGTGGCTGGTGGTCGCAGCCTTCTTCATCTTTATTAACTGGGAAACCTATGTGGTTGCGGTCGCAACTAAGAACACAATTGAAACCTCGCTTGGCTACTTCATTAATCCGTTGATCACGATCATCTTTGCGGTCGTTTTCCTGGGTGAGCGTTTAAGAAGAAACCAATGGATTGCGCTAGGTCTTGGTTTCATGGCGGTATTGGTGCTGACCTTCGACTATGGCCGACCACCTTGGATTGCATTCATCTTGGCGTTGAGCTTCGCGATCTACTCGCTGTCCAAGAACAAGGTGGGCGGCAAAGTAAAGGCCCTGCAATCATTTGCAATTGAATCAGCGCTCGTAATGCCGATCGCAGTTATTCAGCTGGCGGTTGTTGCCGCCAGCACTCCAATAATGCTGTTCACCGGCGTGTGGGAGTTCTCGGTGTTGGTTGCTTTTGGAATCCTGACCGCGGTGCCATTGATTCTCTTCGGGGCTGCAGCATCCAGGATTCCACTTAGCTCAATTGGCTTTATTCAGTACCTAACCCCAACCCTGCAGTTTTTGACTGCCTACTTCATCCTGCAGGAGCCGATGCCCGCAGTTAGGTGGATTGGCTTTGGTTTGGTGTGGCTGTCTTTAGTGGTTTTGTCGCTTGATGCGATTGGAAATAAACGGCTACAAACGAAACGCTGAAACTGAATTGTTACATACCTCTAACATTCAGCTTCGGACAACGAATTCCGTAGTCAAAATGTGGTTTTGAATACTGAATACAAACAATTCATTTGACTTTGATTCTGATTTCGAATCGAAAAATCTGAAATCCCGAATCTTCTTCGAATTCGGCTCTTTCCATTGTTGCCATGCTGGCTATGCTTTAGAAAGCAGCTGGAGTCGACGATTCTGGCTTGCCTTTATATTGCTATTTCAAGGAGCAAGAATGACTGAATCCAACAAGAAGTCACGCTTTGCCATGAAGAGTGTTGCTGCTGCTGGTGTATTCGCACTAGGTGCAGCCGTTCTAACTGGTTGCAGCGCGACCACCACCGCTGGTGGCTGTGAGCTTGGTCCTGAGCAGAGCGGAGACCTAGTGCTAAAGCTAGGTACTGCACTACCTCAGACCGGTAACCTCGCATTCCTCGGCCCACCTGAGGAGGCCGGTGTTGCACTAGCCGTTGACGAGATCAACGCTGCTGGTAAGGGCATCACCATTGACATCACCTGGGGTGACTCCGGTGACACCGACAACAAGGCCTACGACACCGAGGTTCCACGTCTTCTGAACGCTGGCGTTCAGGCGATCGTTGGTGCCGCATCGTCCGGTACCTCACTACAGTTCATCGACCGCGTGATCGCTGAGTGTGTAGTTCAGTTCTCCCCAGCAAACACCTCTGCTGCGTTCACCTCATACGAGGACAAGGGTCTGTACTTCCGTACCGCTCCTTCGGACGTACTACAGGGTGAGGTTCTAGGAAACCTAATCGCTGAAGACGGACACCAGAAGATCTCCATGATCGTTCTAAACGACTCATACGGTACCGGTCTAGCTGAGTTCGTTACCACTGCTTTTGAGGCAGCTGGTGGCGAGGTTGCAGCTGCACCTACCTACAACACAGGTGACACTAACTTCACCAGCCAGATCAACGAGGCACTCGCAGTTGACCCAGACGCAATCGTTCTGATCACCTTCGACGAGGCAAAGACCATCGTTCCTCAGCTGGTATCACAGTTCCCTGCAGAGAAGCTCTACTTCGTAGACGGTAACCTAACCGACTACTCAGCAGACTTCCCTGCTGGCACCCTAACCGGTGCAAAGGGTACCTACCCTGGTGTTAACGAGTCCAAGATCGGCGACTTCCTAAAGAAGATGGACGAGAACTGGCAAGCACGTGGCAACGAGGCTCTAAAGCTCGCTGCTTACGGTCCTGAGTCTTACGACGCTGTAGTTCTGCTAGCCCTAGCAGCTCTAGAGGCACGTAGCACCCAGGGTGCAAACATCTCCGCGAAGCTCCAGGAAGTTTCTGGTGGTTCCGGTGAGGGCCAGAAGTGCTCCAGCTTCGCTGAGTGTGCTGACATCATCAACGCTGGTGGCACCGCCGACTACGACGGTCCTTCAGGTGCAGTTACCTTCAACGAGGTTGGAGACCCAACCGACGGCAACATCCTGATCCAGCAGTTCGACGAGAACAACAAGCCAAGCACCATCCGTGGCTAAGTTCTAGTCCGCTAGACAAAAGCAAACCCCCTCCGGGTGACCGGAGGGGGTTTCTTTATCTACGCTTCAGTTCCCTCTAAAGGTTTTCGTGTGGTCCAACTGCCTCGAGATATACCAAACGGACTTCAGTGCCCAACGTATAGCCAAGTAGATAGACAAGTGTCTGGTGCCGAAATTTATAGACATAAAGTTCAGCTAGGTCCCCTTTTTTCTTCTCACCAATAAATGGGTCATTGGACACTTGCTCGACTGCCTCATCCACTGAAGCTGCGAGTGAGTTGTTTAGCTTTTTGTAGGTGCGTCCAAATGCTCTAGTTTGCCTAACGCCCCAGGTCATCTAGCTTTTTTGCTTCTGGGGACAAACTCCGCTGCCTCATCCTTGGGTTCGGCCATACTTATCAGGCTTTCCGCAATGAAGGAGATCGGGAGGCCTGGATTGTCCTGGGCAGCGCGACCTAGAAGTGCCCAGTATTCAATCTGACCCTGCATGGTTCGAAACTCGGCTCGAGCGGCTGTTCGAGCCGCATCGACGAGATCCTGTCTGAGACGCACTGACACAGAATTCATGAATCCTCCGATAATTACCACAATTGGCGTAAGCGTGTGCTCGATCGGACAGTTATCCACAAGAAAAGCCCCCTCATTACTGAGGGGGCTTCTGCCTAAACAAACGGGGTTTAGGAACCAAGTGTGCCGAGGTACAAACCGATGACCTGAGGGTCATTCAAAAGCTCTCTACCGGTGCCAACAACTGCATCCTTACCCTGGTCTAGAACATAACCGCGGTCAGCGATCTGGAGGCAGCGACGGGCGTTCTGCTCAACCATGATGCAGGTCACGCCGGCCTTGTTGATTTCAGAGACTCGAAGGAAAGCCTCGTCCTGACGAACTGGTGAAAGACCAGCTGAAGGCTCATCTAGGAGCAATACCTTCGGATCCATCATGAGTGCACGACCCATGGCAACCATCTGGCGCTCACCACCGGATAGTGAACCTGCACGCTGCTTCAGACGCTTACCAAGTTCGGCAAAGATCGAGACGACAAATTCAAGTCTCTGGTCATAGTGCTTTGGATCTTGGAAGATACCCATCTGAAGGTTCTCTTCGATGGTTAGCGATGGGAAGACGTTGTTGGTCTGCGGGATAAATCCAACACCCTTTGAAACCAATTGGTTTGGCTTTAGGCCGCCAATCTCCTCGCCATTTAGCTGGATAGATCCCTCACGGACCTTTACCAGGCCGAAGATTGCCTTTAGCAAGGTTGATTTACCGGCACCGTTTGGACCGATGATTCCAATCAACTCACCTTTGTCGGCGTAGAGGTTGGTCCCGTTGAGAATGTTGACGCCGGGTAGGTAGCCGGCAACCAGATTCTTTACATCTACAACTCTGGTCACTTTGCATCCTCCTCGGAGACAATCTTGATTCGACCGGTGACAACACCTAGGTCCGTATCCTGGTGAGAACCGAGGTAGGCATCGATAACTGCCTGCTCCTTCATCACGGTGTCAGGAGCACCCTCTGCCACAACTCGACCCTCAGCCATTACGACTACCCAGTCGGCAATGTGACGAACCATGTGCATGTCGTGCTCAACGAAGAGGACGGTCATACCCTGCGCCTTTAGCCCAAGCACGTGCTCAAGAAGAGACTGAGTCAATGCAGGGTTCACACCAGCCATTGGCTCATCAAGCATGACCAATACTGGATCGGTCATCAGCGCTCTTGCCATCTCAAGGAGCTTGCGCTGACCTCCAGATAGGGAGGCTGCGAAGTCGTCCTTCTTGGCATCAAGCTTGAAGCGCTTGAGTAGCTCCATGGCCTTCTCGCCAATTGCCTCATCCTGCTTCTTCCAGGCTGAAGGGATTAGGGCACGGAATAGGCTCTCACCCTTCTGGTCCTTCGCACCGAGTTTCATGTTCTCGATCACGGTCAGGAGGCTGAGTGCCTTGGTTAGCTGGAAGGTGCGGACCTGTCCCATCTTCGCCACCTTGAACGATGGCACGCCTGCGAGGCTGGTGCCCTGGAAGTCCCAGGTACCGGTGTCAGGGGTGTCAAAGCCGGTGAGCAGGTTGAACAGTGTGGTCTTACCGGCACCATTCGGTCCAATCAACGCCGTGATTGCTCCGCGGGGGATCTCGAGGTGCTCGACATCCACGGCAGTCAGTCCACCAAAGGTCTTCTTGACGTGGTCAACGGTCAGAATCGGATCAACCTTCTTGCAGCCAGGAGCTGCCTGACCTACGTGTAGGCCGGTTGATTTCTGTGGGGTTTCGTTACTTGACAAAGGTCAACTCCCTCTTGTCGCCGAAGATACCTTGCGGTCTGTAGATAACCAGGAGCATCAGTCCGATACCAACCAGCACAAAGCGCAGGGTAGAAGCCTGCTGCGATGAGACTGGAAGGATTCCTGCAATTGCAAGCTCGGGAAGGATGTTGGTCAGGAATGCCTGCAGCACCCAGAAGATAATCGATCCCACCACAGGACCAAAGATGGTTGCAGCGCCACCAAGTAGCAGCGCGGTCCAGACGAAGAAGGTCAGTGAGGTTACATAGACACCGGGGGAGACGTTTGAATACGCCGCCAACACCATGCCACCGAGCGATCCAAAAAGACCACCGATTACCAGTGCCTGCATCTTGTAGTTGAAGACGTTCTTGCCCAGGGCACGAATCGCATCCTCGTCCTCGCGGATTCCCTTGATGACTCGACCCCAAGGGGAGCGCATCAAAGCCCACAGTAGGAAGGTGCAAACTGCCAAAACAATCAGACCAAACACAATCACCCAGATGGTCTCGGCGTTGTAAGTCCAAGGTCCGAAGCCGTAGTCACCGGGAGGGAATGGGTTGGCGTTTGCAAAACCAGAACCGTCTGGTCTGGAGTTGTAACCGAAGCGACCGTCAGCAGATCCGGTGATGTCCTCGAACGCAGTGGTCAAGAACAGCAGGCGCAGAATCTCGGCTGCCGCGATGGTCACGATTGCAAGGTAGTCACCTCGCAGACGAAGCGTTGGAATACCAAGCAGTATCGAGAAGATCACCGATCCGACCAACCCAAGGAGCATGCCGCCCCACCATGGGAGACCGAAGGTTAGAACTCCGATTGCATAGCTGTAGGCGCCAATTGCCATGTAGCCGGCGATACCGAAGTTCAAAAGGCCTGCGAAACCGAAGTGCATCGCTAGACCAAGTGCAGCGAGAGCGAATGCGATGGTGGTCGGTGTTAGTAGACCAGCCAACGTGTTGTTGATAATTGCTTCCCAGTTCATCGCTCTACCTCCTAACCAATCCTCTGTTTTCGACCCAGCAGACCTTGAGGCCTAAAGAGCAGAATTGCGATCAGAACTACCAGGGCACCGACGTACTTGAGGTCGGATGGGATGATCATTGAAGAGGTCTCAACCAGGATTCCAACTACCAATGCTCCGACCAATGCGCCGAATGCGGTTCCAAGACCACCCAGGGTTACTGCGGCAAAGATGAGAAGCAGAATCTGGGCACCCATGTCCCACTTGATACCTGGGCGGAAGTAGGCCCATAGAACTCCAGCCAGACCCGCAAGGCCTGCAGCCACGATCCATACAGTTCGGACCACCTTCTCCACATCGATGCCCGAAGCTGCTGCCAAGTCTGGGTTATCCGAAATTGCTCGGGTTGCCTTACCGGTCTTGGTGCCCATCAGCCACCAAGCGAAACCTAGAATCACGGCGAGGCTGATACCCATCGACGCCATGTCAATAACGCTCAGCGCCAGGGTGCCAAAGATTGGAATCTTTGGAGCGTCAAAGCCCGGAAGTTGCAGCGTGCCACCACCGATGAAGAACTGGAAGACGTATCTAACAGTCAGCGACAGTCCAATGGAAACAATCATCAGCTGCACAAGCCCCAGACCCCTGCGACCAAGAGGTCTCCAAAGTGCTGAGTCCAGAAGCCAACCTGAAGCTCCTGAAACGATCACAGCTAGCGGAATTGCTACCCAGATAGGTAGTGGCAGCACTACACCGAAGAGGAATGCCATGAGCGCACCGAAGGTGACCATTTCGGCGTGAGCAAAGTTTGACAATCCGGTGGTGCCAAAGACGAGTGATAGTCCTACCGCTGCAAGACCGAGCATCAGACCAAAGTTGATTCCATATACCAAGCGGGTCAGGAATTGCTCGAAACCACCAGAGCTGTTTCGAACGCCCTCACCTATGAAGAAGTTCTTCACTACTCGGTCGCTCTTACCAATCTGAACCTCTTGGGATGCACCGCCCTCAACCACGGCAATGCCCTCAGGCAGCGTGGTCTCATCAAGGGTCACGGTGTAGGGGTTAGTGTCTGGGATGCCAATCAACCAGCGACCCTCAGCATCAGTGACTGTCTCGGCTTCAAAAGAGCCTCCGGTCACCGTGATGCGGATGCCGGCCAGAGGCTCGCCATCAAGCTTCACGTTTCCAGTGATGGCATATGGCTGGTCTTCACCAACCGCATCAGCCTGAGCTGCCTGACCCAAACCGGCAACGCTCATCAGAGCGATAAGTAGGGTGGCAAAAAATAGTTGGGGCAGTCTAAAACTGCGTGAGAGGAAGGTCACATGTCCTCCAATTCGTAAGAGCCACTTTGCTCTTCACATACGCTTTCAGGGTATTGAATCACTCTAGCAGCGGGGTCCAATTGTTTGGTCCCCGTTTGGAAACAATAGCGCAGGCTGTGTTACGTGAATGTTTAACTCTGTAGAGGAGTTTTCACAAAGGTAGACTTTGAGAAATCAGCCAGTTTCTAGCAGAGGATCAGCCTTGGAGCTTCAAGACCCATTTGCACTCATTGGACTCACCTACGATGACGTTCTTCTTCTGCCTGGTCAGTCAGATGTAGTTCCCTCCGGTGTTAGCACCAGAACCCAGGTGTCTCGAAACATCTCGGTGAACATACCTCTTATATCGTCCGCGATGGACACCGTGACAGAGGCCCGCATGGCCATCGCGATGGCACGTCAGGGTGGACTTGGAATCCTGCACCGAAACCTATCTATTGATGAGCAGGCTAATCAGGTTGATTTGGTGAAGCGCTCTGAGGCGGGCATGGTTTCACACCCCGTGACAACCACTCCATACGCAACCATCCAAGAGGTGGATGACCTCTGCGGAAAGTACCGAGTCTCTGGTCTTCCGGTTGTTGACGAAGAGGGCAAGCTGGTTGGCATCGTTACCAACCGTGACATGCGATTTGTTTTAGAGGTGCAGCGCACCACCACGCTGGTTAAAGATGTAATGACCCCGATGCCGCTGATTGTTGGCAAGGTGGGAATTAACCCAGATGAGGCCATGGCGATGCTGGCTCAACACCGCATTGAAAAGCTGCCATTGATTGACGATGATGGCAAGCTCCGCGGCCTTATCACCGTCAAGGACTTTGACAAGAGTGAAAAGTATCCCAACGCGTCGAAGGATGGTGCCGGTCGATTGCTGGTTGGTGCTGCGGTCGGTGTCGGCCCAGACGCCTGGGAGAGAGCTATGGCGCTGATCGAGTCGGGCGTTGACATGCTGGTTGTTGACACCGCACACGGACACAACTCCGGGGTATTGGACATGATCCGCAAGCTCAAGCTTGAGCCATTCGCCAAGCACACCGACATCGTTGGAGGCAACGTTGCAACCCGCGAGGGTGCGCAGGCGATCATCGATGCGGGTGCAGATGGCGTGAAGGTGGGTGTTGGCCCAGGTTCAATTTGCACCACTCGTGTGGTCGCAGGTGTTGGAGTACCTCAGGTAACCGCCGTTCACCTCGCATCGCTTGCCGCCCGTGCGGCTGGAGTTCCGGTGATTGCCGATGGTGGACTTCAGTATTCGGGTGACATCGCAAAGGCACTAGTTGCAGGTGCGAATTCTGTGATGCTCGGATCTTTGCTAGCCGGTACCGATGAGGCACCCGGTGACATTACCTATGTCGGTGGCAAGCAGTACAAGACCTACCGCGGAATGGGATCACTCGGAGCCATGCAGTCTCGCGGGCAGAACAAGTCCTTCTCAAAGGACCGCTATTTCCAGGACGATGTCTTGCGCGAAGACAAGCTGGTTCCGGAGGGTATTGAGGGGCGAGTTCCTTACCGTGGAACAGTCTCCTCTGTTGTGCACCAGCTGGTTGGTGGCCTGAGGGCATCGATGGGCTATGTCGGATCGGCAACCATCCCAGAGCTACAGACCAAGGGCAAGTTTGTGAGAATCACCGCCGCTGGTCTGCGCGAATCCCACCCGCACGATGTTCAGATGACCATCGAAGCACCGAACTACGGCACCCGTTAGGAGAGCGCTGTGAACGAAATTGAAATTGGTCGCGCCAAGCGCGCCAAGGTTGCCTACGCCTTTGATGACATCGCGATCGTCCCAACCAGAAGGACCAGAGACCCTGAGGACGTTTCCACCTCTTGGGCAATTGACGCCTACCGTTTCGATCTGCCGGTAGTGGCAGCGCCAATGGACTCGGCAATGAGTCCTCAGGCTGCTATCGAAATGGGCAAGCTTGGTGGCTTGGGTGTGCTTGACCTCGAGGGTCTATGGACTCGCTACGAGGATCCAACCCAGCAGCTTCACGAGATTGCAGCCGCCAAGGACGAGGATGCCACGGCAGTCTTGCAGCGGGTTTACTCAAAGCCGATTCAGCCGGAGCTAATTAAGGCCCGACTTAGCGAAATTCGAGCCGCAGGAGTAACCGTTGCCGGAGCGCTCTCTCCGCAGCGCACCGCTGAGTTTTCAGATGTAGTTACAAAGTCCGGAGTTGACCTATTTGTGATTCGTGGAAACACCGTCTCCGCAGAGCATGTTTCTAAGAGCCGCGAGCCACTGAACCTCAAGGAGTTCATCTACAAGCTGGATGTACCCGTGATTGTTGGCGGTGCTGCCACCTACACCGCGGCTCTTCACCTGATGCGCACCGGTGCTGCCGGTGTTCTTGTTGGTTTTGGAGGTGGTGCAGCAACCGCAACTCGCAAGGTCTTGGGTATTCACGCTCCGATGGCCACCGCCGTTGCCGATGTTGCTGCCGCTCGTCGCGACTACATGGATGAGTCCGGTGGTCGCTACGTTCACGTGATCGCAGATGGCGGCCTTGGCACCTCCGGAGACATCGTCAAGGCAATTGCTTGCGGCGCGGACGCTGTGATGCTGGGAACAGTTTTGGCTCGTGCCGCAGGTGCACCGGGTCAGGGTTGGCACTGGGGTAATGAGGCAGTTAGCTCATCGCTTCCAAGAGGTCAGCGCGTCTGGGTCGGCACCCACGGCACCATGGAGAGCATTCTGCTGGGCCCTGCGACAACCGCTTTGGGAACCGAGAACCTAATGGGTGCTCTGCGCAAGTCAATGGCGACCACTGGTTACTCAGACGTTAAGGAATTCCAGCGCGTTGATGTAGTGGTCAACCAGTACGAGTAATGAACCCAAGCTTCTTTGCAATAGCGCGAAGACCAAAGTGGATCTTCGCTCTGATTGCAGCCTTTTTGGTGGCTTCCGTTTTTGCCATCCTGATGCAGTGGCAGTTGGAGCGAACCTTTCGGGTTGTTGGCGTCGAGGTTTCCGAAGCAGCCCCTAGACCCTTGGATGAACTAATTCAACCTGGGCCAATTACGCAGAATGTTTTTGATCGCCTAGCAACTACCGAGGTGGTGCTGGATCCGGAGAATGCCTTCGTGGTTGCCAACCGTCTGCAACTCGATGGCTCAAACCAGGTGCCGGGATACTGGGTGATAAGTAACTCATTAGTTGGCGATACCAGCCTCACCCTGGCTCTGGGATTCACAGAGTCTCTAAGCGAGGCTCAGCAAAAACTTTCAGAGCTTCAGGCTGAGAGCTTTGAGATTGTCGGCTATATCGAACCAACCGAGGCACCTAAGTCAGTGGCTGATGGCGTCTTGCAATCTTTATCCTTGGCGCAACTCATAAATCTCTACTCGGATAAGCCAATCGAGAGCTATCCGGCATACCTCATAGTTCAAGATGGAATCGACATTGGGCTTGAGAAAATCACCATTGGTATCAGGCAGCAGGAGATTGAAATCAACTGGCTGACCGCCTTTTACGCTGTCGAATGGGCCTTTTTTGCTCTCGCTGCTTTCTACATTTGGTGGCGCTTAGTTAGAGATGAACAACTCCGTATCATCGAAGAGGGCTAGCATTTAGCTGGGAGGTCCTGATGTCCACTATTTCAGCCACTGTAAACGTTTTAGATCCGATTGGTTTGCACGCCCGTCCAGCCGGTCAAATTGTGAAGCTCGTAAAAGAGTCTGGCCTTGAGGTTCGTATTGGCAAAGCTGGCGAAGAGTTGGTGAAGGCAAACTCTCCACTGCGCATGATGGCCCTGAAGGCAAAAACTGGCGAGGAGCTTTTGGTCGAGATCGACACTGATGACCAGACCGTTGCCGACTCCTTGATTTCTCAAATCCAAGACTTCCTAAAGGGTTAGCTGTGGCAACACCGGGAGCCGTCCTGTCCGGAATGGGCGTAGGTCTTTCACCAGTAAGAGCAGAAGTATTCAGGGTCAAGCCTTCTCAGGCACTACCCGCCGCTCACAAGCACGCCGGTGATGCGGAGTCAGAAAAGCAAACTCTCAAGGGAGCGGTTTCCGCAGTCGGCCACTACCTAGACGAACTCTCTGAAAAAGCAGGCGAAACCAGTGCCGAAATCTTTGAGGCACTCAAGATGCTGCTTGAGGATGAGGATCTATTCGAAACCGCAGCTTCCCAAATAGACGAAGGTTGGAGCGCTGCAACCTCCTTCATCTTGGCAGTCGATGAGTTTGGTGAGCTGCTAGCTGGCGATCCAGCATTTGAAGAGCGAGTCGCCGATCTCAGAGACTTGGCAAAGCGAGTCGCAGCGCATATTCATGGCATCCACCTCGGCCTCGACCTGCCAAGTTCGGGTCGCTACGTTTTGGTGGGCGAAGATTTCTCCCCGGCGGATACAGCTCAGTTCACGAACGCCGTGGTTGGAGTTGTGACAATCAAGGGCGGACCAACCTCCCACACCGCAATCATCTGTCGTTCCAAGTCCATCCCGGCCGTGGTTTCATGCCCAGGTGCGGAGGATCTAGTCGACGGGCAAATGGTGCTGGTTGATCCGGTTGGAGATCGCGTTGTGGTGGACGGCGATGAGTCGATGGCAACCAAGACAATAAGTTTTGTCGCCAAGAGCATCGAACCGATCATTCCGGTCCGAGCAAACATCGGCTCACTCAGCGATGCAGTTTCTGCGGCGACCACCGCTGCAAACGGAGTCGGACTCTTTAGAACCGAATTGCTTTATTTATCGGCAACCTCAATGCCCACGGTTGAGGCTCAGGCAAAGAGCTACACCGAGATTCTCAAGGCAGCGCCCGAAGGCCCAATTGTTGTCCGCACCATCGATGCCGGTAGCGATAAGCCGGTGCCATTTTTGAAGATGGATCACGAGGAGAATCCGGCTTTGGGTGTCCGAGGATTCCGTCTGATCCAAGATCACAGACAGTTCATCCTCGACCAACTAACCAGTCTCGAGATAGCTCGAAAGAATTCGGGTCGCGAGGTCTGGGTTATGGCACCAATGATCGCCACCTCCCAGGAGGCCTTGGAGTTTGCATCCCTTGCCAAAGCGGCGGGAGATTTCAAAGTTGGAGTGATGGTCGAGACACCATCAATCGTCATGGCTCTGTCGGATCTTGCGAACCAGCTTGACTTCATTTCGGTGGGAACCAACGACCTATCTCAATATCTATTTGCCGCAGATCGAATGAATCCAAGTCTCGGTGGTCTACTAAACCCTTGGCAACCGGCTTTGATTCGAGCTCTCGCCAAGATCGCCAGTGACTCAGCTGCAGGAAATCTCTCCTCGGGAGTTTGTGGCGAGAGCGCTTCGGACCCGGCCTTCGCGGTTGTTCTGGCAGGGCTTGGCTTCAAGTCTGTCTCGGCATCAATGAGTCAGGTCGGTGCGGTGAGAACCGCCCTTTCCTCAGTAACCATCGAGCAGGCCAAGTTGGTTGCTGAAGAAGCGCTTGCCTCCAAAACCGCCGAGGAAGCCAAGTCAAGGGTGCTGGCCGCGCTGGCGAATCTCTAGTCCGATTAGACTTCTTGGCTATGTCGGCAAAATCAGAAAAGCTCAGAAAAGTCATCGGTTTTTACCGAGTCTCCTCATATGTGACGGGCATCTTTCTGCTGCTTTTGATGATCACCTGGGGCATTCGCAGACTTCCGTTTTTGGGTTATGACCTTTGGCTCATGGGTCCAAACGGCTTCATTACTTTCGAAAGCTATGGCGTCGAGGGTGAGGGGCTACCGGATGTTGGGGCAAACCTCACAGTCTGGATCCTCATCATCCACGGTTGGCTATATGTCGTTTATCTACTGGCCGACTTCAGACTATGGACGCTGCTTCGCTGGCCCTTCACAAGGTTCCTATTTATTGCCTTAGGTGGAGTCGTGCCGCTACTTAGCTTCTACACCGAAGCCAAGTACGCAAAGGTTGCCAAGGCCGAGCTTGAAAAGATGGAGCGCGAGTGAACCCGGTATTAGTTGTTGACTTTGGAGCCCAGTACGCCCAGCTAATTGCACGTAGGGTTCGTGAGGCGAACATCTACTCCGAAATCGTTCACCACAACATCACCGCGGCCGAGGTGAGTGCGAAGAACCCAGCCGCCATCATTCTCTCCGGCGGACCATCGAGTGTTTACGAATCTGGTTCTCCGCAACTTGATCCTGCCATCTTGGAGCTGGGCATCCCTGTCCTGGGAATCTGCTACGGCTTCCAGGTGCTGGCTCAATCACTCGGTGGCAAGGTTGATCAGACCGGCAAGCGTGAGTATGGAGCCACCGACCTCAAGCTCAAAGATGGTGGCATCTTGCTTGGTGGCCAGCCCCAGTTGCAGGTTTGCTGGATGAGCCATGGAGATCAGGTTGTAGAGGCTCCAGCCGGCTTCACCGTCTTGGCCTCCACTGAGACCACCCCAGTTGCCGCATTCGAAAATGCCGAGAAGCGAATCTTTGGTGTGCAGTGGCACCCAGAGGTTAAGCACTCTGAGCAGGGTCAACAGGTTCTGAAAAACTTCCTGTACCAGGGTGCTGGCATCGCTCCGACTTGGAACTCAGGCAATGTAATTGCCGAGCAGGTGGAGAAGATCAGGGAGCAGGTTGGCGATGCCAGAGTCATCTGCGGCCTAAGCGGTGGTGTTGACTCAGCAGTTGCGGCAGCTCTAGTTCACAAAGCAGTTGGTGATCAGCTGACCGCGGTATTTGTTGATCACGGATTACTCAGGAAGTCAGAACGTGAGCAGGTTGAGCGCGACTATGTTGCCGCCACCGGTATTCGCCTGGTGACCGTTGATGCCGAGGAGAAGTTTCTTTCGGCGCTCGCGGGAGTATCTGACCCGGAGACCAAGCGCAAGATTATCGGCAGGGAGTTCATCAGAACTTTCGAGGAAGCAGAGCGCAAACTAGTCGCTGAGGCGGCTGCCGATAATCGACCAATCAAGTTCTTGGTCCAGGGAACCCTTTATCCAGATGTGGTCGAGTCAGGTGGCGGAGCAACTGCTGGCATCAAATCCCACCACAATGTCGGTGGACTCCCAGAGGACCTGGACTTTGAATTGGTCGAGCCACTTAGAACACTATTCAAGGACGAGGTTCGTGCCATCGGCAAGGAGCTCGGACTCCCAGCAGAGATCGTCCAGCGCCAACCATTCCCAGGTCCAGGACTAGGTATTCGCATTGTTGGCGAGGTAACCAAGGAACGCTTGGATCTGCTCCGTGAGGCCGACGCAATCGTTCGCGAAGAACTCACCAAGGCCGGTCAGGATGCTCAGATTTGGCAGTGCCCAGTGGTCTTGCTTGCCGATGTTCGATCGGTTGGAGTGCAGGGTGATGGCAGGACCTATGGTCACCCGATTGTGCTAAGACCAGTCTCTTCCGAGGATGCCATGACCGCCGATTGGTCAAGGCTGCCGTATGACCTCCTAGCCAAAATTTCCAACCGAATCACC
>JACCDS011123532.1_pt1 | contig 14828 bp, 10 predicted proteins | sample 7446441 | NCBI WGS metagenome assembly JACCDS01 (sample SAMN15323445, study PRJNA562643) | freshwater metagenome | isolation source: river surface water | place: USA:Blue River Watershed | collected 2017-08-17 | reverse complement strand
TGAAATTGAATTTTACCTTCTAATCTCTGTGCAAAAGCATAAGGAAGTGCGTCCATTCCACCAACAGGTTGTAACATTACAGGTTGTTGATTAAAAGTATATTCACCAACATTTGAGAAAGCTGGGTGAAAAAGACCAGATTCAATAATGTCATGTAGTAAATGTGGTGAAGCTAATTCTGGAGATTGCTCTCCATAACCACCTTGACGTTTATATCCATGACGTTCTGAACCTTTATACTTTTTCATAATGTCCAAATCGCCCTCTTCTTTCAAGTATGCGCTTAATTTTTCAAGATCTTCTTTGGTAACTTCTTCGTCTAATGCTTTTTTGTCAATCGCTTTTGTTAAAAGCTCATTTGTATATCCACGTACATCTGCATGGATTTCTCTGATTTTGACAGGTTTATTCGATAATTTACCAGTTCCTTCTGAATAATAATAAGCTCCTTCATTTACGTTCATAAATATCTCTAAAGGGATATTAAATTCACGGCAATAATGTAAAGAAAGTTTATGATTATGGGGTATTCTAGCTGCGCCACCGTTGTAATAAAGTCCTTTGTCGAACTTACAAGTTTGAGTAATACCTCCAATTTCAGTTTCTGTAGTTCCACCTCTTACTGTCCAAACTCTTCCGCCTGGGCGACTTCTGGCTTCTAAAATAGTTACTTCGTATCCTAATTTTATTAATTCGTAGGCACTTGCCATTCCTGCTAATCCAGCACCTAAAATAATGATTTTTTTGTTGGCTTTATTTCGTTGAAGGTTGAGTGGCTCAGCATTGGCTTCAGGAATAAGGCCAAAACCTAGCATGGTTAGGTAACTGGCAGCGCCAGTTTTTTCGATAAAATCTCTTCTTGTCATCTGATACAAATTAGTAATTCCTTGTGAGATATATCATGTAAGATGTATTCACAAGGAATTACAGAACTAAGAAATAACCTTGGTGAAAGCATCTGCAAATGCCTTCATTTCATCCATTGTACCGATTGAAACACGGCACCAATGTTGGCGGTCAAATTCCCATTTTCTGAGCATTACTCCCTCTGCTGCCATTTTAGAGAGCATATCAGAGCCTTTCATTTTTAATGGGAATATTACAAAGTTCGCAGATGATGGTATGTATGTATATCCAGCTTTGGTTAAGAATGAATACAAGTATTGTTTTGATTCCTCAGTATTTTTCAAAGTCAATTGTTGAAATTCTGTATCTTTAAATGCTGCAATAGCAGCAGCAAAAGATGGAACAGACATATCAAAACCACCAGAACAATAAGGTTGAATCATTTTTAAAATTTCTGGTTTTGCAATAGCGTAACCGCAACGTAAACCAGCAAAAGCATACAATTTTGACATTGTACGGAGTACCAATACATTTTTTCCTGCTTTTACTGCTGGAATCATCGATGCTGTTTGTGGATCTTTTGCATAATCAATATAAGCTTCGTCAGAAAGTACAGTTACTTTGTCAGAAACTTTATCTATGAATGCACTAAAAGATGCTGACGGTAAAATAGCTCCAATTGGATTGTTTGGATTGGTTACATAGACTAAACTCTGTGAACCATTAATCTTACCAGCCATGGCTTCTAAATCATACTGGTATTCTTTTGTTAAAGGTACTTTTTCCATCGGTACTCTTTCTTCATTGCCAGAAATATAGCAAGGATCACCAACCATGATTTTCCCTTTTTGGCCAAAAGCAACTAATGAAGCTGTAAGAAGCTCTGTTGAACCAGCACCCAATAAAATATAGTTTTCTGGAACTCCTTCTTTTTCTGAAATAGCTTTTATCAACTCGCCTCTTAGCTTAAAAGCATAACGATTTGCGTCGCCAATTGCGCCAATCAAAGCTTGTTTGGTTTTTTCTGATGGTCCCCAAGGATTCTCATTTGCACTCAGGCGTACAAGTGTTTTGGCGGCAACTGGAATGTTTGAGTATTCTTTTTCAAGTAAAAATTCGGGAAGAAGGCTGTACTGAAGTTCTTGTCTCAGAACAGGATTTGCCGCCGCTTTTTGGATAAACGCACTAGCTGCACTTAAACCAGCAGTTGCAAATAGACTTTTTTTAAGCCAATTACGGCGATTTAGATTTGATGACATTTCACACAACGTTTAAGAGTGAATGAATTGATTTTATGATGAAGATAACAAAGCTTTTATATAATTCAATTAAAGTCGGATAAGTAATTTTCTGAACTCCTACGGGGTTTAAACCCCGTAGAATTCGGAAATTGATTTATAGATTGATGAAGTATGATTTGTTGTACTATTTTTATTTAAAGGTAATTTAAAAATTTTAAAAATAAAATTGATTTCGATAATTTTTCGTTTAAAAACAGATTAATAAATGATAAAATATTTAAAAATGATAGTTTTTTCTGTGTTAAAATTAGCGAATTTTTAAATTACTTTGCAAAAGTACATAAAATAAGTTTTTTTTTAAATAGAGGAAAACACTCATTTATGTAAAAAATATTGTACAAAAATAATATTCTGGAATCGAATCTATAGACTTTATTGATTGAAAATGTTCTTTATTTTACTGATATTCTAGAAAGCCTGCTGAAGGCTTGGCTCTTATAAGTGCCACTCCAGTTTAGCGGAATGCTGTTTCCTGAAACTGGACTTGTTAAGCCTAACGACTGCCAAGTTTTTTCGACACTAATTTTTCCTTTTGCATCAGTTGTTAATTCAGCCACTACAGCACCAGTATTTCGTAAAGTAATCGTGATTTTTGTATTTGCAACTGGCAATGAGTCAATTCCTTTTTTATAGTCTAAGATATTTGTTTTGTCTAGCTCTAAAATCCTAGCTGATAAAACAACATTCCCAGCTTTGGTATAGCTGATGGTTGGTTCTGTTGCGAAATCTCCTGGTGTTGTTCCATCTATTGCCACGAGTACAGGAGAAACAACTCTTGGTACAAATGGATCATCAACTTCTTTGCATGATACCATTGTTAATAATGCGAAAAGTGCAATAAGAATTATTGGAGGTAATTTATCTATGTGTTTCATGTTTATTCTATTTTAAAGTGAAGTAAGCTGGCCGCTTTGAGGTTACTTTTCAGCCCACCAAAGCTTGGTTTTCATGTCGTTCGGGCCACCATTTAGTTTTTCGCCCTCAGCCACATTTTTAGCATTTAATGAATATTCTGAACCAGGATAAGGTAATCTTGTCGGAATAATAGCCCCATTTTCAAAAACTGCTCTAGGATCAGCAGCTGGCATCACTGGATAACCCGTTCTGCGATACTCTGTCCAAGCCTCAATACCTTGCCCAAATAAAGCAATCCATTTTTGATCCAGAATTTTTTCTCGAGTAGCAGTTCCAAGCTGTGCAATTAAATCGCTTGCCCCTGTAATACTAAACTGCGCAAAAGAGGCTGTGATTCCTTTCTCAAAATATGATTGGGCATCACCAATAATGTCGCCATCTATACTTGCTTCTGCTAATATAAATTGTAGTTCTGCGTAAGTCATCACTACTTCTGGAGCAGAAGCCACTGTAAAGAAACTGCCGATTGTTGAACTACTCTCTAAGTAAGTGGTAGCGATTGCGTCTGGTAATCCATTTGCATGACCTTCGTATTTTCCTGCTTTGTTTGGATTTCCGTAGATTTTTATTCTGCCATCGTTAACACCATTCATTTTATCAACTAATGTTTTACTTAAATTCCAGTCAGTTCTACCATCTTGAATCAATACTTGGTTCCATTCGTTGTTACTTGGTAAAATTGTCGTACACTTTAGGGAAGCATTATCATCATTACTCGTAAAGATTGGATACTTTACAGGGTCGGCTAAAATTTCACGCATGATTGCTCTCGACTCAGCAGGTTTTTTGGCCGCCTGACGGTTTGCAAGACGTAAACGCAATGAGTTGGCAAATTTTTTCCATTTTAAAATGTTTCCACTGTAAAGAATGTCTCCAGACACACCCGGGCCAGCAACGCTTAATTTTTCATTAGCAACTTTCAAATCTTCCAGCATCCCAGCATATACTTTATCCATAGAATCGTAGGCTGGCGTATAAATTGGTTCAGCGGCAGTTCCCTTTAGCGCTTCAGTGTAGGGAATTGCCCCCCACATATCTGTCAAGATTGAGAAATTCCAAGTACGCATTACTAGAGCGATGCCCTCATAATTTGGATTGGGTGTTGTTCCTTTTTCGCCGGAAATTGCGATGATTCTATTAAAATTTGATAGTGCATCATTAAAAAATCCTTTCCAGTTATTTAATGGCAAAGCTTGTGAGATACCGTAGTTATCTCCTTCGTTCGAATAAATATTCCTAGTTAGATGTTGTACCCAAAGTTCTGCACCGTCAAGATTGATCCTCTCAAAACGGGTACGATGTCCCCAGTAGCGGTCGATGGAGCTTTCTATTCCTGTTGGTAAAAGGAATTGTGGCGTGATAGAGGATGGATTGTTAGGGTCCACATTCATTTTATCGAAAGTGCTTGTACAAGACCCTGCCCCTAAAATAATGCTAGTAGCCAGAAGGTATATTTTGCTATATTTTCTCATGTTATAAAAATCTTTTTAAATGAAAGCTAAGATTAATTTTGCAGGAAGGTTTTCCATTTTAATCTCAACAGTGGTTTTGTAAATCTATTCTACGTCAGAAGCTAAATGATAAATTGGCTCCAATACTTCTAGTAGAAGGTAATTCTCCGTAACCAAAGCCTTGTCTGTTACCGCCATTCGCATCAATTTCAGGGTCTTGGTGAGGATGGTTTTTGAAAATCATCAATACGTTACGCCCAACTGCTGAAATTTTAGCCGATTGGAAACCTATTTTTTTCACTAAAGCTGTTGGCAACTTATAACCGAATGATACTTCACGCAATTTTACATAGCTTCCATCAAAAATGGCAGCTTCATGATAACGGCGTGGATTGTTATAGCCATAATATTGGTTGGCACTTACGATGATGTCGTTCGGAGCATAAACCTTTGTTCCGTCTGAATTGGTTGAAATAACTTTTACGCCAGAACCAATAACGCCTTCTTCACGACCAATAGCCGTTTCTGCATATTGACCCGTCCAGCGAGCGTTGGCAGTTCCTTCGTCATAAATTGATCCGCCCATGCGAACATCAATCAATGTTGATAAGGTAAAGTTTCTGTAAGAAAATGAGTTTGTAAATCCGCCAATCCAATCTGGTTGAATGTTACCTAATATTTTTTGAGTAGTTGAAAGTTGAGGTAATCCATTCACCATGATTAATTGTCCGTTTGGAGCTCTTTCAAATCCGTAGCCATAAAGCGTACCGTAGGGCTGGCCAACTCTGGCTTCTGAAGTTAGGCCTCTTCGTTCATTCAAAACATAAGTGGTTAGGCCTTCTGCTAGCTCAACAACCTTGTTTCTGTTACGAGAAAAATTGAAGCTAACATCCCAAGAAAAACCATTAGCAAGTTTGAGTGGCGTGCCGGAAAGTGTCACTTCTATCCCCGAATTTGAAATTTGACCAGCGTTTAAAATACGAGTATTATAACCTGTAGCTTTTGAAATTTCTACTCCTAAGATTTGATTTTTGGTTTTTTGTTCATAATAAGTTAAATCTAAATTTACTTTTCCTTTGAATAAGCGAAGGTCTAATCCTGCTTCTAAACCTGTAGTGATTTCTGGTTTTAATGTTGAGTTTGAAATGGTGGTATTTTCAGCAAATTCAGGGATTGAACCATTCCAAGAAGTACCAGCACGATAAGTTTGTGCCAATTGATATGGGTCGGCATCGTTACCTACTTGTGCCAAACTAAAACGAGCTTTTCCGAATGATAAAATATTTCCTTTGATTCCTTCAATTAAATCGGTAAAGACAGCACTGAATGAAGCTGAAGGATAAAAGTATGATCTGTTGCCAGCAGGCAAAGTAGATGACCAGTCGTTTCGAGCAGTCAAATCTAAGAAAATAGCATTTTTGAAACCTAAGTTTACAGAGCCAAAAGCACTTTGTACTTCACTTTTTGTGATAGTCGATGAAATGGTGTTTTGGCTTGGTACTGCATTTCCAGCATTATATAAACCATCGATTACTAATTCACCAACATACATATAATTTCTTTTGTAATAATTGTTTCTTACGATACCTCCAGCTTGTGCAGTTATTGATATATCTTTATTAACGTTTCCATTATACGTTAAAATCGCATCTGTGTTTGTTTCTTGGCGATGGAGTACCTCTTCAGAGAAGCGACCTGGCGTGCGGTTTCCATTTCTTACTCTTTCAAAGTTTACAATGTTGATACGAGTATCCGACCAAACGTCAGTTCCAGTTCTTAACATTACGCTTAATGAAGGTAAGATTTTGTAGTTCAAGGCAATGTTACCAACTAAGCGATCTTTGTCGTTTGATGAGGGTAATTTCTCTTGAATATAGTATGGATTCGTAAAGAAAGTATGTTGCCAGTTGGGTGGGTCGCTATCTGGTAATCTACCTGCCACAGCTCTTTGAATATGGGTTGATGTATAAGAAGTCCAGTCTCGTAATTGTGCCCAAGAAACATGTCGGTGTGCCCAAATGAATTCTTGACCTGAAGCATAACTACGGTTGTCTGCCCAAGATTTCACGTATTCGGCAGATAATGTGATATTAAATTTGTTTGTAAAGTTGTACCCAGAGTTAAATTTGAAGTTATTACGATGGAAATCATTGAAATACATAATACCTTTTTGGTCAAGATGGCCAATCGATAAACGGAAATTACCTTTGTCGTTTCCGCCAGAAATTGCTACGTTGTTTGTAAAAGCAGTACCTGTTTGCCAGAACTCTTGGTAGTTATTGGGTTGTGGCGTAAGTGGTGCTACTTCCGTTCCAGACCACCAGTGGCGAACCAATCTTCCATCCATTGGCGCTCCCCAGCTTTCGTCAGTTCCATCTGTACCACTCAAAGGTGCATTGGGGCCATAAGCCGCTCTGTACTGTGTAATTTGATTAGCATCAGTAATAGAACCACTCCAACCGTCACTGTACCAAGTACGATATCCGTTACCACCACCATAAGTATTTTGGAAGTTAGGAGAGATAAATGGTCTGTCTGCCACAAAGTTAGAATTCACTTCAACACCAATGCCTTTTGTTCCAGCGCCGTTCTTGGTTGTGATTAATATTACACCATTTGCCGCTCTTGAACCATATAAAGCCGCAGCGTTTGGCCCTTTCAGAACGGCTATATCTTTGATGTTATCTGGGTTTACTTCTGATAAACCAGAACCAAATTGTTTATCAAATGATTGTTGAATTGGCACTCCATCAATTACTACTAATGGTTGGTTATTCCCTGAAACAGAAGAAGAACCTCTAATTTGAATCGTTGCGGCAGCACCCGGCCCAGAACTCGTGTTTACCCTGAAGCCAGCAATTTTACCAGAGAGACCATTGGCTAGGTTGGTAGATCTTGCTTCTACAACGCTCTCACCTTTAAGCTGTTGCTGCGAGAAACCTAAGGCTTTTTTCTCTCTCTGTACACCTAGTGCAGTAACAACAACTTCGCTTAATTGCATGATATCAGGTTTCATTTTAACCGAAATTGAGCTTTGGGAGCCAACTGGTACTTCGTATGGTGCCATTCCAACAAAAGTAAATACTAATACATCTTTGGCTTGGCACATTATACTAAACTTTCCTTCGCTATTTGTATTTGTACCAGTTGAAGTACCTTTAATTAAGACTGTTACACCGGGCATGGGTGCACCGTCTTCTGCCGAAGTGACGGCTCCGGTTACAGCTTGTTTTTGGGCGAATATCGTTGTTGAAACCAGCAGTATTCCCCATAAGAATAGTAAAATTTTGTTCATAAATGTTTGTTGTTATATGGTTGGTAATTCTAATTAATTCTTGATTTGCTAGATAAAGGCACAAGCTTATCAGGCCAATGATTTTGGGTCAAAAGGCTAAAAAATCGAAACTCTTTTTTTAAATCAATTTTTAAAACAAAAGAAATAGTCATCTCGCTTTCAGGACAAAAGCGAAAATGTGGTTTAATAAAATAGTATAAATTGAAGTGTTGTTTTTGGAAAGTATTGTAATAAAGTAATCAGTATTTGTTTTTTGACCTTCAAAGGTCGAGTATTTGTTGTTTTAGTTTGTTGTGCTTTCTTGATATGAGAAATTCTACTTAACTTAAAATATAAACTGTTCTATTTAAAGTCTTGAAAACAGTTTTTTATTTTGCTTTAGCTTATTTTCTTAGTACGATTATAATGAATTTATTTAAATTGCCAAACATAATTCTTTAAAAATGTGAAATAAATTATTGAGGAAAATTATATTTATTTTGTATTTTATATAAAATATAATTTTTCCGAGAATGATAAATGTTTCTTTATAAAATGACATAAGTTTTACATTAACTTAACGTAACTGATTCGACAATTTTGTTTGAATTCAGATTGAGTTAAACTACTTAATTTCAATCAAGTAAGCTGGTGTAGGTGCTAGCGATTGAAATTTACTTTATCTTGTAATTTGAAATTTTAACTGAATGAAATATGGAAAATTTATCCTTAGAAAAATTGCGTTATCCAATAGGAGTATTCACAAAGCCAGCCTTTATTGATGATGAACTTTTGGAGGAATGGCTTGGAGATATTGAGGCTTTACCTACTTTACTGAAAAAAGCTGTGGAAGGTTTAAGTGAAGAACAGCTCTCGTTACCTTATCGCCCAGAAGGTTGGACTTTGCGCCAAACCGTAAACCACTTGGCGGATTCACATATAAATGCTTATTGTCGTTTTAAGTTGGCATTGACTGAGGATAGTCCTACAATTAGACCGTATGAGGAACAACTTTGGGCAGAATTGGAAGATGGAAAAAATGCGCCAATAGAATGGGCACTCACTTTATTAGAAGTACTCCATAAAAGATGGATTTATTTGTTGAAATCCTTAACAAATGTACAGTTTGATAGAACATTTATACATCCAGCTTCTGGGCAGGAGCATAGCCTTCGGACGATAGTGGGAATGTATTCATGGCATGGACGCCATCACACTGCTCATATAACTGAACTAAGAAAACGCTTAGAAATCTAACTTGCATCTTGGTAAAGTACAAAAAAAAAGACTAAAAGCCTTTTAGTTTCGAGCAATCATCGCCTTTCGTCTTTTTTGTCTTATCTTTAACTTTTCATTCAACAACCACATAAAAGATTTGGTATTAACACTTTGTACATGGAACGTTTCACAGGACTTATTGGAATTGTATTAATTTTAGGAATTGCCTATTTGATGTCTAATAATAGAAAAGCTATTAATTACCGCACTGTTGGGGTAGGTTTGGCTTTGCAGTTTGGTTTGGCAGTTTTTATTTTAAGGACTGATATTGGAAAAACACTTTTTACAAAGTTGGGAGAGATGGTGAATCAGCTACTTGAGAAAGCTGATAAAGGGGCAGAATTTGTATTTAGTTCGTTAGTTCAACCAGAATTAATGACTAAGGCTTTTGGGCCAGGGCATGATTTCGTTTTCTTTTTTAAAGTAATACCCACTATTGTATTTGTAGCAGTGTTGGTAAATATTCTTTATCATCTTGGTATTATGCAAAGAATTATCGCTGTTCTGGCGAAAGGAATGCACTGGTTAATGGGAGTAAGTGGAGCAGAAGCACTTTCAAATGCAGCTTCGGCTTTTGTTGGACAAGTGGAGGCTCAGATTATGATTAAACCTTATCTAAAGGGAATGACAAAATCTGAATTGTTGGCTTCGATGACGGGAAGTTTTGCTTGTATCGCTGGTGGTGTGATGGCTACTTATATCAAATTGGGCGTACCTGCTTCGTACCTTTTAGCGGCAAGTATTATGGCAGCACCAGGTGCTTTGGTTATTTCCAAAATCGTTTATCCAGAAACTGAAAAATCAGAAACACAAGGTTTTGTTCAGCTTGAAATCAAAAAAACACATTCTAACTTAGTAGATGCTATTGCTTCTGGTGCTTCTGAAGGATTAAAAGTAGGTTTTAATGTAATTGCGATGTTGATTGGTTTTATTGCGCTGATTGCACTAATTGACTCAATTTTATGGCACATCGGTTTTTACGTTTTCGGAATGCCAAATCTTAGTATGAACTTCATTCTCGGCAATATTTTTTCTGTATTTGCTTGGGCGATGGGTGTTCCTGCCAAAGATACTCAAATTGCTGGCGCTTTGATGGGAACAAAAATGGTGGTAAACGAATTTGTAGCTTACTTAGATTTAGTGAAAGTAAAAGAAACGCTTGATGCTAAAACTTTAGCTATTACAAGTTTTGCTTTGTGTGGATTTGCTAACTTTAGTTCTGTGGCAATTCAGATTGGTGGTATCGGTGAATTAGCTCCTGAACGCAGAACAGATTTAGCAAAATTAGGTTTTAAAGCTTTGATTTGTGGTACTTTAGCAAGTTATTTGTCTGCAACTTTAGCGGGACTGCTTCTCTAAAAATATGATTTTACAAAAAAAGCCTGACGTTGTAAGTAACTTCGTCAGGCTTTTTTTTATGTACTTTAACTAATTTTTAATATTATCAAGGTTGTAATGTAAGCCTCTATTTTCTTTACGGGCTCTGGCATCTTTGATAACCAAATAAGCTACATTAATCATATTTCTAAGTTCGTTGATTTGAACAGAAATTTTTGATTGTCGATAAAGTTCTTCATGTTCTAGATAAATCAATTCTAGGCGGTCGTAAGCTCTTTTAAGACGTCTATCAGTTCTTACGATTCCCACATAATTACTCATGATTGATTCCAGCTCACGAGTCATTTCTGTCACTAAAACTAGTTCTTCAGGATGCGTCGTTCCTTCATCATTCCAATCAGGAATGTTAGTTGGAAGTATGTTGTCTTCAAAGGTTTCTATAGATTTTAAAAAAGCACGATGTGCATAAACAATGGCTTCCAGTAAAGAATTTGAGGCTAGGCGATTCGCACCGTGTAATCCCGTTGATGAACATTCGCCAGCGGCAAATAAGTAATTGATATTAGTCTGCGAATACTCATTTACTTTAATTCCGCCACACAAATAATGCTGTGCAGGCACTACCGGAATCATATCTTTCTCTGTGATTTCTAAACCAAGATGTTGTTTACAGTACTCATAAATCATCGGGAAATGATGTTTAAAGTCTTCACTATCCAAATGACGAGTATCCAAGTAAACATGGTCAACGCCATTTTTTTTCATTTCTGAGTCAATCGCTCTAGCTACAATGTCTCTGGGGGCAAGTGAAAGGCGTTCATCATACTTTTCCATAAAAGTAGATTCATCAATATTTTTCAGAATCCCTCCATGCCCACGCAAAGCTTCAGAAATTAAAAAAGAAGGTTTTTTGCCGGGTTGATACAAAGAAGTAGGATGGAACTGGATAAACTCCATTCCTTCAACCAAACCTTTGGCACGATATGCCATTGCGATTCCATCGCCTGTTGCAATGGTAGGATTAGTGGTGCTTTGATAAATTTGCCCAATTCCTCCAGTAGCCAAAAGGGTTGTTTTTGCTAGAAAAGTTTCTGTTTTTCCCGTTAAAGTATTTAAAATGTAAGCACCAAAACATTTTTTGTCGGGAGTATCCTTTGTTACTTTTTCACCTAAATGATGTTGCGTTATTAAATCAATTGCAAAGTAATGCGTAAAGAAATCAACATTCTTGAAAGATTTTACTTTTTCCAATAAAGCACGTTCAATTTCGTTACCTGTTGAATCTTTATGGTGTAAAATTCTTTGATCTGAATGTCCTCCTTCTTTCACTAAATCATAAGAGCCATCATTGTTTTTGTCGAAATTGGTACCGTAAGCGATGAGCTCTTTGAGGCGTTCGGGTGCTTCTGTAACTACAATTTCAACCGCTTTTTTATCAGATAGAAAATCGCCTGCAACCAGCGTATCATTTATGTGTTTTTCAAACGAATCTTCATCTTTCCAAACAGTGGCAATACCACCCTGTGCATATTTTGTATTACTTTCTTCTTCAATAGTTTTGGTGATGATGGCAATCTTTATACTCTTGCCTTTTTCCTCAAAATAAGAAGCAATTTTTGCTGTATAAGAAAGCCCTGCAATGCCTGAGCCGATAACTAAAAAGTCGTATTGGGGCATAATAAAGAAAAAAGGCTTGCCGCCTGCATTTTAAGTTAATGTAAAATTTAATGTCAAGAATAAACAAAGTTATTTTAAAAACTTCTTTGTTTTTACTTTAAACGAGAAATAATCTCTAATACCGTAACTACCCGCTTATTGAAGTGTTATTTCGAATACTGTTTGAGAAACGAGATTGTTCAAAGAGAAATCGTTTAAAAATTTGCATTTCCCAGCATTCAGGTTTTACTTTGCAAAATCAAGTCAATTTTCTTCAGAGGTATGTTGCCTCATCGGAGTAATTGATTTATAAAGAAGAAGGGAGAGAATAGGCTCTATGAACTTCTGGCAACCTACCGCTCGTAAAAGGCAAGGTGCTAATTCCTACCTAAAATCAGCTTTTAGTGCATTTTAGGAAATATAAACCAATTACGATACTCTCCCAGTCATTTTTCACGCTGTAAAGTATTCGTCAGGTTTACGATTTTTTCGTGTATCGTCATGATTTTTTCATGACCAAATTTTTCAGCTTTATGTCAAAATTTATTCGAGTAACAACGGGGAATTACCTCATTGTTCATGGCTTCGACGCCAACAATAAAGAAATTATTGAAGAAGTAACAGTTTCTGAAAAGATGGTGAAAATTTTAGCTATCAAGCGTATTCTATCAATTTCTTCAAAATATATTTTAGTTTCGGGCTCTCACGGGAGAATGATGTATTGGGAGTATGATGAAAGTTTTGAGGATTTACAAAAGCAATTATCTTATAATTCGCTTTTGATTGAGTAAATATCGTTTCACACAAAAAGAGTATCGTTACTCATTTTTTATACATTGAACAATCTTTTTAAATACAATCAATCTTTTCAACTAGAAGCTGGAGGCGTTTTACCTGAAATTGAACTTTCGTATCAATCCTTAGGTAAGATGAATGAAGACTGCTCTAATGTAGTTTGGGTTTGTCATGCTTTTACAGGTAGCCATGATGTAGAAGACTGGTGGCAAGGTTTGGTAGGTAGAGGCAAATTGTTTGACCCCGACAAACAATTTATCATTTGTGTGAATGTATTGGGTTCACATTATGGAAGTACTGGGCCACTTTCTATGAATCCAGAAACTGGCAAGCCTTATTATCATACTTTTCCGTTTATTACTATCCGAGATATTGTAAATTCATTTGATTTGCTTCGTGAGCATCTCGGAATTAAACGTATCAGAACTTGTATTGGCGGTTCTTTAGGAGGGCAACAATCTGTAGAATGGGCGATTTCGCAACCTGATTTGATTGAAAATCTGATTTTAATTGCTACTAATGCACAACATTCACCTTGGGGAATTGCTTTTAATGAATCGCAGAGAATGGCCATTGAAGTTGACCCTACTTGGAAAGAAAGTCATCCTAAAGCCGGAATAGAAGGAATGAAAGCTGCACGAGCCACTGCACTTATTTCATATAGAAATTATGAAACTTATGGCGTAACGCAAGCAAGAAACGATGAACCACTTGGTAAAGTACATCGTGCTACAAGCTATCAGCGCTATCAAGGTGAAAAATTAGCACAGCGTTTTAATGCATATTCCTATTATGTGCTTTCGCAAGTGATGGATTCGCAGGATGTAGGGCGTGGTAGAGGTGGCGCCATTCAAGCACTTGCACAGATTAAAGCAAAAACGTTAGTGATGGGCATTAAATCGGACGCACTTTTCCCGATTAATGAACAAGCATTTTTAGCGAAATATATTCCAGGAGCAACTTTTCAAGCCTTAGACTCTTTATATGGTCACGATGGTTTTTTGATAGAAAGTCAGTTAATTACAAAAGCCATCAAACTTTGGCAAAAATTTGTGAAGCTTGATGTAAATCCGATGTATGATTTCTTTAAGAAGTTAGAAGAAAAATCAGCAGTAATTCAATAATCAGTAATCCTGAACCTTTGTGTTTCAGGATTTTTTTTGATGAAGTAATTTCCGTTTATGCCATTCTTGCGGATTATTTTCTAACATTCTGTTGATTGATACATAAACCACAATACTACTGAATGTACCAATTACTGAACCAGCTAAAACATCTTCAGGAAAATGCTGAAACAAGTAACATCTTGAATAACCAGCCAAACAAGCCAATAATATATAAAGTAAAGACCACTTTTTGTTAATCAGGAAAATTGTCAATAAAGTAAAAATGGCAAAAGCCGTTGTAGTATGCCCAGATGGAAAACTTAAATGAATATTAATTTTTAGCCCTTCAACGAAATGCCAGTTTACTTGTTTGTCTGCCAAAAAACTAAGTGGACGAAGTCTATCAAAACTGAGTTTTAAGGATGATGAAACCAGGGAGCTCAATGCTAGGGAAGTAGTAAACATTAAGGCTTTATCGTAACTAATAAACAAATACACTAAAATAACTGCCACAAAAAACCAGCCTTCACCGAGCTGGGTAGCTCCTTGAAAGAAGTAATCAGCCCATAAACTATTGTGTTGATTAATCAATAACATTTGTTCGAATTTACTGTGTGTTAGTACCCAAACCAGCACAGAAATCCAAACAATTGCATACAAACTGAAGTAGGAAAGGTTGTGTTTGATAATTTGTTTCATGAAACAAAGGTCGTTATCGAAAAGATATTTGACAATAAGTAGTTGTAATATTTTGTTCAATACTTGTCATTGTAAAAAATAGTCCCTAATTTTGCAGTCTTTTCGATGAAACCAAGTGAAAAAGAGCATATTAAATACATTTAAGATTGACATCTTCCGCCTTGAAAAC
>JACCDS010923749.1_pt1 | contig 14829 bp, 14 predicted proteins | sample 7446441 | NCBI WGS metagenome assembly JACCDS01 (sample SAMN15323445, study PRJNA562643) | freshwater metagenome | isolation source: river surface water | place: USA:Blue River Watershed | collected 2017-08-17 | reverse complement strand
TGAGCTAAAGCGTTAATTTCCTCTTTGCTTTCATGTGTTGAGAGCCTTAATAAAATATTGTCATACAGGGTATGTGCTAAGTTAAATCCAGCAAGGGTGATATAAAGTACGAATGTTAAGAACATTAGCCCGATTGCAATAGAAAGATTGTCGCCAGAACCTAAGAAGTGAGGTAGAAAAAGGATAGATAAGCCAATGAGGAAGGCGAGTGAAGTGAGTTTGTCGATTGCGTAAAAAACGATTGCACCACCACAGATTGCCGCAATACACATCGCTAAAAATGCTTGATGTAAATAATCGTTGGGATGATAAAAAAAGAATGCGGATGTTCCCCAGCTTGCGCCGGCAATTAAAGCCGTTATTCTGAACAAATTAAGCCAAGTATCATCTGAGCGTATTCTTTGAGGATGCTTTATAAAGTAAAAGTAGATGGCTTTTTTTATCCCCATGCCGATCATTAGAATCACCAACCATGCAATGGTTGTTTGTTTTTTTACTGCATCTGCTTGTAAAAAAACGAGAAGTGCGGCGATGATTGAAGAAACGACTAGTGACTTTATGCTAGAAGCGTAAAGTAATTTAATGACCTCTGATTTTATGCTTAATTTTTTCATGGTCTTTTATATTTGATATATTTTCGACATTTTTAATAAAAATGTTAAATAACTATATGATTTTTATCATTAAATATAAATTTACATGATTGTCATCTTGGAATAAAGCTTATTTTTTGATTTTCAACTAGCTTAGCTCGTCATGAAAATCATTAGCGTAGTTTCCTTGTTTTTACGCTGTTGAGAGAAGCATGGGTAGCGCATGATTCACACCACGTTGCAAGCAAGTGAAAACAAGCAAGCGCGTATTTTTTTAAACTAATAATTTGGAGAAACATTATGTGGACTAAACCAGCTGCTACTGAAATGCGTTTCGGTTTTGAAGTAACAATGTACGTTTGCAATCGCTAAGATTGTTACAATGTACAGGTAGTTTTTAAAACTACATAAACTGGGCTACCAAGGTGGCCCAGTTTTACATTAAGCCCTCATCAATTATTTAAGAGATTTCTATGCACATTCATGTATTAGGCGCTGCGGCCGGTGGTGGTTTTCCACAGTGGAATTGTAATTGTCAAAATTGCGATGGACTGCGTAAAGGTACTATCAAAGCAACTAAGCGAACACAATCTTCAATTTGCGTAAGTGGTGATGGCATAAATTGGGTTTTATTTAATGCATCTCCAGATGTGTTACAACAAATACAATCATTTGCCCCTTTACAACCAGGTCGTGCAATTCGAGATAGTGGGATTGTTGGTATTGTATTGATTGATGCGCAAATTGATCATACAACAGGCCTGTTAATGCTTCGTGAAGGCCAAGTAAAGCGTGAGATTTACTGCACCGACATGGTGTATCAAGATTTAACGACGGGTAATCCATTACTTAATATTCTTGGTCATTATTGCGGTATTAACCATCATCAAGTACCCACAGACGGTAAAACTTCATTTGAAGTAAAGGGCGCAAATAATTTACGTTTTACAGCAGTTGCCTTGAAGAGTGCTGCACCCCCTTACTCACCACATCGCAATGATCCTCACCCCGGAGACACTATTGGTGTGTTAATTGAAGAAATTAGCACAGGTAAAAAATGTTGGTATTCACCAGGTTTGGCTGAAATCGAACCCCATTTACCAGTACTTATGAATCAAGCTGACTGCATTATGGTCGATGGTACGTTCTGGACTAATACTGAAATGATTGATATGGGCTTAATGACTAAAACGGCGCGTAGCATTGGTCATAATCCACAATCAGGTGAAGGTGGCATGATAGAAAAATTAGATGAATTCGATGCTTCAAGAAAAGTTTTGATTCATATCAATAACACTAATCCGATTTTACGCGAAGATTCTGCGGAGCGTGCTGAACTGACTAAGCATGGTATTGAAGTCGCTTATGACGGCATGGACATTATTCTTTAGGAGATTATGATGAGCGCAGTTGAAAATAATAACTTACCTTGGACCCGTGAAGAGTTTGAAGAAAAACTTCGTAAAAAAGGGCAGGGATATCATATCTACCATCCTATTCACGTTGCAATGTATGAAGGCAAGTTAAGTAAAGAGCAGCTTCAATGTTGGGTAGCAAATCGTTTTTACTACCAAATTGGGATTCCACAAAAAGATGCTGCGATTCTTTCTAATTGTCCAGATAAAGAAGTGCGTAAAGAATGGATTGTCCGAATTACCGACCATGATGGTGTGGATGGACAAGTAGGTGGTATTGAAGCTTGGATTCAATTAGGTGAGGCGGTTGGCTTAACTCGCGAACAAGTAACCTCATTGAAAATGGTGAGCCCAGGTGTGAAATTTGCTGTGGATGCTTACATCAATTTTGCGCGTCAACGTCCATGGCAAGAATCAGTTTGCTCATCTCTTACTGAATTGTTTGCTCCGCATATTCATCAGCAACGCATTAGTTCATGGCCAACGATGTATCCATGGATTAAAGAAGAAGGATTAAGCTACTTTAAAAAACGTCTAACTGAAGCACGTCGTGATGTTGAGCAAGGTTTAAGCGTCACATTAGATTATTTTGGCAAGAGCCGTGAAATGCAAGAGCGCGCACTAGAGATTCTGCAATTTAAACTTGATGTGCTGTGGGTCATTGCGGATTCTATTATGCTGGCTTCAACAGAAGTCACTACCGATGGTCTGCCATACTTACGTCAACCAGTTTATTAATTAGAAATTTGGAAACATCTTATGAGCGTTCAACACACCGATATTTACGCAATTGCATTACACCATCGCTTTCAATGGGAAGAGGCTCAAAATTGTTATGTCATTTTGTTTCCTGAGGGTATGGTAAAGCTGAATGGCGGTGCTGGTGAAGTGCTGAATCAGATTGATGGTCAACGTTCTGTGGCAGATATCATTGCAATATTAAAAGCCAAGTTTAGCGATGTGCCAGATTTAGAAAACGATATTGTTGGTATGATCGAATTAGCGCTAGAAAAAGCCTGGCTTCGCAAAGTCAATTAATTTCAAAGCGAATAAAGCGCAATTAGGAGTAATAAAATGACACAAGCCTCTTTAGGTCAATCAGTCGTACAAAAAGAAATACAAGCACAAAATAATGGTGTGGCTGCCAATATTACCCACACACAACCATTGTGGTTGTTAGCTGAAGTGACCTATCGATGCCCATTACACTGTGCATTTTGTTATAACCCAACAGACTACGATAAACATACCCAAAATGAACTTAGCACGGAGCAATGGATACAAGCTTTACGTGACGCACGTAAATTGGGTGCGTTGCAATTAGGCATTTCAGGTGGCGAGCCATTATTGCGTGATGATATTGAAGATATCGTAGTGGAGGCTAAAAAGCTGGGTTATTACAGCAATTTGATTACCTCAGGGGTCGGTCTCACTGAAAAGCGCATTCAAGCATTTAAAGATGGTGGCTTAGATCATATTCAGTTATCCATGCATGACATCACTGAAGAAATTAACAACTTCATTACCAACACTAAAACATTTGAGCTTAAGAAAAAAGTTGCCGCCATGATTAAAAATCACGGCTACCCAATGGTGCTTAACGTCGTGATTCATCGTTATAACATTGGCCATATGCGTGAAATTTTAGAGATGGCAGAAGCCCTAGGCGCCGATTATATTGAGCTTGCGAATACCCAGTACTATGGATGGTCTTTGGTTAATCGTAGCCAGCTGATGCCAACTAAAGAACAAATTGACGAAGCTGAAAAAATCACGAATGAGTTCCGCGAAAAGCAAGGCAGCAAAATGAAGGTGTTCTTTGTTGTGCCTGATTACTTCTCAGATCGTCCAAAGAAATGTATGAATGGTTGGGGGGAAGTGTTCATGATTGTGACAGCTAACGGTGATGTATTGCCATGTCACTCAGCACGTGTCTTGCCAAACATGGAATTTCCTAACGTCCGTGATAAAGGATTAGCCTACGCTTGGAATGATTCGCCGGCTTTCAATAAATATCGTGGTGATAGTTGGATGAAAGAGCCTTGCCGGAGTTGCTCTGAAAAAGAAAAAGATCTCGCAGGATGTCGTTGTCAAGCATTTATGCTGACTGGCGACGCAGAAGGTGCTGATCCAGTTTGTAGCTTATCGCCTAATCATCATGTGATTACTAAAGCGATTGAGGACTCACGTAATCCTGTCATTGCAGCACAGCCTATCATTTTCCGTAATGACAAAAACTCAAAAGCGATTATCGCTGGTGAGTTAGATGATCGTGTGAAAGAATTTCACGCTTTACCGTAACTTTTTCTGACGATTGTGTTTTAATAAACGCGCCCTTGAAGATTCATTGGCGCGTTTTCTTTTGATTGATGCTATGACTAAAACCACCCCATTAATATTAACTCTGGTGCTTGCCTCCTTAGCGGCCTTAGCACCTTTTGCCATTGATACTTACTTGCCCGCTTTTCTGGTGCTTGAGAATGACTTAAACGCTACCTCTGTGGCTTTGCAGCAAAGCTTAACTTTTTATTTGTTACCTTATGCCATCATGACCTTATGGCATGGTGCCATTTCAGATTCTATAGGCCGAATTACCACCATCAAATGGGGCTTAGGCGTATTTGTATTGGCTTCTATCGGTTGTGCATTTGCGACCAATGTTGAAACGCTATGGTTTTTTAGGGCATTACAAGGTATGTCAGGCGGCGCAGGAAACGTGGTTGCCAGAGCAATGGTGCGCGATTTATTTGAAGGCCCTCAAGCTCAACGTGTAATGGCCACAGTACAAATGCTATTTGGTATCGCGCCAGCTGTTGCTCCAATCATCGGTGGATTTTTATTAGGGGTGCATTGGCAGGCGATATTCATTTTTCTAGCGGTTTATGCTGGACTTGCACTTTGGGCTGCTGTGGTTTATCTGCCAGAAACCATGCCCAAAGAAAAACGGATGCCCTTATCTGCTAAGCAGGTCTTCCAAGATTATCGTGTTATCTTTTCAGACAAAGAATTTAGATCTTTGGTGATAGCCATTGGCGCTAATTTCTCAGGTTTTTTTCTATATGTATTAGCGAGTCCAGTTTTTTTGATTAAACATCTTGGCCTCAATGAACAACAGTTTGGCTATATGTTTATTCCTACGGTTTGCGGCATGGTATTGGGTTCTTATTTTGCAAGGCGTGCCGCTGGTATATACAGCCGTCAACAAGTCGTTAAATGGGCTTATGCCTGGATGTCCGCCATGGTCTTAATTAACCTAGTGGCGTGCTATTTTTTAGCCAACTCTCTTTTTCTCATTATCCCCATCGCCCTATTTAATATCGGCATGGCACTCGCTATGCCAGTGCTCTCACTCTCAGCTTTAGACCGTCACCCTAAAATCCGTGGCACTGCCGCCTCTGGTCAGGCCTTTACTCAAATGTTGTTATCCACTGTTTCAGCTGGAATTATTGTGCCATTGGTGTGGTTTAGCCCGTTTGGATTAGCGCTCGCAATGGCTGCTTATTGTTTAATGGGGTGGTGCGTTATTCGTCGAAGCCACTTATGGCGAGCAGCATAATTTGCGGCTAAGCCATCATGTATGAAGCAAGCCAACCGCATCGATGCTTTTGGTGCAATGACAGTCAACTCTATCGCGATTATCACGATATGGAATGGGGTTTTCCTGTTGTCGACGATACCCGGCTTTTTGAAAAAATCTGTCTTGAAGGTTTTCAATCTGGGCTTAGCTGGCTCACTATTTTAAAAAAACGTGATAATTTCAGATTAGCCTTTCATGGTTTTGATATTGCTAGCGTAGCCCGGTTTACCCAAAAAGATATTGAACGATTAATGGCCGATGCAGGCATTGTGCGCCATCGTGGCAAGATAGAAGCTGCAATTAATAATGCGCGCTGTGCTGAGAAACTACTTGAATTAGAGTCATCACTCGCCGCTTATTTTTGGCGCTTTGAACCCGAAGCGGCTAGCCGCCCCCAAGTCTTTGATGTGAATACACTCAAAACTCTTACGCAATCTAAAGAATCTATCGCGCTTTCAAAAGACCTTAAAGCAAGAGGGTGGAAATTTGTCGGGCCAACCACCATGTATGCCTTCATGCAGGCCATGGGCTTGGTCAACGACCATGAGGCGGGTTGCCATGTGCGAGAAGCGGCGCTAGAGGCAAGGCTTCAGTTAAATAGCCTGAAATAAAAAAAGGAGACCGAAGTCTCCTTTTTTATTAAGTTGATTTTAACTACTCAACCAATAATTCACGTTTACCTGGTGCGCCATTCATTGCATCAGCATCGGGTAATGGTTCTTTGCGTGCTGAAATCACAGGCCATACTTGTGCTAGGCGTGCATTTAAAGCAATGTATTCTTGTTGGTCTGCCGGTACGTCATCTTCAGCAAAAATTGCTTCGGCAGGGCATTCAGCTACACATAATGTGCAGTCGATACATTCGTCTGGGTTAATCGCTAAGAAGTTAGGGCCTTCTACAAAGCAATCTACTGGGCATACGTCTACACAGTCTGTGTATTTGCATTGAATACAATTTTCGGTAACGACATAAGTCATGTTGTGTTCCTTTTAGATTCTATAGTGCGATAAGGTTATCGCGTTATTTTAAAGTATTTTTAATAATTCGTTTAATGTAAATCAAATAATCATGCCAGCGCCAACAGTGTTGTTGGTTGATTCATCAATGACGATAAATGCGCCTGTTGCACGGTTTTTGCTGTAACTATCCACCATGAGTGGTTGCGCAAGTTTGAAGTTGATTTTAGCGATATCGTTCATTGCGAGGCCTTGCGTTGGCAATTGCTCCAATGTGTTGACGTCTACTTTGTATTCAATCTCACCTACTTTTGCTTTGGATTCACGTGTGGTGTGGCGAATCACATAAGTACGTGCTGGTGAAAGCGGTGTTTCAGATAGCCAACACACCATGCCTGAGATTTGTTTAACAGCTTCTGGCGCTTGATCTGATTTCACAATCATGTCGCCACGTGAGGTGTCGATTTCATCTTCTAATAATAATGTGACAGATTGCTCTGTGATTGCAGTTTTAAGCTGTTCCTCACCTAATTGAATCGCTTTCACTTTTGATGTGTAGCCATTTGGCAATACCGTTACTGCATCACCCACTGCAATCTCACCAGATTCAACACGACCCATAAAGCCACGGAAGTCATGTAATTCTGGGTCATCTGAAGCGTGTGGGCGGCAAACGAATTGCACAGGGAAGCGGAATGGCTCATTTTGTTCTGAGTGGGCTGCTGGCGCAGTCTCCAAAATTTCCAACATGGTTGGGCCTTGATACCAATCCATTGCATCGCCACGGTCAACCAACATATCGCCAGTCAGTGCTGAAAGCGGCACGACTTGAATGTCGCGACCAGCGCGTTGCAAGCCGATTTGCTCAGCAAAGCTTAAATAATCAGCTTTGATTTTTTCAAAAGTTGCTTGGTCAAAGTCTACTAAGTCCATTTTGTTAATCGCAACCACAATGTGTGGAATGCCAACTAAGTGTGCCAAGAATGAATGGCGACGCGTTTGCGTGAGTACGCCTTTGCGTGCATCAATTAAAATGATCGCGAGGTTGGCAGTTGAAGCTGCAGTCACCATGTTGCGTGTGTATTGTTCGTGACCTGGGGCATCGGCAATGATGTATTTGCGTGTGCCGGTGCTGAAATAGCGATAAGCCACGTCAATCGTAATGCCTTGCTCACGTTCTGCTTGTAAGCCGTCAGTGAGTAGGGATAAATCCACCGCTTCAAGACCACGCTTTTTAGAAGTACGATCCATTTGTGTGAGGGTGTCGGCCAAAATGCTTTTGGTATCAAATAGCAAGCGACCAATTAAAGTGCTTTTGCCGTCATCTACGCTACCGCAAGTCATAAAGCGGAGGAGGCTGTCGTTGTGTTTTGCATTACTCATTAGAAGTAGCCTTCTTTCTTGCGTTGTTCCATAGAGGCGTCAGAAGTTTGGTCATCCAACCTCGTAGCACCACGTTCTGTAATCGTGGTTGTCGCAGTTTCTAATACGATTTTTGTCACATTGTCAGCATCACTGATTACGGGTGCTGTACATGTAATATCACCTACAGTACGGAAGCGTACTTGCATATTGATGATTTCTTCACCTGCTTTTGGTTGATTGATGACTTCACCGCTAGCAAGTGGCACGTTGACTGGCACGATAGAGCCGGCGCGCATGACAACATCGCGTTGATGTGCGAAATAGATGCTTGGTAGTCCTAAGTTTTCGCGTTCGATATATTGCCAAACGTCCATTTCAGTCCAGTTTGCAATCGGGAATGCACGGATGTTTTCACCTTTGTGTGAACGTGCGTTATATAGATTCCATAGTTCAGGACGTTGGTTTTTTGGGTCCCATTGGCCGAACTCATCACGGAAACTCATGATACGTTCTTTAGCGCGGGCTTTTTCTTCATCGCGGCGGGCGCCACCAATACAACAATCAAAGCCAAATTCTTCAATCGCTTCAAGCAATGTCACTGATTGGTGTTTGTTGCGAGACTCATCTTCTGATTTCAGTACCACGGTACCGCGCTTCATTGAATCTTCAACAGAGCGAACGATTAAGCGCTCACCAAGTTCTGCGGCACGTTGGTCGCGAAACTCAATGACTTCTTTGTAGTTATGGCCAGTATCAATATGCATCAGCGGAAAAGGGAAGCGGCCTTGGCGGAAGGCTTTTTCTGCAAGGCGCAAGATACATAATGAATCCTTACCGCCTGAGAATAGCAACACAGGATTTGAGCATTGGCCTGCAACTTCACGCAAAATGTGAATCGCTTCCGCTTCTAGCCAATCAAGATGGCTGAGAGTTGTTTTGTTTGCTGTTGTCATCATTTCAACTTATTAATTTCAATGGAATTTTTTATTTCGTTTTTTTAACATGCAGGCCGCATTCTTTGCTGGTTGGGTCTTCCCACCACCAGCGACCAGCGCGAACGTCTTCGCCCATGGCAACGGCTCGTGTGCAAGGTGCACAGCCAATGCTAGGGTAGAAAGCGTCATGCAATTTGTTATACGGTACTTCGTGCAAGCGAATATATGCCCACACTTCTTGTTCGGTCCAATCGCTTAGTGGATTGAATTTTTCTAACTTGTTGCCTTCGTCAAACTCTTGCACAGGCAAGTTGGCACGTGTTGTGGCTTGTTCTGCACGCATACCGGTAATCCAAGCTTGTTTGCCATTGAGTGCACGTTGAAGTGGCTCTACTTTGCGCATGTGGCAACATGCCTTGCGTAGATCAATGCTCTCGTAAAAAGCGTTGATGCCATTGGTCTGTACGTATTGCTCAACCACTTCATGCTTAGGAAAATACACTTTTAGCTTGGTGTTATAAGTGCTTTCAGCTTCGGCCATCAAGGTATAAGTTTCAGCAGGTAAGCGGCCTGTATCTAACGAGAAAATTTCAATAGCGAGTTTTTCACGCATGATGATGTCGGTGAGCACCATGTCTTCAGCACCAAAGCTGTTGGCAAAGGTGATGGCTGGAAATTTTGTTGCAGCGTCTTTAAGCAAGCTCAATACTTGCGAGCGTTTGTTTGCGACAGAGGCCTTGAGAGCATCTGTCAGCTCTGGACTAGTCGCTGGATTTCTAGCGGCTGAACGAATCATGGATACATCACCAAACATTAGCGGTTTGTCCTACGCCAAGCGGGTTGTGCAATATCAACTGCGCCTTGGTATGGCTCACTAAAGTCTTTTAGGCTGGCTAAAGCTTCAGTGGCTGAGCGGTCAGCGCGGATTAAATAGCTATTAAAGCCTGAGCGTTTTAAGAAGAATAGTTGGTCGCGCAATACATCACCAACCGCGCGTAATTCATTCTTAAAGCCATAACGAGTGCGGAGTAGGTTGCCGATTGTAAAAATACGGCCATCTGCAAAGCGTTCTACATATACCGCCACCAATGCAAAAGCATTAATGTCTTTAACTTCAGCAATCACATCTTCAATGGCTTCATGCGTAGCAATCAACAAGCCAACTTCCCCTTGACTAACGCGGCTAGCCAGCACATCTTTATTAGCGCGCCAAACGGTGAACGGTACCAACACTTTACCTGATGGAATTTCCGTGGCTGCAATTTGCTCAGCTGTAAAAGTCTCTTCACCTGTGAGTTTGAATAGCACTACTTTACCGGCTTGTTTGCGGACAGTTTCTTCACCCAAGCTTGGAGGTGTAACGCGTGACCATTCATCTGTAACGATGGCATTGTCTTTAATTAAATTAGACATTTGCGGCCTCCTTGCTGGCATAAACATGGGCTTTGAATGGAGGCACACCGATACGGCGCACTGTATCGATAAAGCGCTCTTCTGGGGTGCGCTCTTTTATATACACTTCAATTAAGCGCTGAACTACGCCTGGCATTTCCTCTGCTGAGAATGATGGGCCAATCACTGAGCCGATGCTTGCGTCATTGCCTTGCTTGCCACCAATGGTGACTTGGTACCATTCTGATCCGTCTTTATCCACACCTAAAATGCCGATATGACCAACGTGATGATGGCCACAGGCATTCATACAACCTGAGATATTGAGTTCTAGGTCGCCAATGTCATGCAAATAATCGAGGTTATCGAATTGCATTTGAATAGCTTCAGCAATAGGAATACTTTTCGCATTTGCGAGTGAGCAGAAGTCGCCACCTGGACAACAAATGATGTCGGTAAGCAAACCAATGTTTGGCGTTGCCAAACCAGCTGCGCGGGCTTTTTCCCATAGTGGGAAGAGGTCGCTAAGTTTTACGTCCGCCAAAATTAAGTTTTGTTCGTGTGATGCGCGTAACTCACCAAAGCTGTAAGCGTCAGCTAAGTCAGCCACCACTGCCATTTGCTCTGAAGTGATATCACCAGGTGCATGGCCATGAGGCTTAAGCGATAAAGTGACTGCGCGGTAGCCTGTTTGTTTGTGTGCGTGTACGCAGCGTTTTACCCAAGCCGCAAATGCTGGATTGCTGGCGATGGCGGTATCAAAGCTTGCGTCGTGTACTGGCAAGTTATCGTAAGGCATTGCTTCGAAGTGCTTAGCAACACGTGCTAACTCAGCTTCAGTAATGGTGTTTGGATTGTCTTTTAGGTGTAGCCATTCAGCTTCAACTTGTTGTTTGAAGTCTTCAATGCCTAAGGCTTTCACCAAAATTTTAATACGTGCTTTGTATGCGTTATCACGACGACCGTGAATATTGTAGACACGGATAATCGCTTCACAATAAGTGAGGGCATGTTGCCACTCAAGATGTTCGCGTATCACAGTGCCTAAAATAGGCGTGCGACCTAAACCACCGCCGACCCAAACTTTAATCGCTGTTTGGCCTTTGGCATCTTTATAGAACTCCATGCCAATGTCATGCGCTTGGACGATGGCGCGGTCTTGCTCTGTGCCAGAGACTGCGATTTTGAATTTACGTGGCAATAAAGCGAACTCAGGATGGAAGGTGCTCCATTGGCGCATCACTTCCGCCATTGCTCGTGGGTCAATCACTTCATCTGGTGCAATGCCAGCAAATTGGTCTGTGGTGATATTGCGGATGCAGTTACCAGAGGTTTGAATAGCATGCATTTCTACAGTAGCAAGCTCAGCTAAGATTTCTGGCACATCTTCTAGCTTAGGCCAGTTAAGTTGTAAGTTTTGACGCGTGCTGAAATGACCATAAGCTTTGTCGTATTTTTTAGCGATTTCGCCGAGTTTACGTAGTTGTTTAGATGACAGCATGCCATAAGGCACAGCAATGCGAAGCATAGGCGCTTGTCGTTGAATATATAAGCCGTTTTGTAAACGTAGTGGGCGGAATTCATCTTCACTGAGCTCACCAGCAAGATAGCGATTTGTTTGATCGCGATACTGGGTGACACGTTCGTTTACGATTTGTTGGTCAATAGCGTCGTATTTATACATAGATGTTCAATTTTTCAAAGAGGCAATATTTTAAAGCAAAACCCGCTTGGGTTCACGCTTTATCTTGTAAATTCAGTGCTTAATGCATGACGAGTTTTAAGCCGACATAAATCAAAATGGCTGAAAGCGCGATGCGTATCCATTTTTCTGTGACTTTTGCACTTAAGTGACTGCCTATCCAGATGCCTGGAATAGAGCCTATTAGTAATACTCCAAGTAACTCATAGTTAATTGTACCTAAGCTTGCATGACCAAGGCCTGCAACGAGTGTGAGTGGAACTGCGTGTGCGATATCGCTACCTACAATCGTGGTAATTTTTTTGTGTGGGTAAAGGATGATAAGTGCGGTGACGCCAAGTGCACCTGCGCCTACTGATGTAAGCGTTACTAAGCCGCCAAGAACAATCCCAAGGATGACAGTGAGCGGTGCAACGTATTTCGCAGGAATCCATTCACCTTCCGCTAATAAAGACATTAGTTTTGTTCTTAATAGCACTGCAACAGACGTGAAGATTAGTGCAATACCAAGGCTGAACTTGATTGTTGCAATTGCCTCGGTAGAGTCCACGTTGATGTTACGCAAAAAGATGATGGTTGCAAGTGATGCTGGGATGCTACCCGCGCTCAGTAATTTGACGATGCGCCAGTCAATGTTACCTAATTTTCCGTGTGCAAAAATGCCAGCAGTTTTAGTGATTGATGCGTATAGCAGGTCAGTGCCAACTGCAACAGCAGGTTTAATGCTGAAGAAAAACAGCAGGATAGGGGTCATTAATGAACCGCCGCCTACGCCTGTGAGGCCAACTAGGAAGCCCACAACAAAACCTGCAACAATGTAACCGTATTCCATAAGAATCCTTACTATTAATAGCTTTAAGTTTTTATAAACGTTAGAGATTATAATTCATATAAATATTGTTTTAATAACAAATTGTTCTTAATATATATCTATTAGTTATAAAGAAGAGATGTCATGAAATTACATCAATTACGATACGTACGTGAAGTGGTTAAGCAGGGTCTTAATATTTCGATGGCGGCAGATGCGCTGCACACTTCTCAGCCTGGCGTTAGTAAGCAAATTCAATTACTTGAGCAGGAGCTCAATCTGCAGATTTTTCAGCGCAGCGGTAAGCGTCTAACAGGTATTACTGAGCCTGGTAAGAATATTGTTGAGTTGGCGGAGCGTGTCATTCGCGATATGGAAAATATTAAGCTTATTGGGGATGAATTTAGTCACGAAGATGTTGGTGCATTAACCATTGCCACAACGCATACCCAAGCTCGATATAGGTTGCCAGGGGCTGTAAAAGCTTTTATGCAAAAGTATCCGCAGGTTAAGTTAAATATCCATCAAGGTAATCCTACACAAGTAGCGGAACAGGTTGAAAGTGGTGAAGCTGACATTGGTATTGCAACGGAAGCAATCAGTCATTATGAAAAAGTTTTGTGTTTGCCTGCTTACCAATGGAACCGTTGTGTTGTTGTGCCGCATGGACATCCCCTCCTTGATAATTTGCCTTTAACACTTAAAAAGCTTACTCAATACCCATTGATTACCTATGATTTTGCTTTTACTGGGGGTTCTTTGGTGAGTAGTGTGTTTGAAAAAGAGGGATTGACGCCTAATGTCGTGCTGACGGCGATTGATGCTGACGTTATTAAAACTTATGTTGGCTTGGGGTTAGGAGTTGGGTTGCTCGCAGCAATGGCTTATGACGATGAGCGTGATACTAATTTGGTGGTCATTGATGCGAGCAGCTTGTTTCCTTCAAGTACCACATTTGTAGGGATTAGGCGTGATGCCTATCTACGTAAGTTTGCTTATGAATTTATTGAGCTGCTAGCTCCGCATTTTGATCGCAAGGCCGTTAACGATGCCTTGAAGCGTTAAGTTGTCATGCTAATGATGTGAAATCTTAGTTTTTAAGTTATAATTTGCGGCTAAATTTTTTGTACTTGTCGGTCATTTTTTAAAGTATTTATTCGGAGAGCGCTATGGCTAATTTATTAGAACAATTGAAGTCTATGACCACTATCGTGGCTGACACTGGTGATGTTGATGCGATTAAAAGTGTAAAGCCTTTTGATGCAACAACTAATCCATCTTTGGTATTAAAAGCAAGCCAATTGCCACAATACGCACCATTAATTGATGCTGCAATTGCTTATGCAAAAGCACAAGGTGGCTCTAAAGAGCAGCAAATCGACAATGCGGCTGACAAGTTAGCTGTGTTAATTGGTACGGAAATCACTAAAGTGGTTCCAGGTCGTATTTCAACAGAAGTTGATGCACGTTTATCTTTCAATATTGAAAAGATGGTTGCTAAGGGCCGTAAGTTAATCGCTTTATATCAAGAGTCTGGCGTTAGCAAAGACCGCGTGTTGATTAAATTAGCTTCAACATGGGAAGGTATCAAAGCAGGTGAGATTCTTGAAAAAGAAGGCATCCAATGTAACCTCACATTGTTATTTGGTTTTGGCCAAGCGCGCGCTTGTGCAGAGGCTGGCGTATTCCTAATTTCACCATTCGTTGGTCGTATCTTAGATTGGTACAAAGCTAAGAACCCAGGTACAGAGTACACACAAGAAACTGATCCAGGTGTTGTTTCAGTTCGTGCGATCTATCAATACTACAAAGAACACGGCTACAAAACTGTTGTGATGGGTGCTTCATTCCGTAATACAGGTGAGTTGATTGCTTTGGCTGGTTGTGATCGTTTAACTGTTTCACCTAACTTATTACAAGATTTGGCTGCAACAGAAGGTACTTCAGTTCAAGTATTGAAAGATGGCGGCGCAACTAAAACGCCTCCAGCGAAATTAACTGAAGAAGAATTCCGTTTCGCATTAAATGAAGATCCAATGGCAACTGAAAAACTTGCGGAAGGTATCCGTGGTTTCGTTGTTG
>JACCDS011482844.1_pt1 | contig 14830 bp, 11 predicted proteins | sample 7446441 | NCBI WGS metagenome assembly JACCDS01 (sample SAMN15323445, study PRJNA562643) | freshwater metagenome | isolation source: river surface water | place: USA:Blue River Watershed | collected 2017-08-17 | reverse complement strand
TACATTCCAGAGTTGGCATGTGAGATATGTCTCACAAGAGGTGTAAGATATGCGCCAGAAACTTTGCAGAAAAAATGGAGGCGTCGTCGCAAAATCTGTGTCAAATATCTGAATTTATTTGACATTAATTATTGGTTCAGTTTTTTTCTGTTTTTTTTTTAAACACAGTCTTGCCATTCTGCCCAATCGGAGTAAATTAAACCCCGTTACTTTTGGTAACAGTTAGACAAAACGGAAGTTTTGCATGGAAAGCAGCTGTGCTTTAGTACATTTTAAATGGCATCATCACTGATGTCGGCGTTTTTAACGCGAGCCCCACGGAAGACGAAAAAAGTATTAGGACGATCGCGAATAACAATTTTTGCACGGAAGCGACGCAACAATATACGGAAACTGACCAGACAGGGTGTCTGCAACGGTTAGGACGACATAACAAAATTCAGTGCTGCTTGCACAATTTTTCAGACGGCGATGGCTTTAAGTTATCGCCGTTTTGTTTTTTTACGGTCTGATTTGCAATGTTCCCGCCGAGATCACCGATAAAGCCATAGGCTTTGTGACAAAAACTGGTTAAAATACGCGCCCTTTTCTACAGGTACACACCATGACACGCATCAAAAAGTCCCGCACCAGCGGTCAGATTGGCAATCGCCACAAACCCGCAGCCGAAGCACGGCAAACGCGCGAGCGTCCGGTCGAGACCAAGAAAAAAGGTGCTGGTTTAAAATCCGGTAGCCGCAATGCCCCGCAGCCGGAGAAATCACAACAAAGCGGTCCGGCAAATAAAGATCCGCGCCATGGCAGCAAAAAGCCTATCGAGCTGCATGTGAATGAAGCCGAACAAAAACTGCTACAACAAACGCCAGATTTCAAACCCAAAGCCCAACTGGCTAAAGTCAAAGTCATTGCGTTGCCACCGGAACAGGAACTCGCGGCGCTGGAGCAGGATGAAAAGCTGCTGGACCTGGTGGAACGCGTCGAAAATGGCGAAATTCTGACTGGTAAAGATGCCAAATACTTCAATGCCAAAACCGCTCGTCATGCCGAATTACTGACGTTGCTGGGTCTGGATGAAGACGAAGAATCCGACGAGACTGATACTGCTGAAGAAGATGCGGATCCGCTGTCAGAGTTTGAGCGTACTGATTGGCGTAAAGATTTACTGGGCGAGTAACATAAAATGACTATCTGGTGGGGTTTGCTGGGCCTCGGTGTGCTGATTGTCAGCGCACTGGCGTTTTATCTCGGACGTTTATTGTCGCAACTGCAAAAACAAAAATTGCAGCAGCAGCAAGCCAAGGCAGAGCAGCAACGCAAACAAGCGGAACATCAGCAGTATCTGCTCGACAGTATTGTATTGATTGGCCAGGCCACGCTGGAAGATCAATGCGAACTGTCTGAAGCCGGTTTGCGAATTTGGGTGTTGCTGGAGAATCTGCAGCCTGAGCTGGCCCAAGCCTGCCGTTACCCCGGATTATTTGCGATGTATGACTGCGTCAAGGCGATGCCAACGCACGAAGCCCGCAAGGAACTCGACAAAAAGGAACTGCGCCATCTTGATCATCTCCGCCAGCAAACGGAGATCCAACTGGCTGATTCGATCAAACAGGATATCCGCCAGCTGCTGGAAATACTAAAGCCAGTGCACTAGGACATCAGCCGCAATTCTGCGGCTTTTTGTTACCTGATTCTTTATTTGATATCTGAGGATCTGCAGGGCCTCCCCGCATAAGACCTTGAGTACAAAGCCCACATCTCACTAATCTGCTGCCGCTAGCCGCACTGGACTAATTGTTTATTTTCACACAGCGCCTAGTATGGCCACAGCTGCGGCGACAGACCAATAAGCAACAGCCGGCACTTCTTACCCTCAGTCGAAAAGGAAATACGATGAAATCTGCATGGCTTGCTGCGGCGCTCTGCCTGGCGTTTACTCCAAGGGTATTGGCTGATCCGCTGTTCGATTTTTACCAGCATCTGCATGCCAACCCAGAGTTATCGCACTTTGAGACTAAGACCGCGGCATTACTAGCGACTGAGCTGCGCAAAGCCGGATTTCAGGTCACTACAGGCATTGGCAAATACAAAGATGGGTCACAGGCGCATGGCCTTGTTGCAGTGTTAGAAAACGGCGCTGGCCCACGGCTGCTGATCCGCGCCGATATGGACGCCTTGCCGATTGTCGAAGAGACCAATCTGCCTTACGCCAGCAAAGTCACCAGCACCAATGCCGCAATGCACGCTTGTGGCCACGACGTGCACACCACGACATTACTCGGTACCGCACGCGAAATGGTGGCGAGGCGTAACGAATGGCAGGGCAGAAAATTCCGGCAGTCCTATTTAATGTTGGCGTCATTCCTGCCGAATTATTGGCGCAAGCTAAGGCGGGGAAAGCCCATGTCGCCGGTACTCATACCAGTAGATTTGCGCCGGAAGCCAAGCCCGCAATTCAGGCCGGTGTGCAGTAAATCAATGACTGCTGCAGCCATTGATTTACTGCAGAAATAGACTTGTTCCTGCACATAAAAAAAGCCGCAATACTGCGGCTTTATTACTTTTTACCGCTTGTTACTGTTTATAGACTTTGCCGGCTTTCATCACAAAACTGACTTTGCCCATCACACTAATGTCCTGTAGCGGATTGCCCGGCACGGCGATGATATCGGCCATTTTGCCGGCTTTCAGACTACCGAGACTTTGCTCCATTTGCAGCAAGCGCGCGCCTTCGATGGTCGCACTCAGAATCGCCTGATGCGCGGACATGCCGCCTTCGGTCATATAAACAAATTCGCGCCAGTTATCGCCGTGCATCCCAACACCGGCATCAGTACCAAAGGCGATTTTGACACCGGCCTTCTGCGCTTTGGTGAAAGTCGCCTGGATCAAAGGCCCGATAGTCGCCGCTTTTAACCGCACCATTTCCGGGAAATAACCCGGCTCTTTGGCTTTTTCGGCGACAAACTTACCGGCGCTGATCGTCGGCACAAAATAGGTCCCGTGCTGTTTCATCAGCTTGATGGTGTTGTCATCCATAAAAGTGCCATGCTCAATAGAACTGACACCTGCTTTTATCGCCCGCTCCATGCCCTCTTTACCGTGCGCATGCACCGCTACCGTGAAACCATAATCTTTCGCGGTGCTGACAATAGCCGCCAGCTCTTCGTCGCTGAACTGTGCGTTCATACCGCTTTTCGCCACGCTGAGCACGCCACCAGTCGCGGTGATTTTAATCAGGTCGGCGCCTTCTTTATAGCGTTGCCGGACGGCTGTGCGCGCACCATCCGGACGATTGATCACACCGTCGCGCGGACCAGCGCCGCCCGTCCGCAAGTAAGCCACGCCATTGGTCGGATCGGCATGTCCACCAGTCGTGGCAATAGATTTACCTGCAGTGAAAATACGTGGCCCTTTGGCATAACCGGCATTGATGGCTTTACGCAATGCACTACTGATCAGGTGGCTGTCGCCCAATTCCCGCACTGTGGTAAAACCGGACAGCAGCGTTTTTTCGGCATAAGTCGCGCCGCGTAACGCTACGTCCGCTTCATTCATCGTGAAGCCTTCGCTATAGGCACCCGGGCTACTTTGGTAGGAAAAATGCGTATGCATATCCATCAGGCCCGGCAGTACGGTTTGTTTGGACAAATCAATCAGGGTGTCTGTGGCTGCAGGTTGGCGAAAACCGGCTTCGATGGCTTTGATCTGGTCGTTTTCAATGACCAGCGTTTGTTTTTGCAGAATTTGGTCGCCTTCCGCGGTGATCACAGTGCCGGCGTGGATCAAAGTTGCCGCCTGGCACGCCAGCGGTAACAGTCCGGCCAGCAGCATTGCAGTGGTTATTTTGTTCATTATTGTTCCCGGGTTATGAGGCGACGCCTCTTATTGAAAGTCCAATCTGTTGTGTTGGATCAATATGCACTTCAACACAGTCTTTATACTGACGCCATTTCCCCTGTGGCAGATGCGATATGATGACGACATTCCGGGACGAAGCCCTGATCAAAAAGTACAACGTCAAAGGCCCCCGTTACACCTCTTACCCCACGGCCTTGTTGCTGCGTAGCGGCTTTGCGCCGGAGCGTGCTTTGCAGACACTGGCAGACACCGGCCCGGCGCTGAGCCTCTATCTGCACGTGCCATTTTGTCGGGAGCTTTGTTATTACTGCGGTTGTAACAAAGTCATCAGTCGCGATCAAAGCAAAGCCGACCGCTACCTGGATGCTCTCGCCACCGAGATGGGCTTGTATCAACCGGCCTGTGCGGCAAAACAAGTGCACCAGCTGCATTTTGGCGGCGGTACCCCAACTTATCTGGATGAAGCGCAACTGCGCCGGCTGATGCAGTTGCTGCGTCAGCATTTTCAGTTCCTGCCAGAGGCTGAGCTTAGCATCGAAATTGATCCACGCAGTTGTGATGTCGACAAGCTCAGATTGTTACGGGAACTGGGCTTTAGCCGCGTCAGTTTTGGTGTGCAGGATTTTGATCTGCAAGTGCAACAGACAATTAACCGTATTCAGCCCTACAGCATGGTTGAAACGCTGGTTAATGCGGCCCGTGAACTGCAATTCCGCTCAGTGAATCTGGACCTTGTTTACGGGTTGCCACATCAGGCAGCTGAGACTTTCAGCCAAACGCTGGCACAAGTAGTCACTTTAGATCCGGACCGCATCTCGTTATTCAGCTACGCGCATTTGCCGGAACGATTCGCCGCACAGCGTAAAATCCCCGATGCCGCTTTGCCCGGCGCCACCGAAAAACTCGGGTTACTGGCGCTGGCGATGGACCATCTGCAACAAGCCGGTTTTGTCGCCATCGGTATGGACCATTTTGCCAAAGCGACAGACCCACTGACCCAAGCACAACAGGCGCATCAGCTGACCCGTAATTTCCAGGGCTACAGCGTAGATGCCTGCGATGCCTTGCTTGGCCTTGGTGTATCGGCGATTAGTCAGGTCGGTAATGTGATCTGGCAACAACAAAAAGAGCTGAAAGGTTATTATCAGGCGCTGGAACAACAGCAAGTACTCGCCATTGATAAAGGCCTGACGTTAAGCCGGGATGACCAAATCCGGGCAGATTTAATAGCCCGCATCATGTGTAATTTTTTGCTGGATACTCAAGCTCTGGCGCAGCAATGGCAGATAAATTTTCAGGATTATTTCGCCGGGTCACTGGCCCAGCTGGCACCTTGTCTTGACGATGGCCTGGTGCGTTGGCAAGGCGATTTGCTGGAAGTGACAGAGCGTGGCCGGCCCTGGGTGCGGATCATCGCTGCGGCTTTTGATGCTTATTTGCTGGCGCAGCAGCACAGTTATTCCAAGGTTATTTAAACGCGCTTGAATACAACAGTTTCAGCCCAACCGAAACGGGTAAGTGCCACTATGCAGCCAGTACTGACACTGGCCAGCAACGGTTTGTTCTTGCGCCTGCTCCGCCAGCCGGTAATACAAAGTCCGACTGAATTTAGCGCGCAAGCCGCGTTTTAACTGCAGATAAGGCAGCAACTGGCCGTTGCCGGCTTCTGGTTGCAACAGCACCGGACAGTCCGGCCCGGCGATAAAACTCTGCTGCAGATTGGTAGTCAGTTGCAGCCGGCCATCGTCCAGCCATAACGCGTCGACCAATAAAAATGGCGCATCGTCGACTTCGATCTGCACTTGCTCCGCCGGAGTCGTCAGCAGATATCGCCCGTCGACACAACTCAATACCGCCGCAAATAACCGCACTAGTTCTGGTCGCTGGATCGGGCTGCCATGGAAATACCAGCTGCCATCGCGATCGATGCGGATCGGCACAGGCCCGCAAAAAGCGGGTTGCCACTGCTCCAGCGGGTAGTCAGTCAGAGCACCAAGCTGCTGTTGTAATGCAAATAAGTCCATAAAAAATGCGTCTGCCAAACCAGGTCAATGATGTTAGCATATTGTACGCCCCCGCCGTGACAGCCCCTCATGAGGATGCAGTTATGCAACAAGAAGTGCAGGTAATTACGCAGAGTTTAACTTTTCTGCAGAAGAATCAGGATTTGATCATCGGTTTCTGTCTGAAACTGCTGGTCGCCATTGTCATCTTTTATATTGGTCGCTGGGTGGCGCTGGGTGTATCGCGCCTGGTCGGCAAAGCGTTGCTGCTCCGCCATGTCGACCGTGCTGTCGTATCGTTTTTATCCAGTATTGTTTACGCGGCGGGGTTGATCGCAGTTACGCTGATGGCCTTGTCGCAATTAGGCATTCAGACTGCGTCGTTCCTCGCTATTCTCGGTGCCGCCGGTTTGGCAGTGGCACTGGCCCTGCAAGGGTCGCTGTCTAATTTTGCTTCTGGCGTGTTGATCATTGTGTTCCGGCCATTTAAATCCGGTGATTTAGTCGAAGTAGCGGGCATCAGCGGCGTAGTAGAGCGCATTGATATTTTCCAGACCATTTTTAAAACCGGTGACAACAAAAAAATCATTGTGCCAAATTCGCAAATTACCGGTGGGGCTATCATCAATTATTCCGCCGAAAAGCGCCGCCGCATCGACCTGACCATCAGCATCAGCTACGACTCAGATCTACGTCAGGCCAAACAAATCCTGCATGACATCCTGCAAGCCGACAGCCGCGTGCTCAAAGATCCGGCAGCTGTGATTGCCGTGGGTGCGTTGGCAGACTCTTCGGTCCAGTTGATCGTCCGGCCCTGGGTCGAAGCCACCGACTATTGGACGGTTTACTGGGATTCGCTCGAAAAAATCAAATTACAGTTCGATGCCGCCGGTATCGAAATTCCTTTTCCACAAATGTCTTTGCATATGAAACCTCATAAGGATGAAGCATGAAATATCCGCTAATGCTGGCTGCGCTGGCAGCAACCTCTCTGTCCGTTCAGGCGGCTGATGACACCAAACTGGGCTGGAATACTTCGGCTGAATTAGGTGCGATCACCACGTCCGGCAATACCAAGGGCACCTCGGTGACCGGTAAAATCGACGCCAAACAAGAAATGGTGCAATGGAGCAATGAATATGTGCTCAGCGCCTTTTTTAAAGAAGATGAAAAAACTGATGTGAACGGCAACCGCTTCAGTGAAAAATCAGCCGAACGTTATTTTGCGTCGGGCAAAGCCGGTTACAAACTCGATACTGACCACGCCAAGCTGTTTATTTTCGGCTCACATACTGAAGATGACTTTGGCGCTTACACCAAGTACAGCCTGATCTCAGCCGGTTATGGCGACCGTTTATACCAAGGCGATGGCATCAGTATTGATGCCGAGATCGGTCCTGGTTATTACACCGGTAAAACCAGCGGTGATATCACAGAAAAAGGTGCACTGGTGCGTACTGCCGGCAGTCTGGACTGGGTGATCTCTGACAGTGCCACATTCCGCCAATTACTAAGCCTTGAAGCCGGTTCTGATAACAAAAGAACCCAGTCAGAAACTTCAGTCAGTGCCCGGATCAACGGCAGCATGCAAATGAAAGCGGCGTTTACCGTGATGCATGACTCCGAAGTCCCGGTCGGTAAAAAGAATACCGACACGCAGACTTCGTTGACGCTGGTATATTCCTTCTAAACATCTGTTCGCTGTTTATCAAGGCAAGACGCCGGCTATTGGCGTCTTGCCGTCCCTGATTTGCCGAAAGGCGTGCTTCGGCTATGCTTCATCAATAGACCTTTCCAGCCAGATCCAGCATTCGGTGCCGGAACAATGTATTGGCACAGCCCTATCCGGATGCTGTGTGGGTTGCAATGACAGGGAAGACCACTGATGGCATATTCAGCAACGCAAGCCGATCGTGCAAACCGCCGTTTTGAGTCAGCGCTTTTACTGATGTTAATTATTTATCTGGCTGTGGCAGGCCTGTGGTGGTTCAGCCAGGATCCTGCTTTCAGCGCCGGCTATCTATCGGCCGCACAGGCCGCAGCACTGCACCAAACGCTGGGATGGTTGTTACCACTATTCGCTATCCTGCTGCCACTGGTCTTGTTCTGGCAAGTCCGTGCAAAAGCCCTATTCGCCAAGCAGGTGCAGCAAAAACTGGCCAGTACCTTCGACGAAGCCGCAGTAGGTCTGGCGCATGTGGCCGTTTCTGGCCATTTTATTCAAGTTAATCAACGTTTTGCTCAAATGCTGCAATACGAACCGGCCGATCTGGCTGGCAGTACTTTTCAGGATCTGACCCATCCCGACGATCTGGCTGACGATTTACAACTATGTGATGCGCTGGTTCGGGGTGAGCGTGAAAGCTTTGAGATGGAAAAGCGCTATCGGCGGCGTGATGGTTTGTTTATCTGGGCCCATTTATCGGTATCCTTTCATCGCAGCCCGGATCCACAAAAGTGTTATTTCGTCTCAGTGGTCGAAGATATTAATGCTCGAAAACAGGCACTGATGGCACTGCAGGCCAGTATGGCGCAAGTGCAGTTGCTACTAGATGCTACCGGTGACGCCATTATCGGTCTCAATCGCAATGCTGAAATCACCTTTGTGAATCAGGCGGCTCAGCAGCAGCTCGGTTACGCCAATATCAGCCAACTGATTGGCTTGCCGCTGCAAACACTGGTCAGCAAACAAAAAGCTGCGCTGGCGCTGTGGCGCGAGATCTATAAAGCGCTGGAACAACCCCAACAAATCAGCGGCGAAGCCGATTTGTTTATCAATCTGCAGGGTGACACCCTACCGACAGCATATCGGGCGATCCCGGTACCACGTTCACAGGACGGCACTGTACTAGTCATTTGCTGGCAGAACATCCGCGAGCGCAAACAACAGCAAATGAAACAACAGGCGCAGAGTTATCTGCTGCACCGTTTGCTGGACGATGCGGCACTGCCAGATCTCCTGACTGAACTGGTGAAATTTATCGAACAACAACTGCCGCATTTGCGCGGCTCGATTTTATTGGCCGATTTACCCAACCAAGTGATGCGGGTAGCCGCTGGCCCCAGCCTGCCGGCGGAATACAATAACAAAGTAGATGGACTACCGATCCGGTATGGCAACGGTTCCTGTGGCACTGCAGCTGCCACTGGCCAGCCTGTGTATGTAGCCGACGTGCATAACGATATGTTATGGCTGAATTTTCAGGATCTGATCGCGCCTTATGACTGGTTACAGGCGTGCTGGTCCACGCCATTCTTTGATACACAACGTCAGTTGCTGGGGACTTTTGGCATTTATCTGGCAGAAAAACGTGACCCAACCCCGGAAGAGCGCGATTTAATCCAGTTTACCGCCAGTCTGGCAGCGTTTCTGGTGGAACGCAGTGACGCCAAAGCCCGGCTTGAACTGTTTTCCAAAGCGATTGAGCAAAGCCCGGTTGGCGTTGTGATCTGCGGGATAAATAGTGAAATCCAATATTTTAATCAACGCTTTATCAAACTCAGCTGTATCCCGGCCGCGTTATTGGATGAGTTGCCGCCACTCAAAGACATTCTGCCTGACGACCAGCAAGAATGGCTAGACAGCGTCTTGCCACAGTTAAAAGCCGGCCATCAGAAAGTCAGCCGACAAGATCAACGCCTGTTAGCGGACAATACTGCGCTTTGGCTGGAAAGTTCGTTATATGCCATCGTCGACCGCAAAGATCAGGTCACCCATGTCTTGTTGGAGCTCGAAGATATCACGATGCAAAAGCAGGCTGAACAACACTGGATTGAAAGCGAATTACGCTTTCGCACGCTGCTGGATAATACGCCGGAGATTTCAGTACAGGGCTATGAGGCCGATGGCACCACCTTTTACTGGAACAAAGCCAGTGAAGTGTTATACGGCTACAGCAAAGAAGAAGCGCTGGGTAAAAGTTTGCTTGATCTGATTATCCCCACACCGATGCGGCAGGATGTCAGCGCGGCGGTCAGAGCAATGGCTGAATCCGGTGTGCCATTACCTGCTGGTGAGCTGATGTTGCAACGCAAAGGCGGCGAACCGGTGCAGGTATTCTCTGGCCATGCCGTGGTGCAGCTGCCGGGCAGGCCGTCGCAAATCTTCTGTATGGATATCGACTTGTCGGTACGAAAACAACAGGAAGCCAATTTGCGCCTGGCTGATGCCGTATTTAACAGTAGCCGTGAAGGCATTCTAATCACCGACATTGATGAAGTGATTATCTCAGTGAACCCGGCTCTGGTCCGGTTATTTGGCTACAGCGATACTGAACTGGTAGGCCAAAAACCAGCCATTTTGCGTTCAGGACAACACAGCGACGAATTTTATCAGCAAATGTGGCAACAACTGCGCGAGCAAAACTATTGGCAAGGCGAAGTTTTTAATAAACACAAAGACGGTAGCGTATTGCCGGTACAGCTCAGCATCAGTGCAGTGTTTAATGAAACCCAGCAAATCAGCCATTACGCCGCCGTTTTCACCGACTTATCTGAGATCCGCGCCACTGAAGCGGAAATGATGTTCCTCAGCGAACATGATGAACTGACGCATTTACCCAACCGGCAGCTGTTCCTGCAGCTGGTCGAGCAGGCACTGAAAACGGCACGGCGGGATCAACTGTTTTGTGCGGTGTTAGTGCTGGATCTGGACCACTTTAAAGACGTCAACGATTCGTACGGCCATCGTTATGGTGACGAATTGCTGTTGCAAGTGGCCAGCCGATTGAAACAGAAAGTACGGGATATCGATGTAGTGGCCCGGCTGGGTGGCGACGAATTTGCCATTTTACTGACCTCATTACTACAGGCCGAAGACGCGGCAGTAGTTGCCAATAAACTGATCCAGCATATGGGCGCGCCATGGAACCTCAGCGACGACGTGGAGATCACACTCGGTGCCAGTATTGGCATTGCGGTGTTCCCGGACCATGGCGATAACACCACGGTATTGCTCCAGGGCGCTGATGCAGCGCTGTATAAAGCCAAAGCGGCAGGTCGCAACACTTTTACTTTCTATTCAGATGCTTACACACTGGCGGCGCGCGATCGGCTAACTGTAGAAGCGCAACTGCGTAAGGCGATCAAGGCCGGTCATTTACGCGTATTTTATCAGCCACAAGTGGATATTCTCAGCGGCCGGATCATGGGTGCTGAAGCGCTGGTGCGCTGGTTTGACCCGGAACAAGGTATGATTTCGCCGATGCGTTTTATTCCAATCGCCGAAGCCTGTGGGCTGATCAATGAGATTGGTGAGTTTGTGCTGACTGAGACCTGCCGGCAAGGTCAACAATGGCTGGAGGCCGGCTTGCCGAAATTGACATTGGCAGTCAACGTGTCGCCCGCCCAATTCAAACGTTTTGATATGCGTAAACAAGTCACGCAGGTGCTGAATGACACCGGCTTCCCACCGCGTTGTCTGGAGCTGGAACTGACCGAAAGCGCGTTGATGGAAAATCAGGAAACGGTGGTGCAGGTGCTGGACGAGCTGCGTGGCCTCGGGATCCGGCTGGCAATCGACGACTTCGGCACTGGTTATTCCTCGCTGGCTTATCTAAAACGCTTTCCGCTGGACGTGTTGAAGATCGATAAAAAGTTTATCGACGATATTCCGCACAGCAAAGACGATATGGCGATCGCTACTGCCATCATCGGTATCGCCCATTCACTGGGCTTTAAAGTGCTGGCGGAAGGCGTAGAAACCGCGCAGCAACTGGAATTCCTGAAACAACAACGTTGTGATCAGTATCAGGGCTATTTCTGTAGCCCACCGATCCCGGCCGATAAGTTTCAGGCTTTACTGGAACAACAACAAAGCAAAACAAATATCCATCTGGTGTCCTGAACAACATCAGATGGATATCCGCCAACGGCTCAGCGCCGGCGTTGCCAGCCGCACCATGCCAATAAGCTCAGCAGAGTCAGGCCAAGACTTCCACCGGAGGACTGACTGGCCTGCGGTTCTGCCGGTGTGATGACCACAGGGGCTGTCACACTGATATTGATTGTCTTCTGCACTTTCTGCCCGGCACTGTCAGTCGCCAGCGCCACCACCGGATAAGTGCCGGCCGCACTGAATGTCACGCTGACACTGTTACCGCTCAGCGTCTGGTTATTCACTGTCCATTGCACACTGCTGATCGTGCCATTGGCGCTGCTGGCAGCCGCATTCAGGCTACAGCTCAGTGCCTGACAACTGTGGGTCAGTTCCATCACAGGTTCAGCATAAACCTGCAGCGTTTTACTGCGTGATTTTGCCGGTGGTGGAGGTTGGATGTCCGCTTGCACTGTCAATGCCGGTGTATAAATGCCTGGCGCCGGAAAGGTAAACACCGGATTGGTGTCGTTGCTGCTGGCCGTTGGACTAAACAGCCAGCTGAACTGCAGCGGCACTGCGGCATCGCGCAGCGTCGTGTTGCGGAACTGGCAACGCAGGAACTGGCACTCGACGCTGAAATCCGGCTCCGGCAATACCAGTTCCACCGGCGCGGTCACAGTAAAATACTGCGCATACACAGGCCCGGCATTGCCGGCACTGTCTTTGGCGCGCAGGTACAGCGTATGCCGGCCTTCACTGAGGTTGGTCAGATCCAGCAAATGGTTAATGCCTTCACTGACGCTATCGTATTTGCCATCGGCAGCATCAATCGACACGGTATTCGCACCGGCCACTTCCGGCCATTGATCCAGCGTCATTTCAACCTGGCTGATCAGCTGACTGGCCACACCGCCACTCAAACCGCTTGACTGATTGTCACGGGCCACCGCTTTGAGCTGCAGCAACTGATTACGCGGGATCTTGCCCGCCGTGGTATTCAGGCTCAGCTGCGTCAGATCTGGGCCGGCCGGCAGCAAATAAGGCGCAGTATTGACCCGCAGCGCGTAATACAAGGCCCTCAGGTTGTCCGGCAGCACGTTTGCTTCGTAGTTAGCGCAGCTTTCAAAAAACGCTGTGCCAATCTCAAAAGTGATCGCGGCCACGCCCAGTTCACCATAACTGACGCCATCACTGGTGCCATCGGTTGGGTACAGGCCAATCGACTGGGTCGGCACGTAACCGTTAAACCAAGCCAGCCGGTGACCAAGTGCCTTTAACGCCGTACCGTTGGGCGCAGGTGTTTCTGTATCGCCCCAGGGCCACAACACCAGCTCACTGAAACTGTGGATATCGAGATGGATACCGGCCGTGTCCGCTGGGGCTGCATCGGTAGGCGCCGGCCCGCGTTTATCTGGATACAGACTGCGGGCATAAGCCTCCAGCGCCTGTACTTCCGGCTCGGACCCGGCTTTCACGCCACGATAGGTCAAATCACAACTGTTCGCGCTGCTGCCGTTCGGAATACTGAACCAGCCAAAACTGAAGTTCCGGTTCAGATCAACACCATAAGTGCTGCTACAAGAAGTGTTATTGATATTTTTGCGCCAGGACACACCGGTTTCGGCAATCTTGCGGCCTTCCGGGTTGGTCTGCAGCACCAGATGGATTTCATTTTGCTGCAGCATCCAGTCCACATCGGCATCGCTGCCGGCTTTGCTGAGCAAGTCTTTGGCAAAGGCCAGTGTCAGTGCCGCCGTGGCATATTCGCGCGCATGAATGGCGCTGTTGACCAACAATTTGGCTTTGTTAACCGGACCAGCTTTGCGGTTGCTGATCTTCAGCACATACAGGTCATAGCCATTGGCCGTTTTCGTTTGCGCCCAGCCGCTGCCGATCTTCTGCCAGCTGGCATAATCTGGATAATCCCGCACCAGCTGTGCAGCCTGATTGTAGGTTTCTTCGACAGTGGCATAACAGGGATAACCGGGGATTGAATTGGCGCTGTCTGCTAAGACCTGCGGCTGGATGGCGTTTTGTTGTTGCTGCCAGACATATGCCGGCGTGATCGATACCGCATGCGGTGCCAACCGGGCTTGCGCCTGCGCATCCAGTTGCAGGATCAGCATGCTGTCCTGCCAGCGACCGGCCAGCAGCGCATCGTGCAAGCTGATCGCGGCCAGCCGTGCCTGCTCCGGGCTGGCAAAGCGTACCTGCATGGCGTTGTCATGGCTGAGCTGCTGGAATTGCGCCAGCTGTGCGACTGATTGATGCGGACTGACGGCCAGTCCGCTGAACAGACTAGCGGCGACAACAGATACCGGTGACAACAACATAACGCGCCCCTCGCGGTGAATTTAACCTGAAGTTAACACGTTGTCAGGTGCTTGAAAATCTCAGAGCCAGCCTTTTTGCTGCGCAATCCGCGCCGCTTCGACCCGGTTTACTGCGTTGAGTTTAGCCATCGCTTCGGACAAATAATTACGCACCGTGCCTTCGGCGATAAATAACAGCGTGGCAATTTCGGCGGTGGATTTGCCTTCGCCGGCCAGACGCAGCGCGCGGCGCTCTTTGTCGCTGAGCGGATCCTGTTCCCCCAGCGCCAGCAGTGCCAGTTCGCTGTCGATCACCCGCTTGCCGGCCAGCACTTTATCGATGGCAGCCAGCAAATCATCGACCGGCGCGTCTTTGAGTAAAAAGCCACTGACACCACAATCCAGCGCGCGCCGTACATAGCCGCTGCGGCCAAAAGTGGTGATCACTATCACTTTGATTTTACTTTGTTGTTGCTGCAACCAGGCGGCCAGTTCCAGCCCGCTGCGACCCGGCATTTCGATATCGGTCAGCAACACATCAAAATGTTCCGTTTTCAGTAACTTTAGCGCACTGTCGCCATCGGCGGCTTCCACCAGTTCGTGACTGCTCGACAGGCGCAATAAAGACGCCAGTGCACCGCGCACCATTGCCTGATCTTCAGCCAGTAAAATTCGCATGTTCAGTTCCTTTTGGCAGCCAAATCTGTAATTTACAGCCGGCATCCAGTTGATAATCCAGTTTGGCCTGTAACGCATTCAGCCGTTCCGTGACGCCGGTCAGACCATTGCCAAAACCGAGGCTTTTCACTTCACCATTGTCCGCGACTTCCATCAGCCAG
>JACCDS010649721.1_pt1 | contig 14832 bp, 16 predicted proteins | sample 7446441 | NCBI WGS metagenome assembly JACCDS01 (sample SAMN15323445, study PRJNA562643) | freshwater metagenome | isolation source: river surface water | place: USA:Blue River Watershed | collected 2017-08-17 | reverse complement strand
TTCGGCCTTGGCTGGGCGTATCAACGGATGACGGCTCCGGTTATGTCGCAGTCACGCGAATTAGTCAGGGTGGACCTGCAGAGGCAGCCGGCATTCGCCCTGGGGATTTCATTCTTGCGGTCAATGGCCGTGCGGTAAGGTCTGTGGCGGACTTTTATCGCGCCGTCTGGGCGTTGGGTTCTGCGGGGGTAGAGGTGCCCTTGGTGTTGGAGCGCTCTGGTAAGTCGCTCTTGGTGTCGATCCGTTCAATCGATCGTGTGGAGTCTTTTGCGAGACCGATGGGATTCTGATCGCCGTATGTCTAACACGCGTGTTCTTGGAATTGCAGCCGTTGTGCTGTCGGCAATCGGCTTCGGTGCTATGGCCATCTTTGCGCGATTTGCCTACTTAAGCGGCGCCGAGGTGATCGCCGTTTTATTCCTTCGGTTTCTGTTTGCTGGCCTGTTGCTTATGGTGCTGATGATGGTGACGAAGCGGGCCTGGCCAGGGCGGCGCAGTGTATTGATTCTTATGGCGATGGGAGGCATCGGCTATGTGGCGCAGTCGTATTCTTTCTTCGCAGCGCTTCAGCATGCGTCAGCAGGACTGGTCTCGTTGTTGTTGTATCTCTATCCGGTACTTGTCGCAGTACTTGGTGCCGCGTTCTTAAAAGAGCCGCTTGGATCTCAACGATTTGCGGCAGTCTGCATTGCTTTTGTGGGAACTGTCCTGACGCTGTGGGGCGCCTGGACGGCCGCCCCCTTAGGCATCGTGCTGGGTGTGCTGTCTGCCTTGCTCTATTCGATTTATATCTTGGTGGGAAGTCGCGTGCTGGCAACAGAAGATCCGATTGGATCCGGAACCGTGGTGATTCTGTCGGCTGCCGCGGTCTTTGGCGTTTTAGTGCTGTTGAGTCAGCCTGTGTTCCCCAGTGGGCTGCTCGCCTGGTCCTCGGTTGTGGCGATCTCTGTCTTCTCGACCGTTGTGGGCATGGTGGGGTTTTTTATTGGGATGCGTCATTTGGGCGCCGCTGATGCCGCAACACTTTCCACCCTCGAGCCCGCTGTCACGATTCTGCTTGCAGGATTATTTCTGCAGGAATCGTTATCCGCAGTTCAGTTAATTGGCGGCGCAGTGATTCTCTTCGCGGTGATCTGGCTTGTGCGAATGCCGAACCCCCCCGCCTGACCTAGATGTTGAGAAAATATTGAATGACCGTTTTTGCAATCCATCCGCTGGTGCCGACGAGCAGCGCAATGCTCAGCACAATGTAGGCCATTCTTCCGCCCTTGGATTCTTTTGCGAGCGAGAACACAATCAGCACCATAAAGCTGATCAGCGCTAGGACCAGGTAAGGGGTCAGTTGGTCGAATAATTCGATGAGCGCCTGATTTTCCATGTCGCTAGTGTAGGGGATCGATCGTAATCCCGAGTTTGATCAACATCATCTGCGTTTCATAAAGCGGTAGTCCCATGATCGCGGACATGCTGCCATGGATGAGTGGAATCATCGTTCCCGCGGCGCCCTGAATGCCATAACCGCCTGCTTTATCCATGGGCTCCCCGCTATCGACATAACGCGTGATCCATGCGTCTGAAAGTGTTGCGAATTCCACCTCGGAGCGGACCACCTGTTCGTCGCGTTCGAGCGTTTCTAGATGGACGGCTGCAATTGCAGTAAATACGTCGTGGCGTCGCCCCGAGAGGGCGCGTAGCATGGCAGCCGCATCTGCCTTGCTTTGCGGTTTCCCCAGGATTGTGTCCTTGATTGCGACAGTGGTGTCCGCTGTCAGCAGCACCGCCGGGCTGGGAACGACGATCTCTTGCTGTTTGATTAACTCCATGAATTTGGACCGCTTGTTCTGCGCCACCCGAAGCACATAGTCATGAGGAGTCTCACCTGGCCGAACGGTCTCCAGCGATTCCGCGTCGAAATCTGCTGGCAGTCGCACCACAATTGGGGTGATACCGATCTGGCGGAGGAGCTCCCGCCGGCGTGGGCTCTGTGATCCAAGAAGAACGGGCGTCATACGTCTGAGGTGTGGGTTTTTACGGCGCTCATGGCGCCTACAATAGCGTAAATGACGCATGCAACCCCCACCTCTGATCGCGCTACCCGAACCCGTCCATTTCATGTGATGGCGCTGTTAGCGCGTGCCGCCCAGCGCGAAAAGACGCAGGGGCCTTCTATTGGCATGGTCGTAGGAGAGCCTGATTTCCCTGCGCCTCCGCTGGTAGTTGCCGCCGCCCAGAAGATGCTTGCCGATGGGAAGATCCATTACACCCATGCGCTGGGCGCTGAAGCACTGCGGGAGGCGATTGCGCATGACTATTGGGAGCGCGATCAGTTAACGATTAGTTCCGATCGCGTTGCGGTAACCGCTGGAGCCTCCGCTGGACTCTTGTTAGTGATGACAGCCATTCTGAATCCCGGTGATGAAGTGCTCATGGCCGATCCGAGTTATCCGTGTAATCGTGAGTTTGTCGCCTCAGCCGGAGGTGTTTCGGTCATGATTCCGGTAGATGCCAGCAGTAACTTTCAGCCGACGCCTGACCAGGTGCGTCAGGCATGGACGCCCAGGACGAAGGCCCTACTGGTGGCAAGTCCTGCGAACCCGACCGGCACTATGCTTACAGAGCCACAGGCCCGTGCACTTGCCGAGGTCGTCAGGGATCTTGGCGGCGTGTTGATTGTGGATGAGATCTATCAACGGATTGTATTTGACGGTAACCCCCGGTCGTTGCTTAGCCTTGGGGATGACGTCATCTCGGTGAATAGCTTTTCTAAGACCTATTCGATGACGGGGTGGCGCCTAGGCTGGGTTGTCGCACCGCCGGGATTGATGGCACCGCTTGAGCGACTCTCACAGCACCTGTTCATTTCACCGTCGTCCCTTGCGCAGGCAGCAGCCATTGCAGCCTTTGCACCGGAGTCACGGCAGGTTGCCAATGGCTATCGCGATCTCTTTCGTCAGCAGCGAGACTTTCTCTTGCCGGCTTTGCAGCAACTGGGGTTTACGCTACCGGCTCAGCCGCAGGGCGCGTTCTACGGATATTGTGACGTCTCTGCGCTCACCGATGATAGCTATGCGTTCTGTCTTGCGCTCTGTGATGCGGTTGGCGTGCTGATGACACCAGGCCGAGATTTTGGTGACCACAATGCGCAGCGTTATCTGCGGGTCAGCTACACCAAACCGGTATCGGTCCTAGAAGAGGGCGTGCATCGCCTTGAAACCTTTCTAAAAAGAGGCGTCTGATGAATGTTCCGATGAGTCTGTCAATGGCCCAGTATCTTGTTGAGCTTGTTGCTGTGCTCGCCTTTGCTGTGTCGGGGATTATCGAGGCGGCCCGGCGACGGCTCGATGCCGTGGGTGTCTGCACGGTTGCAGGACTTGCTGCTTTTGGGGGTGGGACAATTCGTGACGTTCTGCTCGACCGTCGACCGCTTTTCTGGGTAACGCATTCGGAACTCCTGTGGATGGTGCTGCTCTTATGTGTAGGCGCCATGATGTTCATGCGGTCACGGCATTTCGAGATCACGGAACGGGCGATGCAATGGCCCGATGCGATTGGCCTGGGTCTTTTTACTGCGGGGGGAACGCAGATTGCGCTCGATAGCGAGGTGCCCGCGCTGGTTGCGGTGATCATGGGAATGATTACCGCTGTGTTTGGGGGGGTCTTGCGGGATATTGTCTGTAACGATATTCCGCGGGTGTTGAGTGATCATCGCCCGTATGCGGTCTGTGCCTTCATTGGCGGATGGCTCATGGTGTTCTGTGTCTGGCTCGGTCTTTCCGAGTGGGTGTGTCTTGTGATCTCAGCATCAACGGCGACATTTCTGCGAATGCTGGCGATGAAGTTTGACTGGCAGATCCCCTCCTGGAAGGTGGACTAGTGTCAGTGTCGAGGAGTTGACAGTATGTTGAAACAGCTACAACGAATGATTCGTGCCGAGCGTACCTCGGATGGTGCGGGGGTCTCGTTATACCGAAGCCTTGGCCAGTCGGCCTTTGCCCGTGTCGATCCTTTTCTGATGCTTGATGAATTTGGAAGCGACAATCCAAACGAATATATTGCTGGGTTTCCGCCCCACCCACATCGGGGATTTGAGACCGTCACTTATATGCTTGAAGGGCATATGCTGCACCAGGACTATCTCGGCAATCAGGGGCACCTTCGCAGTGGCGGGGTCCAGTGGATGACGGCCGGCCGCGGCATTATCCACTCGGAGATGCCCCAGCAAGAGCAGGGCATGATGCGGGGCTTTCAGTTGTGGATCAATCTGCCTGCGAAAGAAAAGATGAAGCCCGCGGGATATCAGGATATTCAGTCTGACCAGATTCCTGTGGTCGAGATGGCCGATGGGCTCACAGTGAAGGTGATTGCAGGGCGACTCGCGCAGGGCCCAGAAGTCATTGAAGGGCCGGTGAAGGGAGTCACGACGGACCCCATCTTTTTTGACGTACACCTTCCCGCGGGTGCCCGGTTTGTACACAAGGTTCCACAGGACCACAGCAGTTATCTCTATGTCTATGAGGGTGGGCTTTGTGCGGATCCGAACACCAGTCTGTCGTCAGCGTTACCGAAGCGACACGGGGGTGTACTCGGACCGGGAGAAGAAATTGTGGTCAAGGCGATAGATGCCCCAACCCGGTTTCTTTTGCTTGCCGCCATGCCCCTGAAAGAGCCAGTTGTTCAGCTGGGTCCTTTCGTGATGAATACGCGCGAAGAGATTGAGCAGGCCGTGTATGACTATCAGCATAACCAGCTAGTGTCCGCGTAGTCGGTTTAACTTGGCCTTTTACTGGGCCTTTATTGAGGTTTTGAAAGAAAGAGGTTGATATGAGCTCCACCCCCACTTTGTATGACGCGTTGTCGATTGGATCCACGACGTTTAGCAATCGTATGGTGATGGCACCGCTGACCCGCAGCCGAGCTAATGACCGGTTTGAACCCACTGATCTCGTCGTGACCTATTACGCCCAGCGTGCAAGCGCCGGTTTGTTGATTACCGAGGCCACTCAGGTCTGCCAGCAGGGGCAGGGCTACATGGCCACGCCGGGTATTTATTCTGACGGCCAGGTCCAGGCATGGAAAAAAGTCGTCGATGCGGTCCATGCCAAGGGCGGCAAGATCTGTCTGCAGCTATGGCATGTTGGCCGAGTCTCGCACACGTATTTCCAGCCGAATAATGATGCACCGGTTGCGCCATCCGCGATTCGTGCCAATGCGAAGAGCTTTATCCCATCTGGGCTTGAAGATACGTCCATGCCCCGTGAACTCTCGATTGCAGAGATTCAAGCGCTTGTTCAGATCTACCGTCGTGCTGCCGAGAATGCCAAGCAGGTCGGCTTTGATATGGTCGAGGTTCACGGTGCCAACGGCTATCTAATCGATCAGTTCCTTCGAGATAAAACCAACCAGCGGCAGGATGCCTATGGCGGCTCGATTGAGAATCGCTCACGCTTTCTACTGGAGATCGTGGATGCAATTCTTCAGGTCTACCCGGCGCAGGCGGTCGGTGTTCGCATCTCGCCATCTTCAACCTTCAACGACATTGACGATAGCGCTCCTTTTGCGCTTTTCAGCCACGTTGCAACAGCGCTTGGACAGCGAGGACTTGGTTATCTGCATCTGATTGAGGGCATGACCGGTGGACCGCGTGATGTTCGACCAGAGGTTGATAACGCGGCGCTTCTTGCTGCATTTAAATCTGCTGGAGGCTGTGCGACTATGGTCAACAATGGCTACACCAAAGAGATGGCTGAATCCGCGATTACCAGCGGGCATGCAGATCTTGTCGCGTTTGGGGTGCCGTTCTTGGCCAATCCGGATCTGGTCTCTCGGTTCCGTAACGGCTATCCGTTGAACGCGCCCGATCAGTCGACCTTCTATGCGGGCGGTGAAAAGGGCTACACCGACTATCCGGTGTACGCGGCCTAGCGTCTAATCCTGTGTCTTGGCAGCCACCGGCGCCAACGCCCCGGTCTAACCTGATGGTGGGGCTCTCGATCCTGATGGGTCGGGAGCAGGATCTGCTTGAGACACTGCCAAGAGACTGCTATCGCAAACCGATCGTCACCGTGCCGATCGGGCGTCGGCCGGTCGTGATCGTGAATGACCCCGATCTGATCAGGCATATCTTCATTGAGGCACGTGACAACTATCCCAAGAGTGATCTGATGGTGTCGGCCTTGTCCCCGTTGCTTGGGGATGGGGTGCTGATTGCGAATGGAGACACCTGGGCCCATGACCGAAAGATGCTCGATCCCGCATTTGTTCACATGCGACTGGAGCAGATGTTTCCGCTGATGCGGGCCGCAGTCGATGACGCAATCGCGCGGCTATCGGATCTTGCTCCTGGCCAGGTGATGGATCTTGAGGCGGAGCTCAGCCACATCACGGCTGACATTATGTTTCGCACGCTTTTTTCGGAACCGATTGATGGCAAGGATGCGGCAGGTGTCTTTGGTGCCTTTATGCGGTTCCAGAGAAACGCGCCGCAGTTTGACCTGCGGGTGATCCTAAAGTCAGACCCAGCGCAGCCGGAGCCTCTGCCGCCGTCCCTCATGGAGGATGCACAGCTGCTCCGGGGGCTGATGGCGCGGCTTTTGGATGCGCGGATCGCGCGTCTCGCTGCTGGGGAGACCTTCGTGGACTTTGCTCAGGCCGCGATTGATGCGCGCGATGATGAGGGGCAGCCGTTTACACGTGAGCGATTGATTGACCAGTTAGCGGTGTTCTTTCTGGCAGGCCATGAGACAACCGCAAGCAGCCTAGCCTGGACCATGTTCATGCTGTCTCAGGCTCCGCAGCTGATGACGCGATTACGGAGCGAGGTCGTCCAGACCTTAGGGCAAGCGCCGTTCGCTTTTGCGGACTTTAAGCGACTGCCCTACACACGGATGGTGTTTCGGGAAGGGCTGCGGCTTTATCCGCCCGCAGCTTTTTTAACCAGAAGGGCGTTGGCGTCAGATCGTCTTGGATCTATTCGCGTAAAGCCTGATAGTTTTGTGGTGGTCTCGCCATGGCTTGTCCATCGGCACGAGCGTTACTGGAAAAACCCCGGCGAATTCAACCCCTCTCGTTTTGCAGATGATCAGCCCGCACCCAAAATGGGGACTTACATTCCTTTTGGGCTCGGGCCTCGGGTCTGTACGGGCGCGACGATCGCCCAGCTTGAAGCCAGTCTGATTCTGGCCGAACTGCTTCGGCGTTTCGAGTTTCATATGGTCAATGTTTCAGAGGTATTCCCGATCACGCGGGTGACCATCCGTCCGCGATCTGGTATCGCCTGCACTGTGTCTACAATAAAGGCCAATCCTTAACTGTCCTTTCGTTTTAACCACAGGAGTGACGCGCATGCTGATGGTGATCTCCCCCGCCAAGACGCTCGATTTCGAAACACCCCCTACAACAGACGCAAGCACCGAGTGTGACTTCCTTGATCAGTCGGCGATTCTGGTGAAGGCGCTTCGGGACTACACGGCACCGCAGTTGGCAAAGCTCATGGACTTAAGTGATCGCCTGTCGGCCTTAAACGTGGCGCGATTTGAGTCCTGGAAGCGGCCGTTCTCGCCCGCTAACGCCAAGCAGGCGGTCCTGGCATTTAACGGGGATGTCTACGAAGGTCTGGATGCGACAAGTTTAAATAAGACGCAGCTTACTCGTGCACAAAAGCACCTTCGCATTCTTTCGGGGCTTTATGGTCTGTTACGACCACTTGATCTGATTCAGCCGTATCGACTCGAAATGGGAACGTCGCTTGCCAATTCTCGCGGTAAGGATCTCTATCAGTTCTGGGGAGAGCACATCGGCGCTGCTTTGAACGAGACGCTCTCTGATCACCGACAGAAAGTCTTGGTCAATCTTGCTTCGGACGAGTACTTCAAGGCGGTCAAAGGACTCGACTATCCCGTGGTGACGCCAGTCTTTCAAGAGAAGAAGGGTGGGTCTTACAAAGTGGTGAGCTTCTCAGCGAAACGCGCGCGGGGGCTGATGGTTCGTTACGCACTTGAGCACAAGATTGATGATCCCATGGGGCTCACCCATTTTGATGTTGAGGACTATGTCTTTGATCCGAAGGTCTCAGACGAATCGAAGTTTGTTTTTCGGCGCGGCTAACGTGCGCGGGGAACCGGATCGTTCAGTGATGTGAAGTGGGTGTTGCTGAATCCGGAATGATGATCGGCTCCGGTTCAAGCATGACGCCGAACCTCGCCACAACGGACTGTTGAATTTCCTCTGCAAGCGCGATCAGTGACGCCTGGCGACCGCCACCGTAATGCACCAGGACCAGGGCATGATCGTCGTGCACACCCACGGACCCCCTGCGTACCCCTTTAAATCCACAACGATCGATCAGCCAGGCCGCCGAGATCTTGCAGGTTGTCTGGGGCTCGGGTCCGAGTGAGTAGACAGGTAGATCAGGGTGAAGGGCTTTTAACTGGTCTGCCTGCAGCCTGCTGATAATCGGGTTTTTAAAGAAGCTACCGACATTACCGATCACCGCAGGATCGGGCAGTTTCCGTTGCCGGATCGCAATCACGGCGTCTGCAACCTGCATCGCCGAAATCGGCGCTGTCACTTGCGCAAGCGCACTGGCAAGATCCCCATAAGACGTCTTTAGCGCTGCCTGGTTTATGGGGGATAGTGAGAACGTCACGCCCGTAATGAAATAGCGTGGGGCATTCCAGGGGCCTTGTTGCATCGGATCCTTAAAGAGGCTGTCGCGATAGCCGAATCGACAGTCTTCTTTTGAGAACTGCACCAGTTGGTGGTTCTTAAAATCCCAGGCCGTTACCTGGGTAATCGTGTCTTTGACTTCGGCCCCATAGGCCCCGATGTTTTGAATGGGTGCTGCACCGACCGTGCCTGGAATTAAGGCAAGGTTTTCTAACCCCGCAAATCCCTGCGCAAGGCTCCAGAGCACCAGGTCATGCCAAGACTCTCCGCTTGCAGCCGTCAACAGACCCTGGGAATTGATGCTGCGGCCAGAGAGTCGGTTCAGCAGCACGGTTGCGGCAATGCGCGACGGCAGCACGACATTACTGCCTGATCCCAAGATGACGCGTGGCTGACCAGCGATCGTCCGACTTAAGGTGTCAAGCTGCGCAAGACTGGTGATTTCAATCAGCGTGTCGGCTGATGATTCGAGATGAAGTGTGTTGTGTTGTGCAAGGTTCACGAGGGCGAGTAGCCAAGCCGGACATAGATCGGGGCGTAGGCTTCCGCCTGAGTTACTTCGACCAGTCCTTCACGCGCAAGCTCTAAGAGCGCCAAGAAATGGACGACCACGATCGGGACGCCACCCCCATGGGCCAGCTCTTCCATGAACAGTTCGGTGAACTCCACGAACGGTCTGCCTTGGAGAAACTTCAGGATGCGCGACATGTGTTCGCGTACGGAGAGAGGCTCGCGGGTAATGTGGTGATGCTGGGTAAGTTTTGCCCGGCGCAGAATGTCATTCCATGCGGCACGAAGATCGTCGGGATTGACATCCGGCATCCGTGGTGTGACGGACTGCTCAACGTAGACCTGGGCGATCAGCACATCACGTCCCAACTGCGGAAACTTATCGATCTGCTGCGCGGCGATCTTCATCTGCTCGTACTCGAGAAGTCGGCGAACCAATTCGGCGCGCGGATCATCCACTTCCTCTTCACCTTCTTTGGCACGAACCGGAAGCAGCATGCGGGATTTGATCTCGATGAGCATGGCGGCCATCAGCAGGTAGTCCGCCGCGAGCTCAAGGTTGCGAGAGCGAACCTCTTCGATATAGCCCAGATACTGGCGAGTGACCTCTGCCATGGGGATATCCAAGATGTTGAAGTTCTGGCGTCTGATCAGATAAAGCAGCAGATCCAGGGGGCCTTCAAAGGTCTCCAGAATCACCTCGAGCGCATCCGGCGGGATGTAGAGATCTTTCGGAATCTGGGTGAGCGGCTCGCCATAGAGCCGCGCGATCATGTCGGGCAGGACCTCCTGCACGGGCGAATCGGATACGGCCTGGTCTTGTTGGTCAGGGGTGTCGGACATCAGACTAGTCCGGCTGATAAACGTAAGGCTTTTGACGAACGCGGACCTGCCGCTCTTGCTCGAGGGCCTGAAGATTCAATGGGTCTTTCTCCCAGAGGATGGCGCGACCCTGTCGCTGGGCTTCGGCGAGATGGGGCTTTTCTTCCTTCAGACGCCGAAGGAACTGGGTGATATCGGACTCGTATTTGGCCATGGCCGGATTTTATCCGAGGGAGCTTCGGTTCGCCTCGATGAGCTGGTCAATCGCAGCCCGGTCTACCCGAGTCATGAGGTGGGAAAACCCTGCCACACGGCGAATCGGGGGGCTTTCCAGGTCATGCCAGGTCAGGCTGCGGTCTATGGCAAAGACCTCTTGTTCGACCCGGGCGGCGGTTACCGGCAGAATTGGCTTGAGCAGGATCGTTAGCTGCGCGAAGGCCCGTAGGGCGGTCGTACAGACCGACTGCAGCCGGGGCAAAAGGTCGGGGTTGTCCTGGGCCTGTTTGGCCAGCTCCCAGGGCTTCTCGGTGTCGATGACCCCGTTGATTTTGTCCATCAGAGTAGTGATCTCGCGAATTACCCTGGCGGTGTCGCGCGCCTCATAGGCCTTGGCGATCTCGGGCGCGGCGCACACGATCGCCGCACTCACCGGGTGTGCCTCGGGGGTCAGCGCCTGGGGGTCAAGCTGGCCATCAAACCGTTTGGTGATGAACCCAGCGCAACGGCTTGCGATGTTCACGTACTTGCCGACTAGATCGCTGTTGATTCGGGCAATGAAGTCGTCGAAGTTCAGATCCAGGTCTTCCATCGAGCCATTGAGTTTCGCGGCGAAGTAATAGCGCAGCCACTCTGGGTTGAGCTTATGAAGCAGGTAGCTCTCTGCGGTGATGAACGTTCCTCGTGACTTACTCATCTTTGCGCCATCAACCGTGAGAAATCCGTGGGCAAAGACATTCGTGGGTGTGCGATGACCTGAGAAGTGCAGCATCGCCGGCCAGAAGAGCGTGTGGAAGTACAGGATGTCCTTGCCGATAAAGTGATACTGCTCTACCGGTGACTCTTTCCGGACGTAGTGCTGAAAGTCACGGCCGGTCTGTTCACAGAACTTTTGCAGGCTCGCGTAGTAACCAATCGGCGCATCGAGCCATACATAAAAGTACTTGCCGGGGGCGTCGGGGATCTCAAATCCAAAATAAGGGGCGTCACGCGAGATATCCCAGTCTGTAAGACGCGTCTCTTCCGATGCCGTCTCATCGCCGAGCCATTCGCGAAGTTTATTTGCAGCCTCTGGCTGTAATCGATCATCGGCCAGTGCCCATTGTCGAAGAAAGCTTGCGCAGCGCGGATCAGAGAGCTTGAAGAAGTAGTGATCAGACTCGCGCCGCACGGGAGCCGCTCCCGACACCACTGAGAATGGGTTTTTCAGATCGGTGGGCGAGTAGGTTGCGCCACAAACCTCACACGAGTCGCCGTACTGATCTTTGGCACCACATTTAGGGCATTCGCCTTTGACGAAGCGATCCGGCAGGAACATCTCCTTGACCGGGTCGTACATCTGCTCAATGCGTCGGACCTCGATCAGTCCTTGTGTTTTTAGTGCCTGATAAAACGCAGCAGACAGCGTTTTATTTTCTTCTGAGTGCGTTGAGTGATAGTGGTCAAACGAGACGCTAAAGCCGGCAAAGTCGCGGGTGTGCTCTTCGTAGACACGATTGATCAACGCCTCGGGTGTAATCCCTTCTTTTTCAGCGCGCAACATGATGGGCGTGCCGTGGGTGTCATCGGCGCAGACATAGACTAGGTCGTGTCCTTGCAGACGTTGATATCGGGCCCAGATGTCGGTCTGAATGTATTCAACAAGGTGGCCAAGATGAATGGCCCCGTTGGCATACGGCAGCGCCGAGGTCACCAGAATTTGACGAGGGGTATTTGCGCTCACAGGGCTTGGTGTTTCAGGCATGATTGAGCCGTGTATTCTGCCCGAACTATGACAACAGATCTTTCTCCCTCCCTGACTCAGTCGGTCCAACAGCTTCTGTCGACCGTTTTTGACCCCCGCCTTGGTCCTGCTCCTGGACAAGACCTGATTCGCGCCAAGATGGTCGACAGTCTTGCCATGGAATCGGACACGCTCGTCGTGAACCTGATGCTGCCCTATCCCGGCCTGGGCGAGGCAGCGCTCTGGCAAGACCGTATCAGCAAGGCGCTTGCTGGGGTTGTCCCGGGCGGCAAGGTCGAAGTACGTTGTAAGGTTTCGATTAAGCCGAGAGCGGCGTCGGCCTCTGCAAAACGTATTCCAGGGGTGAAGAACATCATTGCGGTGGCCTCTGGAAAAGGGGGTGTTGGCAAGAGCACCACCGCTGCAAACCTTGCGCTTGCGCTAACGGCGGAAGGGGCAAAGGTTGGGATGATGGATGCAGACGTCTATGGCCCATCACAGACCATGATGTTTGGCACGACCGGCAAGACCACCGCAAGTGACGATAAAAAGATCCTGCCGAAAGAGGCGCACGGCGTTCAAGTGATCTCGATGGGCATGCTGACCAGTGACGATACGCCGATGGTCTGGCGTGGTCCGATGGCCTCGTCTGCCGTGGAACAATTGCTCACAGAAACCGCTTGGAAAGACCTGGACTACCTGATTGTCGATATGCCGCCCGGAACGGGGGATATCCAATTGACTCTGTCACAGAAAGTACCCGTGACGGGTGCCGTGATTGTGACCACGCCGCAGGACATTGCGCTTCTGGATGCGAAAAAAGGCCTGGTGATGTTCGAGAAGGTAAAGGTGCCGATTCTGGGCATCGTCGAAAACATGGCGATGCATGTCTGCTCCCAGTGTGGCCATGTCGAACATATCTTTGGCGCAGGGGGTGGCGCGAAGATGGCGGATCAGTATGAAGTCCAGTTCCTGGGTTCTCTACCTTTGGATATTCGAATCCGAGAGCAGGCGGATTCGGGACGTCCATCGGTTGTTGCAGATCCTGATGGCCCGATTGCCGCGGCCTATCGGGAGATCGCCCGAACCATTGGGTCGCGTGTGGCGCTTCTGGGCGAGGACCATGCGTCCAAGTTCCCGTCGATTAAGATTGTGGCTACCTAAGCCCCTTATGCGAGAATTTGGCTCATGAGTGTAAAAAGCGATCGTTGGATTCGCCGAATGGCGGAATCCCACAAGATGATTGAACCGTTTGCGCCTGAACAGGTGCGGTTCGTGGGTGGAGAAAAAATCGTCTCCTATGGCACGTCGAGCTATGGCTACGATCTTCGTTGCGCAGACGAGTTCAAGATCTTTACCAACATCAACTCCACGATTGTGGATCCGAAGAACTTTGACGAGTCATCCTTCGTCGATTTCAAAGGTCCGGTCTGCGTGATTCCCCCGAACTCATTTGCGCTGGCGCGCACGGTCGAATACTTTCGGATTCCACGAAGCGTGCTCACCATCTGTCTTGGGAAGAGCACCTATGCCCGCTGCGGGATTATCGTTAACGTGACGCCGCTCGAACCCGAGTGGGAGGGTCATGTGACGCTGGAATTCTCAAACACCACGCCACTGCCCGCGAAGATCTATGCAGGCGAGGGCTGTGCCCAGGTGATTTTTCTCGAGTCAGACGAGGTCTGCGAGACGTCTTACAAAGACAAAGGCGGGAAGTACCAGGGTCAGACAGGCGTGACGCTGCCCAAGACCTAAGACGCGCGACGCCCTCGATCGACTCGTCGTGGGTCGTGCGCGTCCCGCAGGCCTTCCCCAATCAGTACAAGCAGCACCATCATCGCTGCCAGCACCGTCACCGCGGAGCCCCCAATCCACCAGGCGTCAAGGTTGTCTTTTCCTTGGGCAATCAGGCCGCCAAGGCTTGCGCCCTGACCACTAAAACCAAGTCCTAAGAAGTCAAGACTGCTCAGCGCAAAGATGGCAGCAGTGACACGGAATGGGAAAAATGTGATGACGGGCGCAAGGCTATTGGGGATCAGGTGACGGCGAAGAATCTGCCAGTGTGACAGCCCCAGTGATCGTGCCGCTGCCACATAGTCGTGTTCTCGATGACGCAGCATCTCGGCCCGCATCACATCGGAAAGACCAATCCAGCTAAAAAGCGACAACAGGATGCCCAGCAGCCACAGGCTCGGCTCGAAAAATGCAGTCAGAATGATCAGCAGGTAAAGCTCTGGCAAGGCGGACCAGATCTCAATGAGTCGCTGACCGAACAGATCGGTGCGACCACCGAAGTAGCCTTGCAGGCTTCCGATCAAAAGCCCAAGCAGCACGCCGACTGTCGCTAAAACCGTACCGAAAACCAGTGACGTGCGGGTTGCGTACAGTAACTGCGCCACGATGTCTCGGCCCCGATCATCGGTGCCAAGCGGATGCGCTCGGGAAGGGGGTGCGGGGCTTGGACTCGGGTTATCCAAACGTGTGTGGATTGGAGAAGCTTGGTGAATGGGCCAGATCGTCCAGTGGCCATCACGTGAGAGTAATGCTGCAATCGCAGGGTCGTTAAAGTCTGCGGCAGTTGCGAATTCGCCGCCTAGTGCTGTCTCTGGAACATCTTGCAAAAACGGAAATGCCATGCCCTGGTTGGTGGAGATCACAATGGGGCGATCGTTGACGATAAACTCTGCGCCAAGCGATACGATGAAGATGAACCCCAAGATCACCAGTGACGCGAACGACCGCCGCTGACGGCTAAAACGTCTCCACAGGGTCTGCGTGGGATGAGGAGCACTACTCATCGGGTGGACGATCGATGGTTGTTGAATTCAACACGCGGATCGAGAGCAACAAGGACTAGGTCGGTGACCAGTCTTGCGACGAGCCCGATGATGGAAAAG
>JACCDS010168691.1_pt1 | contig 14835 bp, 10 predicted proteins | sample 7446441 | NCBI WGS metagenome assembly JACCDS01 (sample SAMN15323445, study PRJNA562643) | freshwater metagenome | isolation source: river surface water | place: USA:Blue River Watershed | collected 2017-08-17 | reverse complement strand
GTCAAGCACAGAGAACAAAGCTACTCCAAGTTCATCAAAGTAGAACAGAAGAAACCGGTCGTAGTATCAACCAAGTCAGTCAAGAAGAATCCAAACATCATCAACTTCTCAAAAAAATACAAACAGTGCGTTGAGGCATACAATGCTCTAAAGACCAAACACGAGGATCTCAAGTCTAGATATGATGAACTATCGTCAAAAGGAAAGGAGGTTCAAGGTATGTTCTTAGACCAGATCCATAAGTACAAGGCGATGGAACTCCAACTCAATAAAGCAGTAGGCCGATGTGCGACGCTAGAACAGATGCTCAAACAGGTCTCGAAGAGAGAACCAAAAGTTGAGACCATCCAAGAGGAGAAACACGAGTCTGACTCATCTGATAGTGAACCAGAACAACAAGAGCAATTTGGAATTGACTACTCTAACGACTTCACATTCGAGTCGCCCATGTATGTAGACGAAGACATGTAAATACGCGCACTTCTTTTTTTATTTCTCTTAAGAACTGGTAGGCTCTAATTCGTCTACGTTATCGCCATATAGTTCATTCTTAAGCTCTTCTTTCTCTAGTCGATACTTATGCTTTATCAAAATGTTGTTCAGTACAAGGAGACCGCTGACGCCTACAAACATGGTAAAGGTGTGTTGGAGCATAAAGATAATTGATGTGTCTTCGAACTCCTTGCCATCTAGATAGTCAATAATCATAATGACACCAATGACTAACAGACATAGTAGAAATGGGTTGAACAACCAAGGCTTAAGACAAGGAGAATTCCAGATGTACTCGGCCAGCTCCTTCGAGCACTTCTGGGTTGATATGGCCGACTTGATTTCTTGAGTCATGATCGGTTTGCTCACGTGGTTCTCAAGTGATTCTGTAGATCTATATCTAATCAAAAAAAGAAGAACCGGCTTATTGATATACTCGATTCGTATATGGAGATTCATAGATACATGCCAATCGAGCCGCTCTTGCTTTCTTCAGGATCGTTGATATAAGATGGTACTGAGTTGGTATATCGTCTTCATCTAAGATTCGAATCAATAGTTCGTCTTTAACCACTCCAGACGATACTAACTGTTCTAATACTACTCTAGGACACATGATTCCATTTAGAGTCATTGTATCTATAACATTAGTTATCGCGTTCTCTCTATCTGCGATCGTTGCGCATGAAAGAGTATATACATTGTACTTGACTCCATCTGGTGTCTTATTGATGTACGACTCTTCCTCTGGACTGATGAATATCTTCTTCTTATCGTTTCTAGATACAATGCTCTTATAAGCACACACTCCAACTTCAAGCGAAGCAATAACGCTAATCACTATTAGAGCAACGAAAGCCATTATCAATCGATTATACTTATGATAGTATCATATCTCAATTTGAAAAAAACAGAATAGATATGGATCTCTACTCGCCGTCAATGAGGTCGCTGAGTGCTTCAGATAGGGCAAACTGGATTGCAACTGGGTTGATACGGAAGGTTCGTTCCTTGACGAGATACTGATTCAGATGAGCAAAGATGATCTCGTTCAACATCTCGTAGTCGTTGGCGAGCCCCTCGATCACTTCAGCTGTAAGATGTTTGAGTTTTGATTTCTTATACTTAGACACCTGGTCCTTGTAGTAGATACGTTCTTTCGTTTCCGGGAAGAGACACATAGAGCGAGTCTCATCTGTTCTATTCATGTATGTGAGTTGCATTGACTTCACGATAGCTCCAATGATGTATTCATCGATCAGCTTGTTGTTGTACTCTCGATCCGCATCATACTCTTTGTTAGATGTAATGGATTGCTTCTCTTCGTCTGTTAGAAGGTTAGGAGCTAACCATATCTTCACGCTATCAATGTGTGCATCTGAGAATGCAGGAATCATGCGATTCCCATCTAGGATGTCGCTCAATTCACTGATCGCATGTCGCGCTTCTTGTAGCTTAGCTCGTAGTTCTAGATAGCGATCTGATCCATCTTTGCTTGCGATCGTATCAATGTCTTCCTGTGTTAGAATGATACTATCAAGTACATCTAGGTGTTTGAAGTCTCGTTCAACTATACGATGAAGATGCTCATTATACTTCGTGATGTTATACTCATCTAACAAAGCAATGGTGTTCTCGCTGAGTACCCGCTTGGCATACTTGCGTAGCTTGCCATGGAAGGCATCTGGATCCAGAACGAATGTATTATGAATCGTATTGTTAGATGCAATCGTATTCATATTGCTGTTAATTGCAACTTGACAATTAGTCGATCCTGCTATGACAGATGGCGTTTCGCACGAGCCACTGGATACATGCTTATCGTAGCATTTTTTGCTTTTGTATTTCTTGTTGCACTTTGTACAAATCTTCGCTTCTTGGTTAACTGCAAGAGTATGTCTATTGGTTTTCGTGTGTCGAGTGTAATCAAACTTGTTTCTGGTTATGAACTCGCATAGTTTACATTCGTATTTGGCCGACATGTTTATCAATAGAGATAGTATCAATCTGATTCAGAGAATATATCTATATGTACAGAAGATTAATTATATCATAAAATTATTGGATATTCTTGGTTTGCAATTGGTACACATCATATAGTACACATTCATTAAGAATTAATGCGTACAATTCCACGTGATGCCCTATATCGACATATGTAGATTTTAGTTAGAATGATTATAGATGTAATCTATTAACTATGTTTTTTTGTAATGCGTTAACGAGTGCTACAAAAGTAGCCATCGGATACAAATACACAGCATTATAAAACACTATTGAAGTATACACTTCTAGACACTATTTAAATATTGTATATAGTATAACTATATTGTTGTATTTGTATACGCGACCACGTCGCACGACTCATCGAATGTCTAGACATATTACCAATCTACCAAATCAATGAATTCCAAAATCATCACGACTATCATTGTCTCTCTTAATAGTGATCATGTGATTTATGAGTTTGGTCTCCAGATGGAGAAAACGGTCGGTATCTGTCTAGAGCAAAACAGAATTTATATGAATTTATATGTGGATTGATACTAGAATACATATTCTCGTTATATACCAATACTCTTAACGCCAAGGGTCATTTCCTTGACAAATCGTGTATACATTATATTGGTCTATATTGCATATAAACCAAATTCGCGCATATAGGTTATATGAATATTGGCGTTTTAGCGTTATTCATGCGTTATCATTTTGATAACATGTTTGTAAAATCTTACAAAGACGAAAAAGCGGGTTTTGGGCTGCTGTGAAATTTGAAATTTCTGGAGATTTTTTTGATATCGTTTTCGAAATCCCAATGAGACCATAATCATCATCATGATCATGATACTCGAGCGGAGACACTATCACCGACCTCTAACTATGAATCTAGGTGGGTTATCATCTTATCTACTTCTATGAGATTGAGTGAATACCATTAGTATCGCCTTCAATCATGTCCCTATTCTATCGATACACTCTCCGCGCCTCTAACCCACCTCCCAACTTAAGGTTTGGTGAATCCATAGTATATAAGCACAGTCCATACTTTGTCTTTACCCCTGTTATCACATCCCGCCTGTGAACCACTATGAGCACTACTGCCTTCAACGACTTCATCTCCAAGTACCTAGTACTATCACCATCGTCTTTGCTCAAGCGAACTGAAATCCGTGAGCTATGGACTGAAATCAACAACGGATCCACTGGTATCCTTAAGCTATACAAACACATGTCTGAGACGGACATGCCTCTAACCAAGACTCACCTTATTGGATACAAGCTTGCCACTCCGGTTGAGACCTCTGTTGCTGCCCCTGTTGCTGCCCCTATTGAGATCATCGATTCATACAAGCAGATGAAGATTGATCTTATGAAGAAGAAGATGGAGGAGAAGCGAATCATTGAAGCCAACCGTATTGCTCTAGAGAAGGAGAAGAATGAACAGGATCGCATGCTGGTCGAGAAGAAGATGGAGGAGAAGCGAATCATTGAAGCTAACCGTATTGCTCTAGAGAAGGAGAAGCTTGAACAGGAGCGTATACTGGAAGAGAAGAAGATGGAATTCAAGAAGTACAAGACTGATATCTTTGTGGAACAGTCCGAGAAGAACCGCGCCCACTGTTCTATGGAGAACAACAAGAACCGTTTGCTGTCTATGTACAAGGCGAACGCTCACCCGTACCTAGATGTCATCGCGTATGGCAATGCCGGATACCAAGGCATCACGTCTTCCAGTGCTAAGACTACCATGTCAACTCAAATCCTACTCCACACCAATCTGAATGAGAATGATGATATCAAGATGGCTAAGGTAGTGAACGATGCTGTGAACAAGGTGGTCGAAGAGAAACTGATCATCAATGACATTGGTGTTAAGACACCTGAGCAGATGATCCCTAGTCGTGAGTATGTAGGTGTTCTAAGCAACGTACTCACGACACTAGCGGACTTGGCACTGATCAACTCGACAAAGCGAGAGTGGGTGGAGCCTGTAGCCGATCGTATCTCTATCATCGATGGAATCGCAGATCGTATCACAGCTGACATGTCTGTTCCATCTTACAGAGAGTCAATGAAGCTGATTCAAGCGAGCAAGAACAATAGCAAGAAAGATAAGGATGTGTACATCAAGCCATTGAACGACTGTGTCTTTGATCAGACAGCATCGCAGTTGAGTGTCGCGTGCTATGCATGCTCGGCCAAGACACTCATCAAAGACATGGGTCTTCATCGCTGCCACAACCTTCCGGAGAGCGAGGGTGGCAAGTGGGACAAAAGCAACATCTTTCTGTGCTGCGCTACATGCAATCTGAATATGAGCAACAACCAAACGGTTGAAGAGTACAAGTGTACATTGGTATCTAAGCGTGCCGATAAGGTTGTGATTGAGTTTACACTGGTTGACACATCGTCTGACGAGGCGATGGATAACACCATGAGACTAACTGACGAGTAAGTCTCTCGTAATCTCATCGACGCGTCTGTGCTAGAATTCTAGAAAAAATTGATATATATTCTATTAATATACACTATCTGATCGTATTACCAGCTCGAACGAATTGACCATGGACTCTCTCCTCAACCTCACTAACAAGAAGGTTGGTACGTCGCACGATCTCCGTCTCTCCATTGATATGCAGAAACTGATCTTGTCGCGTAAGGAGATGACCGATATCGGCGACCGTCTTTTGGCTCTGACCAAGACATCTGAGTTTGAAACTCAGTCAATTACCATGTGCTATGGTAAGTGTCAGAAGTTGAATTGGTTTTCAAATGGTGCGAATCTCAAGCAGACGGAGATCAAGAGTACCAAGACCGTGAAGGAGTACAGCTACTCCGATAGAGATGACTATGCTAAGTCATTCTCTCTGGCTGTCCGCGCCGATGGTACTTGCTCTATCACTCCATCCGATTCTCTCAAATCGGTGAAACTAGAGTATACATATGGATTCACTCTTGCTGAACACCCAGATTGGGTATTCCGTCTAGTAGCCACTAAGGACATCACCGATTCTGGTCAGTTTCTAACTAAGCTACCAGAGTACAAGGTTCGTATCTTTCCAAGCATTGAGTCTACCGATCACACAATGAAGAAGATCTGTTCTCTTGTAGACGATGCATATGACTATGTTCAGTTGTCTGCTAGCTTGATCAACTATGATTCTGTACTTGCCAAGCCAACGGTGTTCGACGTCCGAGATGTGATGAAGCGAATCCTTCGTAGTGATCTGTATCTAGATGCACGTGCGTATCAGGCTGAGCTATACTCCTGTGCCAAGTTCGTTTACCGAGATCCAATCATGGTTGAGAAGTTCAAAGATCAGTCTGGGTTCAAGCGTCTGTCCAATAGCGTTGTTGAGCTGAGTCGATCGATGTACTACAAGGATCTGGAACCATCTATTGATCAATACTATCTGACTGATAAGATCGATGGAAAGCGGTCCTTCCTTGTGATCGATGAGTACTACTCTGGTCGGTCTACTCGATCGTCTGACTCTGATTCGCGTCCTAAGACAGGAGGCCAAGACAAGTTCCTGGGTGCTGATATCCGTGCTATATCTGATCGTCTCTATAGTATCTCTAAGTATGCTGGCCACGGCAACGGGCGCAGTAAGAAGATAACATACATTCTTGATTGTGAAATGCTTGAGACTGGTAAGAGTCATGAGTTCTTTGCGTTTGACATCATTGCATTCAATGGTCGATCGACGTGTGGCTACCCGTTTCACAAGCGTCTTGATATGCTACTGAAGTGTGAAAGTCTCTTGTCTAAGTATTCACTTGGCCGTGTCAAGACGTATGTTCGTCTTACCAAGACTGGGTATGCTAAAGAGATCTGTGAGTTCTATAAGTCCTCTTCTAAGAGTAAGTATGAGATCGATGGTCTCATCTTCACGCCTGCTGGCGTCGACTACAAGACTGCTAAGACTATGAAGAAGCCTGGCGACCGCACTCGCGTGATCAACACCGATTACTACAATACTGTGTCTTACAAGTGGAAGCCCGAGGACAAGACAACGATCGATTTCTATATGATGAAGATTCCATCTAAGTATTGGTCTAACTGGGATGCATCTGGAGTATCACTCAATGCTAAGAAGGACTTGTATGTCTTGTGTTCTGGGGTGAACGCACATCAGTTCAAGCAACTGGAGATGCGAGTGTTTGATGGCTATCTCGATATCTCTAATGGGCGCTTCCAGAACTCTCAGTATTTCCCAGTTCAGTTCTCTCCAGATGATCATCCTTACGTGTATCTCTACCAGCCAACCGATTCTACAGATTTGGATAACAGAGTAGGTGAGTTCCTCTTCAACCATAAGAGTAAGTCGTTTGTGTTGATCCGTGTTCGCACTGATCGCGATGTTGAGATCGCTAGAGGTGAGTACTATGGTAATGCTATGAAGTACTCTGAACTCATTTGGCACACTATCAACTATCCTCTTACGTTGGATATGATGTGTGATAGTTCGTCTAAGATTGGTATGTACTTCGCCTCATCTGACAACGATCGTTATTTCTCTCAGCGGGCGTTCAACTCCTATGTGAAGCAGACTCTCCTTTCCAAGTTGCCCGGAACGCGCATCTTGGATCTGATGTGTGGTCATGGTCAGGATCTCTCTCGATTGGTGAACAGTGGATACAAGGACATCTATATGATTGATCAAGATATCGATGCTCTATACGAGTTGCTTCAGCGTAAGTACACATTGAAGATCAAGAACTCCAATGCAACTGCATCAGTGAAGATAGCTAAGATGGATGCAGGCATTGATTCATCTGAGAGTATCTCTATTGCTAGTCAGTTGAAGGGACTGGAAGCTGGTTCGCTCGATGCGATCACCATCAACTTTGGAATCCATTACCTGATGGGAGATGAGAGTAAGATCGCCAATCTTGCTAAGTTCGTATCTCACTTCTTGAAGCCGAATGGTAAGATATCGATCACTTGCTTCAATGGATCGGACATCATGTCTCTGTTGGGCGACCAAGACAAGTGGGTCGGCGATGCCGATGGTAGCGTGAAGTATGAGATCCGAAAGGCATACAAGTCTAAGGAACTCTCCAACACCGGACAGCAGATCGACGTGATGCTTCCCTTTAGCGGAAGCAACTTCTATTCTGAGTATCTTGTAAATCCTGATTACTTGGTATCTGTGTTTGCGTCAGTTGGACTGAAGCTGAATTCAAGTGATTCATTTGGTAGCAAGCTGAGTGGCTTCGCTAAGGACAATGCCAAGGTGAGTAAGATGCTGAGCCCACTCGACAAGCAGTACGTTTCTCTCTATCATTACTTCATCTTTGAGAAGAGTGGTTAGATGACGATGATAATCTAATATGATATCGTTTTCTTTTTTTGGTATAAATATAGTAGTTTGCGCTCATCTTAGATTGCATACAGAGACGATGTTCAAACGAACTGCATTGGGTACCATCAATGCCAACCGCATAAGCCGATCGGTGGTCGCTCCCGGTCTCCCAGAGACGTATCAAAACGGTGAAGACTTAAGATCTGAGATTGAGCTAGATGATCGTCGAGCATCTACTCCTGATGTCTCTATGCAGGATCCACGCAATTCTATAACGATAGGCGGTCCAAAAAAACTACAAAGAAGTACTAGCGGCAAGTTGGCCGATATGTTAAATGCTAAGCTTGCAAGTCAAGAGAGACGCGATGCGATCAGCAACTCATCTACTCTAAAGCGAATCGAGAACAGTATCCATCGCCGAGTCGGATACATCTCAGCATACAAGAACATCATTTTTCTCATTCTCATTATGTTCACTGTATATCTTCTTATCTTCGTTTACGCGACTGGTTGGTTCTTTACGGATGCGAATGGAGTACCTATCCAACCACATGAAATGTCTTATAACGATCGAGTAATGAACTCAATATACTTCTCGACAACTCAGATGTCCACGGTTGGCTTCGGTGATATCTGCCCTAAGAACAACAAGGCCAAGCTCGTTGTATCTGTCTTCCATGTTGTATGCTTCGTAATCACGATTGGTGTCATGGGTGTCCTGACGACGGACCTCAGTCGCAGTCTAGAGATCACAAACTTGTTTACGAAGTAAGACTACATGGAAGACAACTCTACTAGACAATGATACATCTCGGCATCCCATTTCAGTTAAATAGATGTGTTATTAATATAAGCAATATCATATATACAACCGCTATTCGTTCCGCGTAATGAGTGCAAATCACAAATGAGCAACATATTATGAGCAAAGATGATGAACATCATTGGAACTAACGAGATTATTGATCCATTCTACAGATACAAGCGTCCTAAGTTTATAATCTCGGTAACTGGCAAAGGGAACAAACGGCGGACCTCTCTAATCAACATGGATGATATCTGCGTTGCAATCGATCGTAGTCTGTCAGAAGCAATCAAGTACTATTGCTATGAACTAGGAACGTCGTACAAGCTGGTTGAAGGACGTCATACTCTGAAAGGAGAATTTAACATAGACACACTAGACAATGTGCTGCACAAGTACATCCAGATCTTCGTCTTATGTAAAGACTGCGATCTACCTAGCACGTTCTACAAAGTGCGAAAGACCAATATCAAGAAGGTGTGTAGTGCATGTGGTTGTGTGGAGAAACTCTATCCAGATCACAAGCTAGTGGAATACATTCTAAAAGAGAAGAAGAATAGAAAGACGGACTTCAATGTCAATTGCCAAGACTATTCTTAGATAAGAACAAGAGATACGATAGCAGATGCTATCGTTTTTTTTGTTGCGTCATATAGCGGCTTTAGATGTGTATTTAAATAAAATTAACATTATAGAGTGATATAACAATCATGCAAGCTCAACATCTAGTTCGCAAATCTATCTTCTATCGCCTCTTTGAGGAGATCCTTATTCCGATCGCTTCTCTATGGTATCAGGTTGAGATCATCAATCCAGAAAACGTATATGATGGAAACACTTCATGCATCTACATATCTAGACACACAACACACAACTGGGAATTGCTTCTTGGTCTGTTTGCGTTGAACGCGTATAGCAAGAAGGTGATTCGCGGACTTGGACACTATCTAATATACTTTCTATGTCCGTGGTATGTGCTAGCTGGTGTAGTGATTGGCAACCGTCGCAACGCTGAACATCTCATCTCTAAAGACGAGTATCTATTTATCATTCCAGGTGGCGGAGAGGAGATGACCTATGGCAGCGAGAACGTAGATAACGTGTACTGGGAATCAAAATCAAAAAAATACAAGACCGGATTTGCTAAGCTCGCTTACGATAGCAACATCCCAGTGATTCCTATCCATGCATCTGGAGTCAAGTACATGGTATGGCAACCATTCATTGTCTTGGCCAATGCGCTAGGTATCACTGAGATGTATGACTCAGTGATGCAAGATACCGATAGTCTTGTATTGTATAAGTGGTTGTATTACGTTAAGATGTTGTTCTGCGTTGTGTTTGGTTCTATCTTGGTCATTCCATTGCCATGTAAGATCAAGATCTACATTGGAGTGCCAATCTATCGTTGCGAAGAATCCGCCTGTCAGTCGCCTTACCAACATGACATGAATGTAATTGAGTTTGCTAAGCGATGTGAAGCCGGTCTGCGTACCGCGATTTGGATCGCCAATGCTAGCTAGACATCTATCTCTTTCGTCTTGTTGAGTATCGATGTGGTGTGTATCCAAATCTATTCATCCATTGGTTTGCCATGTCTTCACTCGATGGAACTGGGTAGTCCTTGCACTGCGACATCGAACGCTCTGCTTCCTCAGTCTCTTTGGATTCATTGTTAGATGAACTGAGACTGGCTACCGAGATGACGAAGCCTCTGCGCCGTGCGCTTGGAGGTGGCACTTGGATTACGATTGGTTGCACTCGTTGCTCAATGGTTGGCGTCTGCAGTCTAGCATATGATGCTAGCTGTTTTTTTGTCTCTGTTGCCCGCATGAGCGACTTGGTTGTCTCTTTGATGACGTGATGAAACGTGTCCATCATGTCTATCTCGTCTCCAATGAAGTATTCGTTTCCAGCGAATCGCTCGTACTTCTCATTGAATGCATCAATGAGATGTCTCTCAAAGAGAGCATCGTCTGAGCATTCATGAATCGATAAGTATCTTGTTCCTTTCATATATGCCTTGAGACGACTTAGGTCGTTCTTTCGAGAGCGACCAATCTTGTATCGGTTAGTGCCGACTAGAACACATGGCTGTACGAGATACACAATGCCCATTGTCTCTGTATGCTCTTACTTGACACTATAAGTGCGATCAATGTAAAATTGATATATCTTATATATTTTATACATTAAGATACTAATATAGTTATTCAGCCGATCTCCTTTCGCTATGTCAAGTCAGTCGACTGAGTATCATTGTGCATGTGGCTCGATTGCGAACACTAGCATCATTCTCTCTCGTCCGCTCCAATATTGGATTGAGAAAGTGTATGCTAAGATGTGGAAGTCTAAGACTCTGACACCTAGCAAGTATTCGTACAGCGTGATGCTACATGTATGCAATGGCATACTTCGTTTCATTGAATCTAAACCAGATCTCATTCAGATGTATGCTCGTAAGAATGCCAATCCTGATTCAATGGCTGAGTATAGTATCTGGCATGATCATCTGATCGAGATCAGTCATAGCGAATGGAGAAATGCCACTATGTATTGGATCAATGCTGTTCCACATGGTAGTGGCACTACGTTCCAGTCTCCATATCGAGATATTGATACTCCGGCAAACTGGTATGTGTGTTCTAGATACTCTAATCAGGTGCCTGGTGATCGCTACGAAGTATACAATGACATGATCGTCTTTACGATGGATAGCATTCGAGAGATGATAGAAGACGATTCCATGAGCCGCTTCATTGGATCGATTGGCAACATGTCGATCTCTTAAGTGTAAGACAATGCTCTCAAATAAGAGCATTTGTTTTTTTGATGATATTGATTAAGATAACAAAAAAATTGATATTTATATAGGTATATATACCACTTGAGGGTTCATAACGATTTCGAATACTTACCTACCATGAAGACTGCCGCTGGATCTGCTATTAAGACTCAGGAAGAGCTAATCACTGTCGTTGACAAGGTGCTTACGAATGAGTCTATCATTCGCTCGCACATCAACTCATTTGATCGCTTCATCGATCATGGTCTCCGTCAGATCATGACTCAGGTATTCGACATTCGATATGAAGTTGATGCGGCAAACACAATCGAGCACGATAAGACGATCAAGAAATATGAAGTATCGGTCGTGATTGATGACATCGAGTGCACTCACCCAACGAGTTTCAATTACTCTAAACAGGTGCCGGTGTGTGTGATGCCTAACGAATGTCTTCTTCGTGATTTGACATACTGCTCGCCTTTGTACGTTAACTGTACGATTGAGGCTAAAGCGTATCATGAGAATGGGACTGTGTCTACCAAGACAGAGAAGATCAAACGATACATGATCGCCAAGATGCCAATTATGGTCAAGTCTAAGTTGTGCAACACGTACAACAAGTCCAAGGAGACTCTTATCCAGTTGGAAGAGGATCCGTCTGATCAGGGTGGATACTTCATCGTGAAGGGAAACCACTACATCATCAACAACCTTGAATCTCTCAAGTACAACGAACCAAAGGAGTTCATTACAAAAGGATTCAAGAATGAACTGGCGCGATCAGATGTCATCTCCAAACCAGGCGATGCATTTGAGAACTCGTTTAACGTCATTCTCAAGTTGCTCAACAACAACTCGATTGTCGTTAACTTGTCTAAGGCCGGATTCAAAGATGTAGACATTCCATTCTACATGATCTTCCGAGCGCTTGGTGTTATCACCAATAAGCGAATCGTTGAATTGATCGCATACTCGTTCGATGAAAGTGATCCGATCATCAAGTCGATCCTAGATACACTAGAATCGGCGCTATCGAACAAGTACACTGACTTCGACAAGACCGCCAACGAGGTAAGCAACCTAGTTGTTAACCAAGATGACGTACTTGAGATTCTCTGTAAGTTCATCGTTCAGTATTCGACATACAAGATCGCTGACATCAAGAAACAGAAGGATGGTTCTTATAAGCCAGAAGATCTTAACGCGAAGAAGATGGTGATGAACAAGCTGCAGCAACATCTGGATATGCGGTTCTTGCCACATGTAGGACTGTCTGCAAAGGCGCGAATGAAGAAGGCAGCGTTCCTTGGACACATGATTCGTCGTATGCTTCTAGTCAACCTAGGAGTCATTGAACCAACTGATCGTGATTCGTACAAGAACAAACGAATCTATGATTCTGGTATCTCATACTCTCGAAGCTTCAAGACGCAGTTCAATCTCATGTTTGTGCAGCGCCTCATGAAGCAGATCGTTACGAAGGACTTCAAGAACAACAGCTTTGCAGAAATCAATCTACAGAGTATGTTCAAGAGTGCTATCAAGGCAGAAGAGTTTGAGAAAGCGCTGATGACGTCCATCGTATCCGGAGACAAGGTAATGACAGTCAACAAGCTGACATTCACCAACAAGCTATCGTCTCAACAGCTACACCACAAGAACAAGCTCAACGTAATAACTGCTCTCAAGAGCATTGAGACTCCAAACAAGAACAACAGTTCTAAGTCATCGGAACGAGCTATTCTAATTCGTCAAGTTCATCCTACCGGTACCGGATACATCTGTGGTATCACATCCGCCGATACCGGTGTCAAGGTAGGAATGAGTAAGCAGCTATCCGTAGTTGCTGACATCACTGCGGCTTCCTCTAGTGAAGTGATCAAGGCATTGGTATATGACGACGAGCAGCTTGTATCTGTTGAAGACAGTCTGGTAGTCGGTCGCATGCGATCTGATAACCTACACAAAGTGTTTGTGAATGGTGATTGGGTGGGATGCGTTAAGGACTTCCATCAGTTTCTAACCAAGTACCGCGAGTACCGACGCACAGGCAAGCTGCACCACTACGTAACGGTCTCTCACCACATTCAATGTAATGAGATTCATATCTGGTGCGACAGTGGCCGTCTTACTCGACCGCTACTCATTGTCCGAAACAACACATCTGATAAGAACTACAGCCATGATAAGTTTAAGCAGTGGACTCTTATTACCCAAGATGTGATTGACAAGCTTCGACAGAATGAACTCGGTGTTGATGATCTCGTCTCGATGGGTATCATGGAATACATCACTCCAGAGGAACATGCGAACATCTACTGTGCGTATGAGTATGACCACTTCATGAAACACGTCAACGATCCTCTACATCAGTTCACTCATATTGATATCCCACAAGGTATCATTGGTCTAGTAGCACTGACGAGTGTCTTCGCCAATCACAACCCGGCAGCTCGTGTATGCTTCCAGAGTAATCAGGTCAAGCAAACGAATTCATGGGTCATGAAGAACTGGACATACAGCGCGCACAAGGACATGTACTTCTTGATCAACAATGAAGATCCTATTGTCTCTACCTTTGCATACAAGCATATCCCTCCGATGGGAATCAATGCGATGGTCGCGATTGCGATCTATGGTGGATACAACCAAGAGGACTCTCTGATTGTTAACAAGTCGTCGGTGGACCGAGGCATGTTCGACTCTATCCATATGACCTTTCAGAAGACTGATTGCGATCAGAATGAGATCATCTGTAAGCCGAACCCAGCCAACACAGCAGACATCAAGTCATATGCCAACTATGAGAAGCTGGTAGATGGTCTGATCCCAGAAGGGTGTTATGTCAACGAGGGCGATTGTCTAGTAGGCAAGATTGCGAAGCTCTCTAAGGGCGATATCACCAACCCGAACGTCATCTACACTGATCACAGTCTGATCTACAAAGAGAAGGAACCTGCGATGGTATGGAAGGTGATCAAGGCTTACAATAACGAAGAGAAGGTATTCGTGAAGATCATCTTCAAGACGTTCATTAAGACCGAGATGGGCAACAAATTCTGTATGCCAGACACCAATGAGGTACTCACCTCGAGTGGATGGAAGGCATTCAAGGATGTGTCGATGGAAGATAAGATCTGTTCTCTCGTAGACGGAGACCGCATTGAGTACGTTGAGCCGCTTGGAGTGTACCACTTCCAACATGACGGTCCAATGGTCTCGATTCAGTCTCAACAGATCAGCTCCACTACCACGCTCAACCATAAGCTGTACATCAAGAACCGTCGTCGTACCGAATACGAGCTTATGGACGCAGAGAAGGCGTACACCAAGAGAGTGCAGTTCAAGAAGGATGCTATCAACGCATACGATGATATTGACACAATCACTCTTGGAACAAGCGTATACAAGATGGATGACTACCTAAAGCTTCTGGCTAT
>JACCDS011192597.1_pt1 | contig 14837 bp, 9 predicted proteins | sample 7446441 | NCBI WGS metagenome assembly JACCDS01 (sample SAMN15323445, study PRJNA562643) | freshwater metagenome | isolation source: river surface water | place: USA:Blue River Watershed | collected 2017-08-17 | reverse complement strand
GGCTTATTGACTGTTGCTTGTAATGAAATTGGTAGAATCAATAATACTATTAAAAAATATATAGATATAAGAAAATGTCTTTAAAAAAGTTTTTTGCGACCTAGATTCCTCCTCTTTCATTTTTTTTCGCAGCTACGAAGTAAAGATAAAGCTGCTATCTACATTATAACACATTACTTTATCCCAACCCTGTTAAAATAAAACATCCCGAAAGTTTTTAACTTTCGGGATGTTGACTGTATACCTGCTGTATGTAAAATACTTTGGAGTAAGTTACTATTGTGGCATGTACGTGGGCACTTATCCACCAATTATTGGGGATAGCTACACGCATTATTCAACTTATCTCCATCCATCACCATCAAGCAAATTGCCCAATCCTCCTAATACACTTCCTTCTTCTTTACGCGTGGTGGTGCCATATTGCAATATACGGCCTGCCAAACGGCTAATAGGCAATGTTTGAATCCAAACGGTTCCGGGACCTTGCAACGTGGCAAAAAACAAGCCTTCACCACCAAAAATGGTGTTTTTAATCCCTCCCACAAATTGGATGTCGTAATGCACACTTGCAGTAAAACCAACAATACAACCTGTATCAATTTTCAGCAATTCACCGGCTTGCAAATGTCGCTCCAATACATGGCCTCCCGCATGTAAAAAAGCCATGCCATCGCCTTCTAATTTTTCCATAATAAAACCCTCGCCACCAAACAATCCGGTGCCAAGTTTTCTTTGAAATTCAATACCAATACTCACACCTTTGGCTGCGCACAAGAAAGCGTCTTTTTGACAAATAACCCGATTGCCCAATCGGCTCAAATCGAGTGGAATAATTTTGCCGGGATAGGGCGATGCAAAACTAACATGCTTTTTTCCGTAGGCTACATTGGTAAAGGCCGTCATAAACAAATTTTCGCCTACCAACAATCGTTTTCCGGCAGTGAACAATTTGCCCAATAATCCTCCTTGTTGTTGGCTGCTGCCATCACCAAACAAGGTTTGCATTTGTATGCCATCATCCATCATCATAAAAGCACCGGGCTCGGCTATTGCCGTTTCGTTAGGGTCTAGTTCTACCTCTACATACTGCATTTCTTCACCAAAAATGCGATAATCGATTTCATGATTTTGTATCATCTTGTTTTGTTTTTTAAAAGCTAATTTAAATAAGAATAAGGCAGCTAAAAGCACAAATGGGATAATTGGTATCATCTATGCGTTGTTGATACCGGCTTCTACGCCAAAAACTGCTCCCCCAATGCCACCATATTTGCCATTTATCAAGTAAAAATACATACTTGGGCATTATTTTGTTATATTCATAACTTCCTAATTTTTTACCGGTACCGTCTTCTAAACTAATTTAAACCAACACTACTTTTATGAAGCAATTATGGATGCCCGTTTTGGCAAGTATTAGTATTATTGCCTGCAACACCAACACTATGACAAAAACGCCTTTGCAATGGCCAAATGCCTCAGCGCCTATAGCCGACAAAAAACCTCACTTGCGCACTATTCACAACGACACGGTTAACGACCCCTATTATTGGATGTACGACTATTTTGGCAAAGGTCCCGATAGTACAAAAGTGGTCAATTATTTAAAAGCCGAAAACAGCTATCTAGATACCATGATGATGGCCACCAAACCATTTCAGGAAAAATTATTTACCGAAATGAAAGGCCGTATAAAAGAAAAAGATGAAAGTGTGCCGGTTTTTAAAAACGGATATTTTTATTATACCCGCACCGAAGATGGCAAACAGTATTACAAATATTGCAGAAAAAAAGAAAGCCTAACGGCTAAAGAAGAGGTACTGCTTGATGTAGATGAAATGGCTAAAGGAAAAGCCTATTTTGCCGTAAGCGGGTACGAGGTAAGCGAAAACAATCAATTGCTTGCATACGGGGTAGATGAAGTATCGCGACGCCAATATACCATCTACATTAAAAACTTAGCTACCGGCGAAACCTACAAAGATGCTATTGCCAATACCGAAGGCGATCCTTGTTGGGCAGCCGATAACAAAACCTTGTTTTATACATCTAAGCATCCGGTTACACTATTGAGCGAAAAAATTAAGCGACATACCTTGGGCACCGCTGCTAGTACCGATGCAACCGTGTACACCGAAACCGATAAAAGCAATTACATAGGTGTAGGAAAATCCAAAAACAACCAATACATTTTCATTTATTCGCAAGCTACATTATCGTCCGAAGTGCGCTTTTTGGAAGCCTCAAAGCCGAATGATGCATTTAAAATATTTGCCGCACGCCGACAAAATATTATTTATGATGCGATTCCATTAGCTGATAAATTTTTGGTTCGTACCAATTGGCAAGCCAAAAACTTTAGGTTGATGGAATGTCCACTCAATGCTACCGATAGCACCGCTTGGAAAGAAGTGGTGCCGCACAGAGCAGATGTACTGTTACAAGGTGTTGAAGAATTTAAAGATTTTTTGGTGTTTAGCGAAAGAAAAGGTGGGCTTGTGCAATTAAAAATAAAGCCAATTACCAGTGGAGCAGAACATTATATAGACTTTGGCGAGCCTGCTTATGCTGCCGGAATTGCCGCCAATCCTGATTACAACAGCCGCAATGTGCGTTTTACCTACACATCGCTTACCACGCCGGCTTCAACTTTTGAATACGATATGGCCCAAAAACAAAAGAAATTATTGAAGCAACAAGAAGTAGTAGGAGGTTACAATCCTAAAGATTACATTACAGAACGCCTTACTGCCACGGCTCAAGACGGTACCAAAATTCCTATCAGTATTGTGTACAAAAAAGGCTTCGAAAAAAATGGCCAAGCACCGCTTTTGCTTTATGGCTACGGTAGTTATGGCAATAGTATTGATGCAAGTTTTAGCAGCAGTCGACTTTCATTATTAAACAGGGGTTTTGCTTTTGCCATAGCACATATTAGAGGTGGCCAAGAAATGGGACGTCAATGGTACGAAGACGGGAAAATGATGAAAAAGAAAAATACATTTACCGATTTCATTGATTGTGGTACTTATCTAGTAAAAGAAGGCTATACATCAAAACCACATTTGTATGCACAGGGTGGTAGTGCCGGAGGGCTTTTAATGGGTGCTGTTGTTAATATGGCTCCTGAATTGTGGAATGGGGTGATAGCCCAAGTGCCTTTTGTGGATGTGGTAAATACCATGCTCGACGAAAGCATACCACTTACTACCAACGAATTTGACGAATGGGGCAATCCGAAAAACAAAGAAGCTTATGAATACATGAAAAGCTATAGCCCCTACGAAAACATTCAACCCAAAGCTTACCCTAACCTACTAGTTACTACCGGCTTACACGATAGCCAAGTTCAATATTTTGAACCCGCTAAATGGGTGGCAAAATTACGTGCTACCAAAACCGATAACCATGTATTGCTATTGCATACCAATATGGAGTTTGGCCACGGTGGAGCATCGGGCCGGTTCGATTACTTAAAAGACATTGCTCTTAATTATGCATTTTTATTTGCATTAGAAGGCATTCAACAATAACAACATACTACTACACAACATAAAAAAGCCTCTGAGCAAACTGTTTGCTAGAGGCTTTTTATTACCACTTTTACTCATGTTATGGCGTGTACAAGCGTTAGAGTGGTGGGTATTAATCAAAAAATAATTAATGCAATTTTAGGTAAAAAAATAATTGAATGAACTACATGCTTACAAATATTCCTATCCAATAAACGATGCCTAGGGCATAGAAAATGTACTCAATAATTTGCATTTGTCTGTTGTGGTGTTGTTTGTTGTCGTTCGTTTTTTTGGTGAGTGTTAAGATGTTTGTTAGCATAGAATAATGGTTTTAAATAGTATAAAAATCAATAAATTACAAATGGTAGTTTACTTATTAATAAGTACGTTGAACCAATAAAAAGGGTTGCTTTAATCTTTTTTTTGGAACAAGCATTCTAACATTTACTTAACATGAATTGTGCCAAAAAATTGGGAAATACGGTATGGAGGAAATTATTTTTTCGCAAATGCCCAATTGATAGTTTATTGCTTTGTGTGCTATTAGCTCATTTTTGAGCAAAAAGCAGGCATTTTTACAATTAAAAATGGTTTTTTAGAGGGTAAAAACAAGCACAATGTTGTAAACCAAAAGAAGCCTTTTCATATTTGCAATAAATTTTTATCGGGCAATTAATACACTTAGTCAAGCGAAGTTTAAATGCAAAATGCCATTACGCGCCAATAAATTCCAAAAATTGGAAAATCAAAGGTTCAATTTGGGAATTTACCCATTTTTGGAAAGTAGATGCATTTAAAAAGCAATTCACAATTGATTGTAAACCATCAAGGCTTACCAATTAAGTATGTACACACAAAAAAAATTGGCATTGCTGAAGAATACTGCTTAAAAATAAAATACCAATCAATAAGCCATAAATAGCAACATTTTAATGTGGCGACAGCCAAATTTTGCCCATTACCCAACTAATGAATGAATTTTAAATAACCTATAGGGGCTTTTTGCTTTTGAAAAAGCTAATTTTGCAGCAATTTATATTTTTAGACCCCTTTATTTTTTAGATGAAGCAAGCCCTACAACTATTGTCTCAGCAACTGGATGGAGAGTTGTTTTTCGATAATACCATGCGTATATTGTATGCTACCGATGCATCCGCCTACCGCGAAATGCCTTTGGCAGTAGCTATACCTAAATCGGAAAAAGATATCCAACAATTAATTGCTTTTGCAAAATTGAACAAAACTTCCCTCATTCCCCGAACGGCAGGTACGTCTCTTGCAGGGCAGGTAGTGGGCAACGGCATTGTGGTAGATGTATCCAAACATTTTACGCAAATATTGGAACTCAATACCCAAGAAAATTGGGTAAGGGTACAACCGGGGGTCATACGCGACGAATTGAATTTGTTTCTGAAGCCGCATGGACTATTTTTTGGCCCCGAAACTTCCACTGCAAATAGGGCAATGATTGGCGGTATGGTAGGCAACAACTCTTGCGGCTCTAATTCGGTTGTATACCGCAGTACACGCGAACATTTGATGGAAGTGGTGGCTTTTTTAAGCGATGGAAGCAAAGTGGTTTTTAAAGATATAGACATAGATAGTTTTCATGCTAAGTGCGAAGGCGATACATTGGAAGCCAACATTTATCGTACCACCCGCAGCATGCTAAGCAATTACGACAACCAAGTAGAAATTCGCAAAGAATTTCCTAAAAAATCGGTTGAACGACGCAATACCGGCTACGCTATAGATGTATTGCTAGAAACGGCTCCCTTTACTGCCGGTGAATCGGACTTTAATTTCTGTAAACTCATTGCAGGCTCAGAGGGTACATTGGCATTTATTACCGAAATCAAATTGCACCTCAATCCGCTGCCACCTAAAGAGGTAGGGTTGTTGTGCGTTCATTTTCATACCATCGACGAATCGTTACGCGCCAATTTAATAGCCTTAAAATATCGTCCAAGTGCTAGCGAACTGATAGACCATTACATATTGGAATGTACCAAAGACAATATTGAACAAAGTAAAAATCGTTTTTTTGTTCAAGGCGATCCGGGAGCCATTTTGGTGGTAGAGTTTGCTCGCGAAAACAGAGACGAAATCATTGCTATTACACAACAAGTAGAGGCCGATATGCGTGCTGCCGGCTTGGGATACCATTTCCCTTTATTGTTCGGCGCTGATAGCAAAAAAATATGGTCGCTCCGAAAAGCGGGCTTAGGCTTATTGAGCAATTTACCCGGCGACGAAAAAGCAGTACCTGTAATTGAAGATACCGCAGTTGACGTAGCCGATTTGCCCAATTATATTAGAGATTTTAACGAAATTCTTAAAAAATACAACTTATATTCGGTACACTATGCCCATGCGGGTTCGGGCGAAATTCATTTACGTCCAATTATCAATCTCAAAACCCCCGAAGGAAACCAACTTTTTAGAAGTATTGCAGAAGAAATTGCTACCCTTGTAAAAAAATACAATGGATCGCTTAGCGGCGAGCATGGAGACGGGCGCCTGCGTGGCGAGTTTGTAAAGCAGATGGTAGGCCCCAAAAACTACGAACTGTTGCGTACCTTAAAGCGTACTTGGGATCCGGATAACATCTTCAATCCTAACAAAATTGTAGATACCCCTTCCATGAACACGATGCTGCGCTACACTCCGGGGCAGCAAACACCTACTTTTAATACCATTTTTCGTTACCACAACCAAGATGTATTGCAGCATGCAGAGCAGTGCAACGGTAGTGGCGATTGCCGAAAAACCCATTTATCGGGTGGTACCATGTGCCCATCGTACATGGCAACCAAAAACGAAAAAGACACCACTCGTGCCCGTGCCAATATATTGCGCGAATTTTTAACCAATAGCACACAAGTCAACCGCTTCAACCACAAAGAAATTTATGAGGTAATGGATTTGTGCCTAAGCTGTAAGGGCTGCAAATCGGAGTGCCCCTCCAATGTGGATGTTGCCAAGCTCAAAGCAGAGTTTATGCAGCAATACTATGATGCCAATGGCGTGCCTTTCCGTTCTTGGTTAATTGCCAATTTTACCAAATCGGCTAAGTTAGGTGCTATAGTGCCATCATTATACAATTTTGCGGTTACCAATCCGCTCATTGGCAACACCATCAAGCGTTTGTCGGGCTTTGCCGTTCAGCGCTCTATGCCCACACTTTACCATACTACCCTGCGTAGTTGGTACAACAAACGCCAACCAAATACAAAAAATACCAAAAAAGTATACTTGTTTTGCGATGAGTTTACCAATTACAACGATACCGCTATAGGTATTAAAGCAATAGAGTTATTAGAAAAATTAGGCTATCAAGTACTCCTTCCGCAACACCTCGAAAGCGGACGTACTTGGTTGTCCAAAGGGCTTATTCGCAAGGCACAAACTATAGCCAATAGCAATATTGCGGCATTAAAAAACCTCATTTCGGATACCGTTCCGCTCATTGGTATAGAACCATCAGCTATTTTAACATTTAGAGACGAGTACATCGACTTAGCAAGCGACGAACTATTGGAAGACGCCAAAAAATTGGCCGCCAATGTATTGTTAATTGACGAGTTTATTGCCCGCGAAATAGAGCGCGGACACATTACCGCCGCATCTTTTACCACCCAACAACGCAATATCAAGCTTCATGGGCATTGCCAACAAAAATCACTTTCATCGGTAGCACCTTCTGTTAAATTGTTGTCGCTACCCGTTAACTATACTGTGGAAACCATACCGTCAGGCTGTTGCGGTATGGCCGGATCGTTTGGTTACGAAAAAGAACATTACGATCTATCACAAAAAATAGGCGAATTGGTATTGCTGCCAACGGTACGCAATGCCGCTGCCGATACCATTATTGCCGCACCGGGTACTAGTTGTCGACACCAAATAAAAGACGGCACCGGTAAAAAAGCCCAACATCCAATTGAAGTTTTATACGAAGCATTGGCCTAATAAATCAAGTAAAGGGTGTTCCCCTTTATTTGATTTATTAAGCCATCCCTATCATATTTACCACCGAAAGGTTGGTGGACTTCCTTCATGCAAAAAAAACGTTTATTATTAGAAATAAATGTATTGTAATGCTATCTACCTCCGGTAATAACTTGACAAAATTTAGGCAAAAGAAGTCTTAGAAAATAGTATATAGTTAAGCTAATAATAATTACCAAAAAAATGATAGCAAAATAAAGAAATATGAGTGTTGCCTCTTTTTCTGGTTTAATTGCAGCAAATACTAATTTTTTAATTATTGTTAACAAGGGTTCATGAAATGCAAATATGAAAAAAGAAGATTGCGTTATGAAATTATTTAATTTGATGACATTGTTAGCTAATCATTTTTGTACTAAACTAAACCAAAAAAGTAGGCCAATGATATTTCCTGCATTGTGAATAAAAACATTATAATTATTATTCTTTGTAATAAAATCAATGACAATGAATATAGGATATGCCATAAATAAGGTGTTTGAAATTTTCTTGCTATCAATAAGTAAACTCTTTTCATTAATACTAAACCATGCCCCGGCAGTGAATAGAAAAATTGCAGCAATACTTAAACCCTGTATATGAAACCAATAATTGCAAAACCAAAATATGCCCAATAAAAATATACCTAAGCTTTTCAGATATTTAATATACAAATAAACCAATGGAGTAAGAAGTACCATCACCATTAAATCTCTTATAAACCAAAATTGATAAGAAATTGGATATCCACTGTTTCCATCCCATAAAGCATGAAGTAAATAAGTTATGCTTAATTCTGGTTTTTTATTTAAAAATGAACTAAAAGATGGAGCTAGTGATATTAAAAAAAGTAATACTAGTAAGGCGATATTCCTAAATAGGTATGGTATAAGTAGCGTATTTAGTCTCCCTTTTAATTTTTTGATATAAATAGATTTAGTTAAGCTTCCTACATTCAAAAAAAATAAAAATCCGGAAATAAAGAAAAAAAGAGGTACAGCTGTATGGCCTAATATTTCTGAAAAAATTGTTTTAATAACATTGTATGTATTTAAATTTTCAGCATTACCAATTTTTTTACCTTGTATAGATACAATAGAATCGTAATTATGAATAAATAAGACTCCAACAATTAGTGGGAAACGTAGAAAATCAATAACCTAAGATTGTAATTTTGTGTTATTCATAAGTGGATATTAATAAATGATAAATAAAAAATTATTCGTTAGTTTAATATTTGTAAAGATACGATATAATCAATGTGCTTCCAACCAATTGCTACCCATTCCCAAAGCAGCATCTACCGGCACCTGATTAGGCAGTGGTAATGCGGATTGCATACATTGCAAAATCAGTGGTTGCAACACGTCCATTTCTTCGGGTAAGGCATCAAATACCAATTCGTCATGTACCTGCAATATCATTTTCGATTGCAATTGCCGTTGGGTCATTTCTTTGTGTATAGCAATCATGGCAAGTTTAATCATATCGGCTGCCGTGCCTTGTATAGGGCTATTTACGGCATTTCGGTCGGCATAGCCGCGTACCGTAAAATTGCTCGAGTGAATGTCTTTTAACCAACGTTTGCGCCCCAAAAGGGTTTCTACATACCCATTTTTTTGGGCAAACTGCACCATATTGTCCATGTAGGCGGTAATACCCGTGAACTCCTTTTTGTAATTGTCAATGATTTCTTTCGCCTCTGTACGACTGATATTTAAATTTTCAGCCAATCCAAATGCCCCCTGACCATAGATAATGCCAAAATTCACACTTTTTGCTTTGTACCGTTGTTCTTTGGTTACCTCGGCTTCGGGTATGCCATACACTTTTGCCGCCGTAGCGGTATGAATATCTTTACCCAATTGAAAAGCTTCGCACATATTGGTATCGCCACTAATTGCAGCCACAATGCGCAGTTCTATTTGCGAATAATCGGCACTTACCAAAATACGCCCTTCACGCGGTACAAAAGCCTTGCGTATTTCTCGTCCCCAATCGCTCCTAATGGGAATATTTTGCAAATTAGGATTGGTACTGCTCAGCCTGCCGGTTACGGCAACGGCTTGTGCATAAGAAGTATGTACCCGACCTGTTTTGCTGTTGCGCATGAGCGGCAATGCATCTACATAGGTGTTTTTGAGTTTGGTTAGTTCTCTAAAACCCAAAATATCGGCCACTATCGGACTTTTAGCAGCCATTTTTTGTAATACATCTTCGCCCGTGGCATACTGCCCGGTTTTGGTTTTTTTGGCTTTGGGGTCCAATTGCAGTTTTTCAAACAGCACTTCTCCTAACTGTTTGGGCGATGCCAAATTGAAGCGCACTCCCGCTTGTTCAAACACCCTTTCTTCGTAGGCTTTGGCTTCGTGCGCAAGCACCTTGCTGTAGTCGTTTAAAAAATCAACATCAATCGTTACTCCTTCGTATTCCATATCGGTAAGTACTTTTACCAATGGATTTTCTACCTTTTCTAGTACCGTATCTACTTTTTTGCTAATGACCAATGGTGCAAATACTTGTTTTAATTGCCAAGTAATGTCGGCATCTTCAGCAGCATATTCTTTGGCCTTTTCTATCTCCACCGTGCGCATCGTACCTTGATCTTTGCCTTTTTTCCCTATCAATGCTTCAATATGTATGGGCTCGTAGCCAAGATATTGTGCACTCAGCAAGTCCATACTGCGTCTGCCTTCGGGCTCAATTAAATAATGCGCCAACATGGTATCGTACACCTGTCCGGCAAGGGTAAAGCCATACCATTTTAATACCAATAAATCGTATTTCAGGTTTTGACCAATCCAAGTTATGTGTGGTGCATCGAATAAATCGGCAAATTGCTGTAGCAATTGAAGTACCTCCACCCTATTGGCCGAACATGGAGCGTAGTAAGCCAAGCCACTTTCAAAGGCAAAACTTAAGCCAACCAACTCAGCTTCGTTAGCATCTATGTTTGTGGTTTCGGTATCAAAGCAAATTTCGGTGTATTGCATGGCCTTCATTACAAAAGCGGCAATGTCGTCAGGGGTTTGTAGTAATACGTATACGTGTTCTGTATTGTGAATGTTTTTGTCGGCCGTGAGGTAATTGGTAGGGGTTTCTACTGTGGTTTTGTTATCGGCAGTCGCCGGAGCACTTGCTACGGGTTGTCCAAATAAATCCAACTGTCCACCGGAGGTAGTATTGGCAGGTGTAGTAGAAGATACTCCCTCGGGTGTATGGGCAAAGCTATCGCCCAATATACGCTTGCCCAAAGTTTTAAACTCCAAATTGGTAAACAATTCGTTCAGCACTGTTTTGTTCCATTCTTTTAGTCGAAAATCCTCTTCATGAAACTGAACGGGTACGGTAGTAATAATGGTGGCTAGTTTTTTACTCATCACTGCATCTTGTACACCATTGCGAATTTTTTCGCCCAACGAGCCCTTGATGTTTGCTGCATTCGCCAATACATTTTCCAACGTACCATATTCCTTCAATAGTTTGGCAGCAGTTTTTTCGCCCACCCCTTTAATACCGGGAATATTATCGGCGGCATCGCCCATTAAACCAAGCATATCCACCACCTGTTCTACCCGTTCTATATCCCATTTGCTACAAATAGCTTGTGCATCTAATATTTCTTCTTTATTGCCCATAAAGGGTGGCTTGTACATGTATACACCCGTGTGCGAAAGTAGTTGGCCATAATCTTTATCGGGAGTAACCATAAACACCTCATAACCGGCATCCGATGCTTGCCACGCCAACGTGCCAATTACATCGTCGGCTTCGTAGCCATCGAGCGCAATTACGGGAATATTGAATGCTGTAATGATGTTTTGAATGTCGGGGATAGAGGCCAATAAATCTTCGGGAGCTTCTTGCCTATTGGCTTTGTATGCTTCAAAGTCGGTATGCCGCTCGGTAGGTGCATGTGTATCAAAACACACGGCTAAGTGGGTTGGTTTTTCCTTATTAATAATGTCTATCAAGGTATTGGTAAATCCAAATTGTGCATTGGTATTTTTACCGGCAGTAGTAATACGCGGACTACGAATGAGTCCGTAATAGGCACGGTAAATAAGTGCCATTGCATCGAGCAGAAAAAGTTTTTTGGCCATGCAACGAAGATAATGATTGGCAGCAAATAGCCACAGTAAATAGCCGCAATACTACGCACACCGCTAGCCAACAAAGCGTTGTATGATTATTCATTCCGCACTTGATAGGTGTGAATAGCCCCCTTTGCTTTGTTTGGGTTCAATAGGCCTTTACAGTTATCTACTGTGTAGTGTACCTGCTTATTTTTTGCTCTTGCGTTTTTGTGGCTTGCCATACTTTTTTTGCATCACGTCTTTACGGCTTTTCCGTACATTGACTTTGCTGTTTTTGGCCGATTTTGGATGAAAAGCTGGCCCCGAAGCTTCTCGCTTGGGCAAGAGAACAATGGAAGGTTGCAACTGTACTTTGGGCTTTTCGGCATCCGTTAAAACGTTGGAAATAGTTACTTCCGCAGGCAGTGGCTTTGCCAACACTTCCCTTTGCATTTGCGTTTCTATAGCAACCAATAGTGCTTTTTCTTTTTCGGTAACAAAGCTAATGGCAATGCCTTGTTTATCTGACCGGCCGGTGCGGCCTATGCGGTGCAAATACTGTTCGGGCGTGTTGGGTAAGTCGAAATTAATCACATGCGTTACTTCGTCAATGTCTATTCCTCTTGCTACAATATCGGTGGCAATGACCATTCGGTATGCGCCGCTGCGAAACTGCCGAACGGTATTGAAACGGTGATTTTGCTCTTTATTAGAGTGAATAACACCCATTCTATCGGCAAAGTGCGGGATTAATTGTTCGTATAAATCGTCGGCCAATTGCTTACTTGCAGTAAATATCAGCACTTTACTCATGCTAGCGTCCGATTGCAACAGCCATTGCAACAAGTGTACTTTGGTATTAAAATTAGGTACGTGGTAGAGGCATTGTTCTATTTTTTCCACGGGCGTGCCAGCCGGTGCTGCTTCTACCCAAATTGGTTGGTTAAAATATACGTCGATCAATGCTGCCACATCGGGGGTTACCGTTGCCGAAAACAATAAATTTTGCCGCTTGGCAGGCAATAAATCTAAAATATTTTTCAATTGCGTTCTAAAGCCAAGGTTCAACAATTCGTCCATTTCATCTATCACCACCTTTTTAATGGTTTTTACTTTGAATGCACCATTCATGGCCAAATCGTACAAGCGACCGGGCGTTGCCACCAATATATCTACCCCATTAGCCAAAGCCAATGTTTGTGTATTGATGTTGGTGCCACCAGATACACCCACAACCGTTATTTGCATAAAGGCAGTAACCTGTTGAATAGTGGATACTATTTGCGTTACCAATTCGCGGGTGGGCACAATTACCAATATTTGCGGTGTTTGTTGTTTGTTGAATGTCCACTGACGCAAACATGGAAGTAAATAAGCAAGGGTTTTTCCGGTTCCTGTTTGGGCAATGCCGCAAACATCTTTGCCCGACATAGCAATGGGAAAAACGCGGTGCTGAATAGTGGTGGGATGGGTAAATCCTAAGGAGTCTAACGCAGTAAGCAAAGGCTTGCTTAAGTTGAGTTGCTGAAAGGTAATGCTTGTTGCCATAAATATGTTTGGCGAAAGTAACTGTTATTTGTGCAATTGCTTTGTTTGGGTTAAAATTGATGCTACTAAAAGCGAGGGCATAGGCACTACGCCAAGTAGCGTAGATACTAAGCTACACCGAGTAAGGGGAGTTATGTTATTATGTTGTTTATTATAAAAAATTTAATTTATGGAGAAGTATTTTTTTTGTTATGATTTAGATTTATATTGGTTTTTTCAAGGTTTGGCAACCGATGCTACGAAAATGCAAGAATACACAAAGTGGAATGCTGCAACAGAAATGGAAGTAAAATATAAATTTGAGCATATATTTGAGCAGCTCGATTATTACAAATTCTATGGTATAAAAGTATCGTTAGGTTATTTAGAGTGTTTAGAACATCATTTAACAAGAGACTTTACATTAAAAACCGGAATTGAACCTACTTTCAAAGTAGCACGCTTATATACACCAACAGGCGAATGGGGATTCCCCAAATTAGATGTTCAATATGGTGAGGTATCTACCTGCACACAATCACTTCATGTAGGCAAAGGCAATAACGCTTTGTCAACTTATTTTACAATTGCTTGGCGTGCTAAATCGGGCAGGGTGTATCAAATTTCGGATGAAGATTTTAATAAAGAAGATGTAGAAATGTGGTTTGCAGACTTAGATGTGGCTTGGGTACATGAACGTATTTACCCAAAAGCAATCAATCTGTTCAGGATAAAAAATCTTACTTACGAGTTAAGTGTATATAATTTAAGTGAAAATATTGACATTCATTTTCATTTTAAAGAAGAAGCCGTAGATGTAATGCGCCAAACAGAGCATCAGATTGACGAATATATAGACCAATTTAACACACGCTCTGAGCAAAAAAGCAGAAAAGATGGAGTAGTACATAATTGGCGAACGGAACAGGTTGGTGCCACCGAAATGGTATATCATATAGACATGGGTTCTGCGGGGTATCAATTTTTAAAAGGGTTGTTTAAGCAGCTTTCGTCAATGGCTTGCTTTACCAAAGTAATAGTTAAGTAAAATTTTCTCCAACTTGGTGTAGATTATCATTATTGCACACGGCGTATGGCTTTGCCTACGCCGTTGTTTTGTAGTAATATTTACAACAATTGTAAATTTTTATTGAATAAGTATAAAAACTTGTACATTCAATAATGCCATATATTCAATTATTGTAGCAAATGCTACCTAAAAGCGAGGGCATAGGCACTACGCCAAGTAGCTTCGATGTTAAGCTACGCCGAGTAAGGGAATTTAACAATATTGAACTCAATCCAAGCGGTGGAAATTACAACAAACAAGGACAACCTGAGTATTATGACACAATTAATAGCAAAGCCTGTGATGATTACAGAAAATAAAACACTATTGGTATTAGGTATACTTTTTTTGGTAGCGTGTAATGTACCTAAATACACAATTGGTACAATTGACCAAGACAGAATTTTGGTAAAAGCACCTGCTAGTTGCAAACCATATAATGGTTGGGCAGAGGTAGATAGTATGTGTAAGTATTTAAACATCCGTACACCACCAAGAAATTCTTGGGATGCTTTTTTAGTAGATAGTACGATAATCGTTAAAATAATTTTTAGAAATTATATAGATAAAAAATCACAAAAGCAAGGAGTTGTAAAGCCTGAAAGTTTTTCTAATAACATGTCGCAATATTGGTGGATTTTAAGTAGAGATTCCACT
>JACCDS010196428.1_pt1 | contig 14844 bp, 14 predicted proteins | sample 7446441 | NCBI WGS metagenome assembly JACCDS01 (sample SAMN15323445, study PRJNA562643) | freshwater metagenome | isolation source: river surface water | place: USA:Blue River Watershed | collected 2017-08-17 | reverse complement strand
TATTTAATATTGTGTATCATAGTATATTATTATTAATGTAAATTTAGTGCATCATTTAAATAGATGCAAATTAAAATAGTAAAAACGAATGCTTGTATCGTACATACAGCAACGTCTAGTAAAAATAGTGCTGATATAATTAAAATTGGAATATATTGTAATACATAAGCAACTGAACGTAAATTTAAAAACAAATAACCAAAACCTGCAATAACATGCATCAATGCGTGACCTGCCATTAAATTTGCAAACAATCGAATTGATAAACTAAGAGGTTTAAAAAAATAAGAAATTACCTCAATAGGAATTAATAATAAAGCTAGAATAAAAGGTGTGTTTTGAGGCAAAAACAAACTAAAAAATCGTGCTTTATATTTTATAATACAAATAGTAGTAATTCCTATAAAAAAAGATAAACTCATACCAAAAGTTATAATAATATGAGACGTTAATGCAAAACTATTTGGAACTAATCCAACTAAATTTAATAGTAGTATACTAAAAAATATTGAAAATAAAATTGGAAAATAAAATTGACCACGAAAATTATTCGTGTTTTTTATAACTGTAAACAATATAAATTCATATATTTTTTGAAAAAAATATTGCCACTGTCCTAAAATAATATAAAAACTGTTTGTTTCTTTTTGACTTAAAGCATTAAAAATTAAAAATGATAATAAAATTATTAGTACAATAAAAAAAGTTTCATTTGTTACTACAAAATATGATAAAGCAAAAACTGGAGTAATAATAAATTGTTCTAATGGACTAAAAAACATAAATAATATAACTTTAAATTAATAACCCCACCAATAAATAGTTAAGAATAAGAATAACCATACAACATCAACAAAATGCCAATAGTAAGCTGCAGCCTCAAACCCAAAATGATGATTTTTTGTAAAATGATTATAAAATATTCTAATTAAACAAACAATTAAAAACACTGTTCCAACAAATACATGAAATCCATGAAATCCAGTTGCCATAAAAAAAGTAGATCCATAAACACCGTCAGAAATATTAAATGAACATGTAAAATATTCAAAACCTTGTATAAGCATAAAAACAAACGCCAATAAAATAGTAATTAATAAAGATAACCCAGCTTCTTGTTTTGATCCTAATAAAAGTCCACTATGACTCCAAGTAATTGAGAAGCCCGATGTTAATAAAAGCACTGTATTTAATAAAGGAATTCCAAAAGGGTTTAAAGGAGTAATAAAACTAGGAGTCCATACACCTCCAATAAAACATACAGGATTAAAAGAAGAATGAAAAAAAGCCCAAAAAAACCCAAAAAAGAACATAACTTCAGAAACAATAAATAGTACCACTCCTAAACGAAGACCAAATTGAACTGCCTTCGTATGTTGACCTTCAAGCGTACTTTCTCTAACTACATCTATCCACCAATTTATCATTGTTAATATAATTAGTAACAGACCAAACTTGTATAAAAACGCACCTCCTAAAAATCCATGCATTTTCATAACTACGCCAAAAACAAACGTAAATGCACTAAATGCACCGAAAATCGGCCAATAACTAAGAGTCACTAAATGTAACGGTGTTCTTTCTCTATATGCCAACATAATTTAAAACATAATGGTGGATTTGAACCACCGACAAATGGATTTTCAATCCATCACTCTACCCCTGAGCTAATTAAATTAAAACAAATTTACTTTATTAAAAATATTCTTAAATAACTTTTAATAGATTTAAAACAAACTAAGCAAATAAAACTAAAAAACCAATCATTAACGAGAATAAAGCAATTGCTTCTGTTAATGCAAAACCTAAAATGGCATAACGAAAAAGTTCTTCTTTTTGTGGTGGATTTCTAGCTACACCAGATAATAATGAAGCAAAAATTAAACCAATTCCTACGCCAGCTCCTGCCATACCAAAAGTAGATATACCCGCTCCAACATTTTTTGCAGCGACTACCAAGAGTCGCTACAAAAAATGTTGGAGCGTGGTTACTTCTTATAGATTTTTAACTTATTTTTATAACAACTATTATAGGCTTAGATAGATTTGAACTATCGACATTACGCTTATCAAGCGTACACTCTACCCCTAAGTTATAAACCTTATATAAAACAACGGATTTGAACCATTAACCTCTTCGGTGTAAACGAAGCACTCTACCAATTAAGTTAGTTTTACAAATAAAAAAATCTTTTCAGAAAAGCGTGAATCGAACACGCACAAATTGGTCCCAAACCAATGATGCTACCATTACATCATTTTCCGAATAAAAATTGTTTAACTCCAAGAGAAAGCACCCATTTCCCAGGCATATAATAAACCAACAATTAATTCAACTATAAAATCAAAAAGACACCAAAATCCTTCAACATCAAAACTAGCAGAACAACTACACCACGGAAAAAAATATATTGCTTCTAAATCAAAAACAATAAATAATATTGCAACTAAATAAAATTTTACATCAAAAACATTTCTAGCATCTTCATATGGATCAAAACCACACTCGTATGCTGAAACTTTTTCCACATCTGGCGAAGAGTTACTAGCACTATAAGACAAAAATAAAATTACTGAAGCCAAAATTATCGAAAATACTAATAAAATTAAAATTTTTATTGTTTCTAAATAAAAAAATGTCATAGTCATCACCTACTAAAAATTTATTTATAATTAAATATTATTTTAATGATAATATATTTGCTGATTTTGAAAGTTGTTTTAATTCTATTTGTTTTAAAGATGTATTTATCGTAGCATTTGAATCCATTGTTAATGTTACCGCAGCAATTAATGCAATCAACAAAATAATTCCAGCTAAAATAAAAAACATATTAAAAAAATTATAAAAGTACTGACCAAAAACCATAATATTGTAAAATTGATCTAAAAATAAAAAAATACAATTATTTTTAAAAATAAACAAATCATTTTTACTATAGTATTCACAAAATTTAAAAAAAAAAATACCAAAAAGAATTGATAAAAAAAAAATAAAAAAAATTGAATTAAAATTTTTTATTGAATGATTATTTTTTAATTTAATATTTAGCATCATAATAATAAATAAAAATAAAACTGCAATTGCACCTACATATATTATAATAAAAATTAGACCAAAAAAATCAAAATTATATAAAAATAAAGAACAACCAGCATCACAAAAAACTAAAATTAAAAATATTATAGAATAAATTGGGTTTGAAGACATCACTACAAAAGTACTTGCCCAAATAAGAAATAAATTAAAAAATGTTGCTATATAAAACATAAGTAAATAATCAGAAAACGGACTTGAACCGTTAATTTTTTGTTTCTAAGACAAACATGTCTACCATTTCATCATTCTGATATGATATTGATTTTAAGTTTTACAAGAGTTGAACTTGTATCATTGTTGTTATGAGCAACATGTTTTACCAATTAAACTAAAAACTTAAAAATACAAATTTTTTAAAAAAAAAATATTTTAAAAAATAGAATATGAAAAATATAAATTTGAACCCAACGCAAGAAAAATCAACGATACTAGTCATAAAAAAAAAAAAATTTTTAGTAATAAAAAATGTAAAACAGCAAAGTTTTATATTTTTTTTACTACCACAAAAAACAGAAATTAACATTAAATTAAATGTTTTAATATTAACTACAGGAATAAAATCAATAAATTATATGTCTAAAATAATAAATATTTTTTCTAATGGCATAAAATCTAAAATTCTACTGTTAGGATTAGGATATCAAGCATGGAGTCAAAACAATATTCTTAATTTTAAGTTAGGGTATTCCCATACAGTATTACTAAAACTACCTTCTAAACAATTAACTTTATCAATTTTTAGATGTAGAAAAAAAACTATAAATATTCTTATTTTTGGTTATAATTTCTTTAAAATTTGTACTTTTATTAATAAAATAAAAAATTTAAAAAAATCAAATGCTTATAAAGAAATTGGTTTTTATTTTAAAAATAAAAAAAGAAAGATAAAAAATTTTAAAAAAAAATGAAAACTAACAAAAGTCAATTTTATAATACAATTATATATTCAGATTTTAATATTATTGAAAAAAAAAATAAATCTAATATAATATTAACTTTAAGTACAAAACTTTTTATTAGTATTTTAAATATTTTTTTTGTAATAAAAAATGTAAAACAAATATTAAAAATTTTATTTTTTTTAAAAAAAAATAAAAATATAAAAAAAAAATTATGTTTATTTTTACCGAATAAAAATATGAATTTTTTTTTTAAAAGTTTAATAAGTCAAAAATATTTTTCAAAATTTAGTTTAATTTTAAATAAAGATAAATTAAAAAAAAAAGTTGGTGCTATTATTATTATTAATACAAAAAAAAATGATAATTTAGTTTTATACAAAAACTTACTTAATAAAAAATTATTTTTATTTATTAATATTTCTTCTGCTATTGACAATATAGAAGGAAGTTATATTATTTATAATGAAATAGATAATTATAAAAAAGCTTTATATTTTTTTATAATATTAAATAAATTTATAAAATAAAATATGAGTAAAAAAAATAATTTTAGTTTATATAATCATAGATCAATCTTATTAACACAATATTCTTTAAAAATATTAAAATTTAAGTCTTTAAAATGGAGACGACTTAAAGAATATTTGAAAAAAAAACAAAATAGAAAAAAAAAAAAATGGAAATACTTAAAAAAAAAAAATTATATTATTAAAAAAAAAAAGAAAAAAATAAAATTTAGAATACGTACTAATAGTTTTATAATTAATCCTCTAATAATAAAAATCAATTATTATAAAATAAAATTAAAATATAAGTTATTATGGGATAAAAATCTTATAATTAAAACATTATTATTATACTATAATCATAGAAAAATAAATATAAAAAAAAGGTATTTTTCAAAATTAACTAATATTAAATTATTTTTATTAAAACCTTTATATAACTTGTCTATTTTATTATGGAATTATAATTTTTCATTTAGTATTAAAAATAGTAATAAATTAATTACTACAAAAGCTTTTTCTATTAATAATATAAAAAATTCAAATCAAAAAATATTAGCAAAAGGATTTCTTATTTATATAAATTCTTGTTTTACAAAAAAAACAAACAAGATCAAATATGTAAAAAATAATAACATGTATCTTTTTGCTGAAGTTGATTATTATATAAATTCTTTAATTACTTTAAAAAATTATAAAAATTTTAATTTAAATGATTATTATTTATCTATTAGTCATTTATTTAAAATAAATAAATTATTCTACTATTAATTTTATACAAATTAATTAATATCATTATTTTTTATGTTGATTTATTTATTTATACCTCATTTTTTTTTAATATGCTCAATATTACTTCTTCTAATATCAAATTCGTTAATAATTAAAAGTTCTACTACGCATAACCGCTTGATGTACATAGAAGTATTCGTACAAACGCTTTCTGTTTTATTTTTTGTATTTTTATTAATTATTAATTCTCGGTTAGAAGGATTTTCAACAGATTATAGTTTTAAAATTGATTTTGGCAAAAATTTAGTTCAAATAATATCTGTTGTATTTTTGTTATTTTCTTTTCCTAGTATTTTTTTAAGTTTTCGTTCTCAAAATTTGAGTTTTTTTGAATTTTTTGTAATAATATTAATAGTTGTTGTTTCATTATTATTTATTATTAATGCAAATTCTTTAATTTCTATTTTTATAGCGGTTGAAATTTTTGCATTATGTTCAATTACACTTGCTTCATTTAATAAAATATCTGCTTTTTCTACTGAGGCTGGGTTAAAATATTTTATTAGTAGTGCTGTTTTTTCGGCTGTTTTTTTATTAGGAAGCAGCTTATTATATTTTAGCTACGGAACAGTATGTTTTGATAATTATATTTCTTTAAATAAAACTCAAACATTTGAAACATTTATTAATATTCGATTTTTTATTGAAATAGGAATGTTTCTTGTAATTTGCTGGTTATTTTTTAAAATTACAGGTGCTCCTTTTCATTTTTGGGTATCGGATGTTTATGATGGATCTCCACTAGCTACTACAATTTTTTTTTCAATAGTACCTAAATTCTCATTAATAATATTTTTTTTAAAATGGATTAAAATATATTTTTCTTTATATTATATTTCTAAAGGTTATCTTATTTTTATTATTTGTGGACTTTTATCATGTTTTTTTGGTTTTATTTCGGCATTAGTTCAAAAAAAATTAAAAAAACTGTTTATATTTAGTTCAATTGGTCAAATTGGTTATATCGTTATTGCTAGTTTTGTTACAACACTTGAAGGCTATGCTTCAGTAATAATGTTTTCAGTATTGTATTATACTACTTCTATAGTTATTTGGAATTATATCTCAGTTTTTTTTGCTTTAGATAGGAAAAGTAATATTTTTAGAAAAACTTTTAAGTCTCCTTTTAATTTAACACATCTTAGCGGTTTATATAAGAGAAATAAATATATTTCCATTAATATTGCTTTTTTAATATTTTCACTTTCAGCAATTCCTCCAATGATAGGATTTTATGGAAAATTTGAGATTTTTTCAGCAGTAATCGGTGGAGATATATATTATATAATGGTTTTAGTTGTAATACTTAGTGCAATATCAACGTACTACTATTTAGAATTAATTAGAAATATATTTTTTGAAGGTAATATTAATTTAATAAAGATGAAAGAAGATTTTAAATTAACATCTGCGGAAGATCCATTTATATATATTATTAATTATATTTCTTGTTTTCTTACTCTTTTTTTACTAATGGGTATTTTTTACCCAGAAATAATTAACAATTTTGCGATAATAGTTGCGTTATATAATGATTTATATTAAACATTTTATGAAACACTTAAAAAGTTATAAAAATATTATTCCATTTTTTGCTTATTCTAATATTGGAAATGAAAAAATTATTCATGTATCGGTTAACAATCTTTTTATATCTGTTTTTTGTTTAAAATCTCATATTAATTATCAATACAATTTATTATCTTGTATATCAGGTGTTGATAATTTAACTTCAAAATATCGTTTTAATGTGGTATATGAGTTGTTAAGTATAGTATTTAGTAGTAGAATTCGTATAAAAATTTATTTAAATGAAATTACTTCACCTATATCATTAACTAAAATATTTATTAATGCAAACTGGTGGGAACGTGAAATTTGGGATTTATTTGGTATATATTTCTCAAGACATCCAGATTTGCGGCGATTACTAACAGATTATGGATTTGAAGGACATCCTTTGCGTAAGGATTTTCCAATATCTGGATTTTTAGAAGTAAAGTATGATTTAAATAAAAAACAAGTAATTCAAGAACCATTAGAACTTGCTCAAAGTTTTAGATTTTTTAATTTTGAAATGCCATGGTAAATTATGCGAATAAATAAATCTTCTTTGTTTCAAGAATTAAAAGATTTTACTTTAAATTTTGGCCCTCAACACCCTGCAGCTCATGGTGTATTACGATTAGTTTTAGAACTAAATGGTGAAATTATTGAACGTGCTGATCCACATATTGGTTTACTTCATAGAGGAACTGAAAAATTAATAGAATATAAAACATTTTTACAAAGTTTACCATATTTTGATAGATTAGATTATGTTTCTATGATGGCTCAAGAACATGCTTTTTCTTTAGCAGTTGAAACATTAGGATCTTTACAAGTTCCAAGACGAGCTAAAATAATAAGAGTTATATTCTTGGAGATTACTCGTATCCTAAATCATTTACTAGCTGTTGGCTGTCATGCGATGGATGTTGGTGCAATGACTCCTTTTTTATGGGCGTTTGAAGAACGTGAAAAATTGATGGAGTTTTATGAGCGTGTTTCTGGAGCAAGAATGCATGCAGCTTATATTAGACCAGGAGGAGTTAGTTCTGATATTCCTTTAGGTTTTTTAGATGATTTATATATATTTATTGATCAATTTCATATTCGATTAGATGAATTAGAAGAAATGTTAACAGAAAATAGAATTTGGAAAGAACGTCTTGTGGATATTGGTACTGTAAGTGCAAATGATGCAATTAAGTGGGGATTCAGTGGTGTAATGTTAAGAGGATCTGGTATTTTATGGGATCTTCGTAAAAATAATTCTTATGAAATATATTCAGAATTAGATTTTTTAATACCTATGGGTAATAATGGTGACTGTTATGATAGGTATTTAATTAGAGTGGAAGAGATGAGACAATCTATAAATATCATAGAACAATGTATGAATTTATTGAGTACAGGTGAAATACAGAATATTAATCATAAGTATAGTCAACCTTCACGCACAGAATTAAAACAGTCGATGGAATCAATAATTCATCATTTTAAATTTTATACAGATGGGTTAACAATTTTAGCTGGTGAAACATATGTTGCAGTGGAAGCACCAAAGGGTGAATTTGGTATATATTTGGTATCAAATAATACGGATAAACCTTTTAGATGTAAAATCAAGGCTCCTGGCTTTGGCCATTTACAAGCTTTAAATAAAATGGCACAAGGGCATATGATTGCTGATGTTGTTACTATTATTGGAACACAGGATATCGTTTTTGGTGAAATTGATCGATAAAAACCTATGCTTACATTAATATTTTGTTTGCTGGGATTTGGTATTTTTACAATTATTTTTGTAAATTTTAAATTAGAAAACTTAAAACGTTTTTCTTTATTAATTTCAAGTTTAGTTTGGTTATTTAGTTGTATAATTATTTATTGTTTTGATTGTAATAATTCGCATTTTCAAAACGTTATATTATATAAAGTAGGATCATCTAGTATTAATGTTAATTTATATTTTGGACTGGATGGAATTTCTGTTTATTTTTTTTTTTTAAGTAGTTTGTTAATTTTATTATGTTTTTTATTTATATGGAAAGAAAAAAACTTTAAGTTATATGCTATAAATCTATTTTTAATTGAATTTTTTTTATTAATAATTTTTTCATCATTAAATTTATTAGTTTTTTATGTTTTTTTTGAAGCAATATTAATGCCTATGTTTTTAATTATAGGAATTTGGGGTTCACGAGCAAGAAAAATTAGAGCAGTCTATTTATTTTTTTTTTATACCTTATGTAGTTCGTTATTGATGTTGTTAAGCTTAATGTATATTTATGTTACTGTTGGAACATTTGATATAGATTATTTATATTCATGGACATTTACATTATCAGAACAGTTTTTATTATGGTTTTCATTTTTTTTGTCTTTTGCTTCAAAAATTCCTATGTTTCCTTTACATCTTTGGCTTCCTGAAGCTCACGTAGAAGCTCCTACAGTTGGTTCAGTTCTTTTAGCTGGAATTTTACTAAAATTAGGTGTTTATGGTTTTCTTAGATTTAGTTTATTACTTTTTCCAGATGCTTCAATTTATTTTGGCCCACTTATTTTTTCATGTTCTATACTAGGAGTTATCTATGCTTCTTTAACTGCAGTACGTCAAACAGATGTAAAACGTATAATTGCTTATTCTTCAGTAGCACATATGAATATTATTGTTTTAGGTATTTTTAGTTTTAATATTATTGGTTTGGAAGGCTCAATTCTGCAAAGTATTAGTCATGGTTTTGTATCAGGTGGGATGTTTTTACTAATTGGTATTTTATATAATCGGTATCATACTCGTTTTTTGTATTATTACGGTGGATTAGTACATGCTATGCCTTTATTTTCTATATTTTTTCTTATTTTTACTTTAGCAAATATTGCTTTACCTACTACGAGTAGTTTTGTAGGCGAGTTTTTATTACTAGTTGGAATTTATTATAATAATTTTTATGCATGTTTTTTTAGTGCTACAGGTGTTATTTTATGTGGTGCTTATTCATTATGGTTGACAAATCGTATTATTTTTGGTAATTTAAAATTAGACTATACTATGTTTTTTGTTGATCTAACTAAAAAAGAAGTTATAATTTTAAGTCCATTATTAATCTTTATTGTACTACTAGGAATTTATCCAAATTTTTTTTCTGCATATTTTTGTGCATCTTCTTATGGTTTAATAGTATAGGATAATATATAAGTATGTTTTTACAAATTAATAATATTAACTACAATAGTATTAAATATGATCTTATCAACAAATTTTGTTTAAAAAATTATTATATTTGTTCTAGTGGAAAAAAATTAAAAATTTGTTTTCCCAAAACAATATTATCAAAACTGAAAGAAACTACTTTTAAAAAACAAGATTTATTAATTAAAATATTAATGATGCAATATTTTTTATTTTCAGCGACCTCTTATATAAAATATTATCCATCATTACATAAAAAAAGAAGTACAATATCTTTTAGCCTTTTTCTTTCTTTAAAAAAAGTTAAATTTTTACAAATTGCAAATATTAATGAAATATATTTTTTAAAAAATTATTTATACAGCAGTATATTTTCAATTTTATTAAAATATATTTTCTTATGTTTTTTTAAATCTAAAAGTAAAAATATCTTCATTTTTAAATTAATTAAAATTTAATTATGCTTATTTTATTTTTATGTTTACCTTTTTTAGGGTTTTTATCTGGAAGTATTTTTGGAGGTTATATTACTGCGGCAAATGTATGTAGACTTACGTTTTTTTTTACGTTTACTACTTTTATTTGCTCAGTAATTACCTTTTTCAAAATACTAAATACTGGAAATATTTTTTATTGTAATATATTTAATTGGATTATTTCTGATAATATTTACACAAGTTGGTCTTTATGTGTTGATAGTATAACTGCAATAATGTTGTGTGTTGTAACGTCTATTTCTAGTCTTGTTCATTTATATTCTATTGAATATATGGAAACTGATCCGCACCGAAGTCGATTTATGTCATATTTATCTTTATTTACTTTTTTTATGTTAGTTTTAGTTACTGCAAGTAACTATTTGCAAATGTTTGTTGGTTGGGAAGGTGTAGGTGTGTCTTCCTATCTTTTAATTAATTTTTGGTATACAAGATTGCAAGCAAATAAGGCTGCAATAAAGGCTATGTTGGTAAATAGAGTTGGAGATTTTGGTTTACTAATAGCATTGTTTAGTATATTTTATTTGTTTAACACTTTTGATTATGAAGTTATTTTTAGCTTAATTCCTCTTAATTTAAATGTTTTTTTAATATTGGGTGGATTTCAAATATCATTTTTAGATTTTATTTGTTTTTTTTTAATTGTTGGAGCAATGGGTAAATCCGCTCAACTTGGTTTACATACATGGTTACCAGATGCTATGGAAGGTCCTACACCTGTTTCTGCATTAATACATGCTGCTACGATGGTAACAGCTGGTGTTTTTTTAATTGCACGAAGTTCTTATATTTTTGAATTTTCAGATTTTAATTTAAATTTTTTAGCTGCGGTTGGTATTTCAACAGCATTTTTTGCAGCAACAACAGGTTTGTTTCAAAACGATATTAAGAAAGTAATTGCCTATTCCACATGTAGTCAGCTTGGTTATATGGTTTGTGCTTGTGGGTTATCAAGTTATGAAATTAGTTTATTTCATTTATCTAATCATGCATTTTTTAAAGCTTTATTGTTTTTAGGAGCAGGTTCAATTATTCATGCCTTGGGTGATGAGCAAGATATGAGAAAAATGGGGGGTTTACAGCGTTTACTTCCATTTTCATATGCTACAGCTATGATTGGCTCTTTAGCGCTTGCAGGGTTTCCATATTTAGCTGGCTTTTATTCAAAAGATGTTATTTTAGAAGTTAGTATGGTTAAATTTACATTAATTGGTAATTTTTCATGGTTTTTAGGAGTTTTAGTTGTTTTTTGCACAGCGTTTTATTCTACTAGATTGTTTTATTTAGTTTTTTTAGCACAGCCTAATGGAAATAGAATAACAATTACCAAGGCTCATGAAGGCTCTTGGAAAATGACACTACCTTTGTTTATTTTATCTATATGTAGTATTTATGTTGGTTATATTTGCAAAGATATTTTTATTGGAGTTGGAGGTGATTTTTGGGGAGCTGCATTATTTGTAAATCCTTTTAATTATAGTTTAAGTGAAGCTGAATTTTTAGCTAGTTCTTTTAAACTAGTGCCGTTAATACTTACAATATTAGGTATTATATTAGCATATATTATTTACACAAATTATATGTCAAAAGCATATACAATAAAATTGTTTCCGACATCTAAAAAAGTATTTATATTTTTTAATAAAAAATGGTTATTTGATAAAATATATAATACTTTAATTAGTCAATTAGTAACAAAACACAGCTTACATTTTTTTTATAAAAACTTAGATCGTGGTTTTTTGGAAAGAGTTGGTCCTTATAGTTTAGCTAATAGTATTACATATTTTTCAAATAATTTTATAAAAATAATTAACGGAAGCATTATTATGTACATGCTATATATGCTATTAGCGTTATTTCTTATTTTTGTTTGTTTGTATTTTAATATAAATATTTATATATTATTTTTTTTTATTGCTTTATATATTTTTTAGGTTTACAGTTATATACTGAATTTTTATTTGCTAAAAATAGTGATATTTACTTAGAACTCTAATTTGAACTCAAGGAAGAAAGACCTGTTTGAGTATAAGATACTGCCGTTGCGGGAAACATACAACAATAGTGCATTAAAGGGCTGCCTTGATATTAAATGATGTGTTATAGCTGTATAGTGCATAAAGTAAGTATAAATATAATGTTAATGCTTAGTTGCTTAAGAAGAAATTTTTATAAAAGTATAAATATAAATTGGGTGAAGTAAAACATTATATTAACTCAAATTAAAATCAACCGAGAATTTGATTGTAGTGGCGAGCGACTTCAAATTTTGGCAAAATATAAATTAGCTTAACTGAAATCCAAAGATGGTTATTAGTCCAGTAAGAATAAAGTTAATTGATAAAAAAAAAAATGAATTACGGTATATTTATTTTTTTGGGAGTCTACTCTCAAGCCTAAAACATTTAATAATCGATAGTGAACTAGTACCGTAAGGGAAAGGTGAAAAAAAACTTTTTTAGAGTTAAAAGAATCTAAAATTTAATGTTCTGTAATCTGTTGTAGCTTTTTTTTAAAAGTAGCAGCGTACCTTTTGCATAATGGGCTAGTAAGTTTTTAAGGATGGCAAGTTTAAAATTTCTGTAGACATAGAAGACTCAAGTATTAATAAAAATTGTGCGTTGAAAATAGTCATTCTTTAAAAATCCGAAGCTGGGTGATCTAACTATGAACAGGTTGAAAGGGTATAATATTATCTAGGAGGACTGAACACGTGTCTGTTGAAAAAGGCTGTGATGATTTGTAGTTAGGGGTGAAAGGCTAATCAAACTCAGGTATAGCTGATTTTTTGCGAAATATATTTTAGTATAGCCTGTAAATAAGTTACTATAAGGTGGAGCAATTTTTGAACACAGGGAGCGTAAAGCTTTACTTAATTTAAAAAAACTTTTAATATGTAGTATATTTTTTATGGAGTCAGACTGTAAGCGCTAAGGTTTATAGTCGAGAGGGAAACAGCCCAGATTATTTGATAAGGTCTTCTATATATATTAAGTAGTAAGAGTGTTTATAAAATAAAAACAATTATTAAGTTGGCTTGGAAGCAGCCATCTTTTAAAGAAAGCGTAGCAGCTCAATAATCTAATTTTTAAGCTTCAAAAATTTACTAAGATTAAATATATAACCGAATCAATAAAGCGAATATGGTAGCAAAACGTTTAGTTAACTGTAGAAGAATATTTGTTAAAATATTTTGAGGCCTCTAAAGTGAGCATACTAGCATTAGTAGCATAAAACAATGTTTAATCATTGTCGCTGAAAATCTAAGGTTTTTAATACAACATTTAATGATATTAAAAAATTATAATACGGTCTCTAAAACAAAATACGAAAGTAAATGTTGATGAGTGTAGTAGGCTGTGACAAAAAATAAATGTTATATTAAAGTTTATAGATTTACAAATATTACTATATTTTTTCTGGAAAAAGCACTATTGATTAACCGTACCTTAAACCGACACAGGTAGATTCGTAGAATATATAAAGGCGTTCAAAATAATTATGTTGAAGGAACTCGGCAAATTAGCTCTGTAACTTAGGAAGATGGAGCAGCTGTTAAGCTAGCATTAAAGAAGAAGAAACAACTGTTTATCAAAAACACAAGTCTTTGCATATTTTAAATAATTTGTATAAAGACTGATACCTGCCCGGTGCTACAAAGTAATATATAATTGGCTAAGGCTTGTTTTATAAACCACAGCAAACGGCGGCTGTAACTCTGACGGTCCAAAGGTAGCGAAATTCCTTGTCGGGTAAGTTCCGACCTGCATGAATGGTATAATGATTTCTTCACTGTCTCCAGCATAAATTTTGGTGAATTTGAAATGTCCGTGAAGATGCGGTCTTTTAAGAGTTAGACGGAAAGACCCCGTGCACCTTTACTATAATTTTAAGTTGTAAAATTAAATTTTTTGTGTAGAATAAGTGGGAGCATAAAAGCGCAATATGAAATACCACTCTTTTTTTTTTTTTTTACTAATCATTCATGAGACAGCTTATGAGAGGTAGTTTGACTGGGGTGGTCACCTCCTAAAAAGTAACGGAGGTGTGCAAAGGCAAATAAAAAAAATGAATATTTTTAATGTAATGGTAAAAAATTTGCTTGACTGTAAGAAAAACATTTCGAGCAGGGATTGTATAGTCGGCCATAGTGACCCGATATTTTTGTGTGGAAAAAAAATCGCTCAACGAATAAAAGGTACGCCGGGGATAACAGGCTGATGTTTTCTGAGAGTTCATATCGACGAGATCGTTTGGCACCTCGATGTCGGCTCATCACATCCTGGAGTTGAAGAAGATTCCAAGG
>JACCDS011977458.1_pt1 | contig 14845 bp, 13 predicted proteins | sample 7446441 | NCBI WGS metagenome assembly JACCDS01 (sample SAMN15323445, study PRJNA562643) | freshwater metagenome | isolation source: river surface water | place: USA:Blue River Watershed | collected 2017-08-17 | reverse complement strand
CTGTCTGCAGCGAATGTAATCGATTTTGCCCGACGCTGGCAAACCGCATCGCAAAAAGTGTTAACTATTCTGCCTTTGTGAAGGGGTTTTTCCCCGAACGAAACTCGATTCTCAACGGCGTGCCAGTCAGCTTGAAGCAATCGCGGAAATGCTTTTCGAGATAGCGCCTGTAGTTTGCATCGATGGCCTCAAGCGAGTTGCCATGCACGACGATCACCGGCGGATTCTGCCCGCCCTGGTGAGCGTACCGTAGTTTGGGTCGTACCGCTCCCTTGCGGCGCGGCTGCTGATGATCGACCGCCTCTTGCAAGGCACGCGTCAACTGCGGTGTCGGCAACTTCGCCATGGCCGCAGCGTAGGCGGAATCCACGGATTTCATCATCGGCAGAATCCCTGTGCCCTTCAGCGCCGAGATGAAATGCATATTGGCGAACGAGAGGAACGACAACTTGCGCTCGATTTCACGCTTGATATGGTCACGCTTGTCCTGATCCAGCCCGTCCCATTTGTTGATGCCAACAACCAGTGCGCGCCCTGCCTCGAGCACGAACCCGGCAATGTGGGCGTCCTGCTCCGAGATGTCTTGTTGAGCATCCAACAGGAGTAGCACGACGTTAGCTTCGGAGATCGACTGAAGCGTCTTCACGACTGAGAACTTCTCGATCGCTTCGAACACCTTACCTTTGCGACGTATGCCCGCCGTATCAATCAGTGAATAGTGGCGACCATTACGCTCGAACGGGATCTCGATGGAATCTCGCGTGGTGCCAGGCATGTCGAAGGCGATCACGCGCTCCTCACCGAGCAGCGTATTGACCATGGTCGACTTGCCGACGTTCGGCCGACCAACGATCGCTATTCGAATACCGCGAATCTTCGCCTCTTCCTCCACCTCTTGATCGTTACCGCCGATCGCCTGGTCCAACGCCTCCTCGACCAGGTCGGGTACGCCATCGCCATGGGCGGCCGAAATGACGTAGGGATCACCGAGTCCAAGTTCGTAAAAGTCGGCTGCAACGGTGGTGTATTTCATCCCCTCGGACTTGTTCACTACGAGCATGACCTTACGCCCGGATTTGCGCAGGAAATCGGTAATGGTCTTGTCATGCGGGGTGAGTCCCTGCCGGCCATCGACGATGAAGATGACGACGTCCGCCTCAATAACCGCCTGCTTGGTCTGCTTCGCCATCTCATGCATGATGCCTTCTTTGGCGACCGGCTCGAAACCACCGGTATCGATGACCAGGAACGGCCGCTTTCCGACGCGGCCCTCACCGTAATGGCGATCCCGCGTCAGACCTGGGAGGTCGGCCACCAGCGCATCCCGTGAGCGTGTGAGACGGTTGAACAGCGTGGATTTGCCGACGTTAGGTCGACCGACTAATGCAATGACGGGCTTCATTCAAGACTCTTCAGTGCGGGCGGCAGCCTGTGCTTGCCCGCGTTGCCATATTCGGCGTTGGGGACTGGTATTAGTTCGACGATTAGTTCGACGTGATGGCAACCAGCTTGCCATCGGTGGTCTGCACCAGCAGTCCAGATCCTGCCACGACAGGCGCTGCGCGAACACCGTCGCCCACCCGAACCCGGGCGAGCAAGGTGCCCTCTTCTCGCGACAGGAAATGCAAGTAGCCTTCCCGATCACCGACAACGACAGCACGGCCAAAAGACGCCGGCGCCGACAGTCCGCGCCATGCCAGGCTGTTGTTGCGCCACAGGCTTCCACCGGATTCTCGCGACAGCGCTAGCACACTGCCACGCTCGTCCGAGCCGAACACAAAGCGAGGATCGACGCCAGGGCCGACTTCTGCAGAGAACTCGCGCGCCCAACGGACGCTCCCATTGACGGCATCAAGACAGGCAATACGACCCTGATACGCCGTGGCACAAATGTCTCGGCCCGATATAACTGGAATACCAGATACATCGGCAACTCGCTCGAGTTCGGTCGCACCCCGAGGCTCAGCCACAGCGGCTTCCCAACGCGGCGCGCCAGTCGCCGTGGACAGCGCAAGCAGACGGCCGGCTGGCAAGCCGACATAGGCAACGCCATCACTGATCACAATGCCGGGCGCCGCCCGCAAGACAAGGGCTGGCGCGCTACGCTGTACGAACCAGCGCCGTGCGCCGCTCTCCGCATCGAATGCAGTGATCTTATTGTCGATACTACGAATCACAACCGTTCCAGACCCGACGGCCGGTGCAGACAGTACCTCGGTCGATGCCTGTGCATTCCAACGCGGCTTGCCAGTGGCTGCGTCAAAAGCGTGAACCACACCCGCTCCTGCCGCGACGACGACTGTCGTCCCATCGCTACCCACGCCTGCGGTAATACCGCCCGGCACTTTGGCGCGCCAGATGAGCTTGCCGCTGGTGGCGTCGAAGGAAGCCAGCTCACCGTCAGCGCCGGCAGCGTAGACCTTACCGGCAACAACTGCAGGCATCAGGAAATAATCATCTGACTTGCCCACGCTCGCGGTCCAAAGCGTCCGAGTCGTCAGCGAAGGGGGGAAATTCACCAGCGGCGCCGGCAAATTACGTACTTTGCTGCCCGAAAAAGGGTTTAACGAAGAGCAGCCAGCCAGCAAAGCGAGCACCAGTACTGCGCCCGCGCGCAGCGAATTGACGGAAGCCTGCATCATCCGCTCTCGCTCAGGCAGCCTTGACCGGTGCGCCGCCCAGCGCATCGAGCTTCAGCTGGATCAACTGGCGCGCCGGATTCTTAATTTCGGTCTTGTCCAGTGCAGTCTGATAGGCAGCACGGGCTTCGTCATTTTTGCCCATTGCGAACAGCAGATCGCCTCGGCGATCGGCCACAAGTGCAGCGAATTCCTCCGGAAACTCACCCGACAGGACCTTCAGCCCTTCCTCGTTGGATTTCTCATCAAGCAGAATGCCAGCAAGCCGCAGACGGGCAATCGCACGGAAATCGTCGCCCCTGCCATGCTCGGCCGTCCATTGCAACTCTGCCTTGGCCGCCTTCATGTCTGCGGCATCCACTTCCGCCTTGGCCGCGGTCAGCGCAGCCATCTGCGCGTAAGCCGTGCGGCTGAAGCGATCCTTCATGTCTGCCGATGCCCGGGCGATCTTGGTGAGATCTTTCTGCTCGGCGGCCTTCACGATTTCTTCATACAGTGCCGCCGCCTTCGCCGACTGGCTGCGCTGGTAGTAGTTCCAGCCGCTCCATGCGGCATAGGATGCCAGCGCAGCTGCCACCAGCCAGCTTATCAGGTTGCCGTACTTGCCCCACCAGGCCTTCAGCGTCGCTAACTGTTCTTGTTCTTCGAGATCGTATGCCATGGTCTTGTCGTATCCGATATCAGGTGTCAGTGATGGGTGTGAATTTGTCCAGCGTGCAGATGACCGTGGTCGTGCTCGTCACCGCCGGCTACCTGATCGATCAGGTAGTCGACCAGTGCGTCAAGCGGCACTGCGTGCTGGTTGTTTGCCATGTCGGCATCGCGTAGATGCTTGACGTTCGCCTCCCCTTTAGCGATTTCGTCGTCGCCAAGGATCACAGCGAAGGATGCACCGCTGGCGTCTGCACGTTTCATCTGCGATTTAAAGCTGCCGGCGCCGCCAGCCGCTGCGCAATGTAGCACAACATCCAGGCCGGCATCCCGAATCCGCTCGGACAGAACGAAGGCCTGCATCTGCGCTGCTTCACCCATATGCACCAGATAAACGTCACACTGGCTACGCGAAAAGCTGTCGCTTGTCGCTCTCAGCAGTTCGAGCAGGCGCTCGACGCCCATGGCGAAACCGACCGCTGGCGTAGGCTTGCCACCGAAAATCTCGACCAGTGGGTCATACCGGCCACCGCCGCAGACCGTTCCCTGCGAGCCCAGCTGGTCGGTAATCCACTCAAATACCGTACGGTTGTAATAGTCCATGCCGCGCACCAGCCGCGGGTTGATCGTGAACGGTACGTTGTTGTGACGGAGAAAGCGCTGTACGCCTTCGAAATGCGCACGCGACTCGTCACCCAGATAATCGAGCAGCTTGGGCGCGTCGTTGACGAGGTCCTGCATCGCCGGGTTCTTGGTATCGAGGATACGTAGCGGATTGCTGTGCAGACGGCGCTTGGCCTCAGCGTCCAGCAAATCGGCGTGCTGCTGAAAATAAGCAATCAGATCAGCACGGTGACGATTGCGCTCAGCGGCATCGCCAATCGAATTGATCTCCAGCCGGATGTCCGTAAGACCAAGGTCATCCCAGAGCCGCTGGCACATCATGATGAGTTCGGCATCGATGTCCGGTCCGGAAAAACCAATCGCTTCAGCACCCACCTGATGGAACTGTCGGTAGCGACCGCGCTGCGGACGCTCGTGACGGAACATCGGGCCCGCGTACCACAAACGCTTCGGCCCTTCGTAAGTCAAATTGTGTTCAAGCGCAGCACGCACGACGCCAGCGGTGCACTCCGGACGCAACGTCAGCAGGTCACCGTTCATACTGTCAGTGAAGGAGTACATTTCCTTCTCGACGATATCGGTCACTTCGCCGAGCCCGCGCGCGAAGAGCGCGGTCGGCTCGACGATCGGCGTGCGGATCTGCTGGTAGCCATAGCTACGCAGTACCGACTGCACGGTGTTCTCGAACAGCTCCCACAACGGCGCGTCGTCGGGCAGGATGTCATTCATGCCTTTCACGCCGAGGATTTTTTCTTTTTTAGTTTCTGCCATATCGGGTCTTTACATAATCCATAACGATGGTCTGAAACTCTTCAGCAATGCGCTCGCCGCGCAGCGTGACGGTTTTCTGACCATCGACAAACACGGGGGCCGCCGGCGATTCTCCAGTGCCCGGCAGGCTAATGCCGATGTGGGCATGCTTTGATTCCCCAGGACCGTTCACAATGCAGCCCATCACGGCAACGTTCATTTCCTCAACACCCGGATACGTTGTTTTCCAGACGGGCATCTGCTCACGCAGATAGCCTTGAATACGGTCGGCCAGTTCCTGAAATACCGTTGATGTGGTGCGACCGCAGCCTGGGCAAGCAATCACCATCGGCGTGAATTTGCGTAGCCCCATTGTCTGAAGGATCTCCTGGGCAACAATGACTTCACGGGTACGGTCCCCACCGGGCTCCGGCGTCAGCGAAACGCGGATGGTGTCGCCGATACCTTCCTGCAGCAGCACACCGATCGCAGCCGTGGAAGCGACAATACCCTTGCTTCCCATACCCGCCTCGGTGAGGCCGAGGTGCAGAGGATAGTCGCAGCGACGTGCCAGCTCACGGTACACGGCGATCAGGTCCTGTACACCCGAAACCTTGCATGACAAGATGATCCGGTCACCCTGCATACCGATCTCTTCAGCGCGTTGCGCGCTCTCCAGCGCGGACGTCACCAACGCCTCATACATGACAGCCTGTGCACTCCAGGGGTCTGCGCGGCCGGCGTTCTCATCCATGATGCGGGCCAGCAGCGACTGGTCGAGGCTGCCCCAATTGACGCCGATGCGCACGGGCTTGTCGTACTTGCAGGCGATCTCGATCATTTGTGCGAACTGAAGGTCGCGCTTTGCCCCTTGTCCCACATTTCCGGGGTTGATCCGGTATTTCGACAGCGCCTCGGCACAGGCCGGATAATCCTTCAAAAGCTGATGTCCGTTGTAGTGAAAGTCGCCCACCAGCGGCGCATCCACGCCCATTTTGTCGAGCTGCTCGCGAATCGCTGGCACTGCTGCAGCCGCCTCCGGGGTGTTCACCGTAATCCGTACGACCTCGGACCCGGCACGTGCCAGCTCCTTGACCTGAATCGCCGTACCGATCGCATCCGCCGTGTCGGTATTGGTCATGGATTGCACGAGCACAGGCGCGCCACCACCGACCAGCACAGTCCGGGTGCCGTGACGTACCTTGACCTGACGGGTGATCCGTCGTGCCAGGGGACCGGCGGAGATGGGAGAGCGGCTGTCGTTCATCTGAGCTCCTTACTCAACGCGTAGCCGGGCCACGTTATCACGAGCGGCCCCGCCAAGATTCAGCGACTGACCACGAAATACGGCATCGACACCGGATACATTACCCACGACGAGCGTAACCGGCTCACTGACTTGAACGAGTTCAGTCGAGCCGGCCCTCATCAGCTTTGAGAACAATTTTTTCTCGCCACGGATGGCGATGACCTCCACCCACGCATCCTGGCGCGCATTCAACTGCAGCGCTGCTGCCGCAGTCGCTGACGCCGCTGGCGTGAGCGTGGTGGGTGCCGGTGTCACAGCAGCTGCGGTTGCCGCTGTCGCTCCGGATACCGGCTCAGGCATCGATTGAGCAGGTATCTCGGGCTTCGCCGACAACGGCTCCGGTGCACCACTCGCATGACCAACAGCCATATCGGCGCTGTCGGACGCCGCAGCTCCCTGCTCCGGCTGAGTTGCGGCTGACGGAAGCCAGTCATTGCGGTAAGCCACGAACGCAAGCGTACCGACGAACACCAGAACGACGGCCGCAAGCCCTGCCAATCGACGTGCGCCACGACGATGCTGTATCGATGGACCGTAACGCCTCGGACGGAATCCTGATGCGGGCAGGGGTCGGCGAGCACCGAGTGCATCTAGAGCAGGATTCGGCTCACGCGGCAGCATTGCCACCAACTGCGCCGGATCCATCCCAAGCAATTTTGCGTATGACCGAATAAAGCCACGCAAGGTCGCGGCGCCGGGAAGGGACTCGAAATCGTTCGCCTCAAGCGCCATGATCTGACGCGGCGCCAGTCTCACTCTCTGCGAGGCATCCTCAATGGACAAACCCAACGCCTGACGGCGAGCAGTCAGCAACTCGCCCGGCAGCTGCGCTGGCGCCGCCTCGCCGGCGTTCACGCCAGATAAATCCTGGGTTGAGTTTGCTGCTAATGATGCTGCGGCTTCAGGAGAAAATTCTAACGATGCCGCGTCGCTCGGTGAGCTGACATCGCCCGCAGACGCTGGGTCAGTCGCCGACACACCATCGTTTGTGGATACTGCGTCGTTCGCCGGCAAGGCGCCCGATCCCGGCTGACTCATGTCTGCCGGCTTGTCATCACTGGACATTGCTTGGATCCCGTTGATATGCCCGCAGCTGCGGCGAGTCGGGGAAACGTCGCTGCCACTGCGAGACTAAACTTTGTTCTGACGTCCGATCACCGAGTTGTCGCTCGATACGCACCGCCATTGCGAAATCATCAGCACTAGCGCCATCGCTGGCGAGGACCACGATCATTCGCTTGCGGGCAGAGAGAAAATCACCACGATCCATCGCGAGTCGTGTCAACTGCACCTGCGCAGGTATCAGTGCTGGCTCTGCCGCTAGCGCACGAAGAAAATAGGATTCCGCACGCGCGCGGTCGCCTAGGCGCAAACTGCAATAACCTGCATTCATTGCCGCGTTCGCTGGCGACGAGTAGCGTCGATTTGCCAAGGCACTGTCAAGGTAGGCAAGCCCACGCTCAGCCTGACCGCTCTCGCACATCATCCAGCCCAAATTGTTCTGCAGCGCTGGACTGGCGGATTCGATGCGCTGCGCTTGGCGCATACTCTCCAGCGCGAGCTCGGGTTCGCCAAGCTGCCACTGCGCGAGGCCACGCAATGCAAGTGCATCGGCATTGCGTGGCGCAAGCAGCAGCACCTGCCCTACTTCTTGCAGTGCAATCGCATACTTGCCATCGGCGTAATAGGCCTGCGCCAATGCAAGCCGAGCATCCACGCGCGACTGCGTCGCCTGAGCTTGCACAGGGTCGCCATCACCGGTCGCACAACCCGCGAGCAAAACCAACAGGCCCGCAAAACAGCGCCATCCGCGCTGCCTCATTCGCGGATCTCCACGATCTGACCAAACCCTGGACCGTATTTTTCCTGATACGCAGACATCTTTTGCATGCGTTCGTGTACGCGGGTTCGGTCTTGAACCTCGCCAGCAAGCTGACCGCATGCGGCATCAATGTCATCTCCGCGCGTCTTGCGCACGGTCGTAACGATGCCGCCATCCATGAGAATCTGAGCAAACGCCTTGATCCGGACATTGTTCGATCGCTTCAGGCCTGACTCAGGAAACGGGTTAAACGGAATGAGATTGAATTTGCACGGCACGTCAGCCACCAGCGCGAGCAGCTCGCGAGCATGTGCGTCCGTGTCGTTGACACCGTCCAGCATGCAGTACTCGAAAGTGATGAAATCGCGCGGCGCGAATTCAAGATAACGTTTGCAGGCCGCCAGCAATTCCTTCAAGGGATACTTGCGGTTCAGCGGCACCAGATCGTCACGTAATTTGTCGTTGGATGCATGCAGCGACACCGCGAGCGCAACGGGGCAATCGGCCGCCAGCTTGTCCATCATGGGAACAACGCCGCTGGTCGACAACGTGACCCGACGACGGGACAGTCCGTAGGCATTGTCGTCAAGCATGAGCTTCAATGCCGCGACGGCGGGCTCGTAGTTCAACAGCGGCTCGCCCATGCCCATCATCACGACATTAGTAATCTGACGCTCGCCCTTCGGCCCTTGAGGCACACCATGAGCAACACGCAGCAGTCGCTCAGCAAGCCAGAGCTGGCCGATGATTTCTCCGACAGTCAGATTGCGCGAAAAGCCCTGCTTTCCCGTTGAGCAGAACCGGCAATTCACCGCGCAGCCAGCTTGCGTGGAAACACAGAGCGTGCCACGGTTCTCTTCCGGAATAAAGACGGTTTCGACGGCGTTACCGTTGCCGACATCAAGCAACCATTTGCGCGTACCGTCAGACGATGTGTGATCGCTGATTACCGCGGGCGCGGCAACCTTCGCATGCAGCGTGAGCTTCTCGCGCAGCGACTTAGCCAGATCCGTCATCGCCTCGAAGTCGCTCTCGCCGAACTGATGTATCCAGCGCTGCAACTGCTTTGCGCGGAAGGGCTTCTCGCCCAGCTCGCCGCACCAGCGGACGAGCCCGGCAGGTTCCAGATCCAGCAAATTGGTCAGTTCCGCCATCTCGTGCCTCTGCATGCCATTGCCACAGAACGAAAGCCGGACGCCTATGACTGCGATCCGGTTCCGCCCTGGGTTCAGTATTCCTGTCTTTGCCCGAATTAACGCGAGTAGACGTTCAGGCTCGGGAAGAAGTAGCTGATCTCTACTTTCGCCGTCTCAGCTGCGTCGGAACCGTGTACTGCGTTCGCATCGATCGAGTCGGCGAAGTCAGCGCGGATGGTACCTTTCTCAGCCTTCTTCGGATCGGTCGCACCCATCAGATCACGGTTTTTCAGGATCGCATTGTCGCCTTCGAGGACTTGCACCATCACCGGGCCCGAAATCATGAAATCAACGAGATCTTTGAAGAACGGGCGCTCGCGGTGAACCGCGTAGAAACCTTCCGCCTCAGCGCGCGACAGGTGAATCATGCGTGCAGCGATGACCTTCAGGCCCGCGTTCTCGAAACGCGAATAGATCTGGCCGATAACGTTCTTTGCTACGGCGTCGGGTTTGATGATCGACAGGGTGCGCTCGATTGCCATCTGAAAAACTCCAATAAAATGAAAGGGTTAAGAATTGTGAAGCGAATTCTGAATAGCCAAAGATTTTAGCATGAAAGCATCCGGACAACACCGAAAGCCGAAGTGGTCGCTAGCGCCACACACACGAACGAAGCAAGTGGACGCAGAATTTGAATGTCGAGTAAATTATCGGATTGGCAGCCGTCCGGCGCCATGGCGTAGAACCGATTTTAGTTGGTTCGACGGCAACAACGCAGCATCAGTCCTACGTGCAGGTGCTTTTATTGCTGTTTGCAGCCTGACGAGCACGGTTCTTGAAGGAAACAAGGAGGCATCATGAATCAACCCCTGCCCACCCGCTACGGCAGTTATAGCGGCGGTGCCACGATCGAGCGGCATCGCGTTTTGCGAAACACCTATTGGCTGCTCGCGCTGTCAATGCTGCCGACCGTGCTTGGCGCATGGATTGGCGTGCAGTTCAAGTTTTCGTTGTTCACCGGCAGCCCCATGCTGGGATTTGTCGCCTTCCTCGCCATCGCGTTTGGCTTTTTCTATGGCATCGAAAAAACCAAGCACTCATCGACGGGCGTGCTACTGCTTCTGGCCTTCACTTTTTTCATGGGGCTGATGCTGTCGCGTCTGATTGGCCATGTGCTCAATTTCGCCAATGGCACGCAACTGGTGATGACCGCCTTCGGCGGCACGGCCGTCGTATTTGCAGCAATGGCATCGATTGCCACGACGAGTAAGCGTGATTTTTCCGGCCTCGGCAGCTGGCTATTTGCCGGCGTGATCGTGATCCTGTTGGCGGGCATTGCCAACATCTTCCTGCAAATGCCTGCTCTGCAGATCGTCGTCTCGATGGTCGCGGTAGCGATTTTTTCAGCGTATATCCTGTTTGACGTGCAGCGCGTCGTGAACGGTGGCGAGACCAACTACATTACCGCCACGCTGGCGATCTACCTGGACCTGTACAACGTATTTGCCAACCTGCTAGCACTCTTGGGCATTTTCGGCGGTGAGCGCGACTGACCTCAGGCAAGCTTTCATGAGATGCGCCGGCCATCAGGCCGGCGTTTTTCATTCGTGGACACTCGCTCAGACTCGGTCAAAGACGGCAATCGATTCCACGTGCGCGGTGTGCGGAAACATGTTCACGACACCCGCCTTTGAAAGTCGATAGCCACCGACATTGACCAGCATGCCGGCATCCCGAGCCAGCGTGGACGGGTTGCAGGAGACATAAACGATTCTTTGCGGTTGCAACAAAGGCTCGATCTCCCGAGCCTCGGAAATCGCCTTGCAGACCTCCATCGCTCCCTCGCGCGGCGGGTCAATCAGCATCCGATGGAAGGCCCCCAAGCCGCGCAATGCCGCCACATCGAATTCAAACAAGTTCCTATTGTAGAACGTCGTCTTCGATGCCAGTCCATTCAGTTCGGCATTCTGCAGCGATCGTTCAGTCAACGCGGGGCTACCCTCGATGCCCACAACTTCGGCGGCCTGAGTCGCAAGCGGAAGCGTGAAGTTACCCAGACCACAAAACAAGTCGGCCACCCTATCGTCCGGCTGAACCTCCAGCAACCTAAGTGCGCGCGATACAAGCACCTGATTGATTTGATGATTCACTTGCGTGAAATCAGTGGGCTTGAACGGCATGCGAATGCCAAATTCCGGGAGCAGATACTGAAGAGGCCGAAGCTTCGGATACCATGGCGCTGCTGTATCCGGTCCCTTGGTCTGCAGCCACCACTCAATACGCCACTCATCGGCGAATCGCTTCAGCTTTTGCTCATCTTCCAGGCTCAGCGATTCCATGATCCGAAGCACCAGCACGATGACCTGCTCACCGTCGTGTTCACCGATGGCGAGTTCGACCTGCGGCAGACGCTCCCGGATCGACAATGAAGCAATCAGGGCACGCATCGGCATCAGCATGTCGGACACCCGCGGCGGAAGAATTTCACAACTCGTCATGTCGGCAATGTAGCTCGACTTCCGCTCATGAAAACCAATCAGGACGCCGCCCTTCTTTTCGACAAAACGCACCGACATGCGAGCACGGTAGCGATAGCCCCAGTCGGGGCCGTGAATCGGCCGCAGAACTGCCTCCGGACGAACCTTGCCGATGTGATGCAGGTTATCTTCAAGCACCCGCTGCTTGATGGCGACCTGTGCGGCAGGATTCAGGTGCTGCATCGCGCAGCCACCGCAGAGGCCGAAGAACTGACAACGAGGCCGTGTGCGCAGCGATGATTCCCGCAGCAACTCGGTCATGTCAGCGGCCTCCCATTTGGGCTTGCGGCGATAGGACTTGAACCGTACACGCTCACCGGGCAGCGCTCCCTCCACGAAGATCACCTTGCCTGGCGTGCCATCGTCATTAGCGAGGTGACCGACACCGCGGGCCTCCATGTCGAGGGATTCGATGTCGAGGATGGGGGAGGTAGTCATGGGTGATCCGAAACGCTGAACGCAAACCGGCGATTCTAACGCTTCCCGCACCCAGGATGCCGGCTCCGGCATAGCCGAACGTGTCACTGACAGTGATTCGACCGATCAGGGAAAAACATAAATTGGGACAGGATGCAGGTCCGCTGGAGCCAATAAAGCCTCAAGAATCGAGGCTGACTCAGCGACACCGAGAGGTGGGAAAGGCACTGCCACTTCAGGGTGCCAGCGTTCGTGCCGCGTCCCATAGCGCAAGATAGTCAAGCCAGGGTCCGCCATGCATTTTTGCGAGTGACGATCGCACCAGCTCCATTTCGGCATCATAGGCCTCACGCGTGAGCTGCCCGCGTATTAGCTGGTAGCGGCAATAGACAAGGTAAGTATTGACGACATCCGTTTCGCAGTAGTCGCGAATTTCTGCCAGTCGCCCTTCCTGGTACAGCGTCCACACCTGAGAACCATCAACGCCCATCTTGCCGGGAAACCCGCACAGTTTAGCGAGGTCATCCAGAGGCGCATTAGCCCGACCGGTATACATCGCAAGATGATCCATCAGGTCGAGGTGACGCGTGTGGTAGCGCGACAGATAGTTATTCCATTTGAAATCACGGTCATCGTCACCTTGCTCCCAAAACCGGATCGCAGTAACACCATGGATGAGTGCGCGATAGTTCAGCACAGGCAAGTCGAATCCGCTGCCGTTCCAGGACACCAACTGCGGTGTGTAGCGATCAATCACGCGATAGAAATCCTGTAACAGCTTCGCCTCGCCAGCTTCCGGCGTACCTAATGAGCGTACGCGGAATCCTTCGTCATCGCGAAACACGCAGGAGATCGCCGCGACACGATGGAGATGGTGTTGAAGAAAATCTGAACCGGTCTTTTCACGGCGGGCGGCGAAGGCTTGCATGGCGACGTCAGCATCGGTGACCTCAGCACCTATCCCATTCAATGCGCGCAGTCCGACCACATCGGGAATCGTCTCGATGTCAAAAACAAGTACCGGAATCAAAGCAACGCGTCCTTTCCCAAGCCACGTGCCGTCATCGCGTGCTTCAGACGCATCAGCCCCTCTTGTTGTATCTGGCGGACACGCTCTCGCGTGATGCCCATCTCTTCGGCAAGCTCTTCGAGCGTTGCCGGATTACCATGATCGAGCCCATAGCGGCGCATGATCACCTGTCGGTGTTTGATCGGAATGCCATCCAGCCACCGGCGTACCAGCCCGATCAGCTCACGTTGCGCCACCTGCGCGTCAGGCCCCTCTTCGTCCGCATCAGCAAGGATGTCGAGCAGACTGGCATGGGGGTCACCCTCCAGCGGCATATCAAGCGAGCCGACGTTGTCGGCAAGCGCAAGGATTTGCTGCACTTCTTCGACGCTTCGCGTCACCAGCCGGGCGATGTCTTCGACGCGGGCATCCAACGGGCTGGCCATGCGCGCCTCAAGATAGTATTTCGCGCGCAAAATCTGATTCAATTCACGAATGCGATGCACCGGCAAGCGGATCGAGCGCGACTGATTCATGATGGCGCGCTCGATGCTCTGCCGAATCCACCAGGTTGCGTAGGTCGAAAATCGAAAGCCGCGTTCGGGCTCGAACTTGGTGATCGCGTGCATCAGACCGAGGTTGCCTTCCTCGATCAGATCAAGCAATACCAACCCGCGATTAGCGTAGTGTTTGGCGATCGACACAACGAGCCGGAGGTTACGCTCAATCATGACCTGACGCGCCGAAAAATCGCCCTGCCTGGCGAGCGTCGCGTAGCGTACTTCGTCTTCCAGACTCAGCAGCGGTCTTGCACCGATCTGATTAAGGTAGTGCCGGGTCGTGTCGCTGGTCAGCTCGGCGTCGAGCAGCGTACGAAGATCATCGATGTCGACCGCTGGAAACGGGAGTTCGTCCGTGTCGTTCGGGCGAGCCTCATCGGAAGCGTCATCATCCTGACGCTCAAGTTCATCCGGCTGCAGCTCAGCCTCCGGATTCACTGACGCGTCAGGACGGCGTTTCATTCAGCGGCTAGGTAACAGGCTGGTTGGATCGACAGGCTTGCCGAGCTGGCGGATCTCAAAATGCAAACGAACGGATTCCGCATCGGAGTCGCCCATTTCGGCGAGACGCTGTCCCTTGGTCACCGTTTGACCTTCCTTCACCAGAATCGTTTTGTTGTGAGCGTAGGCGGATACCAGGCCCTCATTGTGGTCAATGATCACCAGGTTGCCGTAACCGCGCATACCCTTTGCATACAACACGGTTCCGTCACCGACTGCAACCACGGGCTGTCCCTGCTGGCCTGCAATGTCGATACCCTTGTACGCGGAATCAAACTTGCGGATCAGCTTACCTTCCGTTGGCCAGATGAAGCGCGCAGTAGCAGCCGCATCGGGCTTACGAGCAGCATCGGCAGCGGGTGCACCCGATGCAGCCGGCGCGGCATCACTGCGCTGCATGTCATTCCAGTTCTGCTCGGTATAAGCAACCTTGTTACCCAGCGGGCCGCGCTTCAGACTGCTGGAAGCCTTCGGCGTGAGTTCGGCCGCAGGCGCTGCCGCCGGCGCTGGCTTCGGCGTTTCGACTGGCACAACCGATACCTCCAGTCCCGTATCGATGGGCACGCTCGCAGCCCGTGCGCCTTCTGGCGGAATGACCCTAAGCAATTGCCCGACCTTGATGTCGTTCGGGTTGGCAATGCCGTTCCAATCTGCAATGTCGCGATAGCCCGCATTGAACTGCTGGGCTATCCGGGTGAGCGTGTCGCCCTTCTTCACTGTGTAATGTCCGGGCGGATCGGGCACGACCGGCGCCTGCGCAACAGCCGACTCCTGCTTGTGAGCCTCGGTGCGGCCAGCCTTCTGGCTCGCCGCGGTGCGTTCCTGGACTGGCGCGTTGGACGGCATGTCGGCGCAGCCGTGCAGCAGCACAACGGCCGGAAGCATCAATG
>JACCDS010963408.1_pt1 | contig 14845 bp, 10 predicted proteins | sample 7446441 | NCBI WGS metagenome assembly JACCDS01 (sample SAMN15323445, study PRJNA562643) | freshwater metagenome | isolation source: river surface water | place: USA:Blue River Watershed | collected 2017-08-17 | reverse complement strand
GGTCATAATTCGGACTGCATTGGTACCTTCAGGAGATGGAATGCTGAATTTCTCGGCACTTTTGTTCCAAAAGTCCAAAAAATCAGCCACTCCCGCCTGATTGCGAATATCTCTTTCCAATACAATGTCTAGAAAATATTGCACATAACTAGAGGCGCGAAGCGCTGGGTCGAGAAACTTACTCACAATAATCTCTACCGCTTCATACAAGGTTTTTTTTCGGAGGTTTTGGAATGATAAATCCAAATTAAATTGCAACAACCAGTTTTCAAAATCTAATTCTTGAACCAACTCTTTTCCTTTAGCAATAAAATCATGCACTGGCAGTTGGTCTTGAGCGTGTAAAGCCAAATAATGTAAAAAATGCGCTTTGGCATCAATATCGGAGCTATTTTTTAGGTATTTCAACAAATGAATAATAAAACGGACTTCGGTCGCATTTTGAATCATCAAGGTTTCAGACGATAACAATGGAACACCTTGCCCCGTCAAATAATTGGCTACCGCAATTCCTTGTCCGCGTTTGCGAGTCAAGATGACAATATCTTTGTATTCAAAGCCTTTTTCGAGCACCGTTTTGATGGTGTCTAAAGTAGCTTGTACATACATTTCCGTTTTGTCCAAAGCTTCTTCCTCCGATTTGGCCGTTTCAGGAAGAAATGAAATATTGACATAGCCTCCCGTTTTAGAATTTACTTTTTGGTGACTGTGATTTTCATACAAGTCTTTATAATCCGGGTGTTGAAATTCGTTAGCTAATAATTTAAAAAAACTGTTGTTGAATTCAATAATTTGGGAATACGAACGGTAATTGTACTCCAGTTGGGTCAATTTCTTATCTGGATTATTGAACGGATTTTGATCTTTACTCAACTCAATAAATTGTTCGGCTTTTCCACCGCGCCAACGGTAAATAGATTGTTTGGGGTCGCCCACAATCATCAAAGTCCCTTTTACTCCGAATTCGTCTTGACCCGAGAGTGCATTATCAATAAGTGGAATCAAATTTTGCCATTGCATCTCGGAAGTATCCTGAAACTCGTCAATAAAAAAATGACGGTAGCGTTCTCCCAAACGCTCATAAATAAAAGGAGCGGGTTGATTTTGAATTTCGCGGTGAATCAATGCATTGAATTCGGTAATGGATAAGATATTTTGTTCTTGTTGGATTTTAGCCAATTCATTGCTGACTGTATTCAACAACGACAAAGGCGTGCTATTTTTTAGAAATGCTTTGTAAAAATAAATCTTTTCAAATAAGGCGTACACTTTTGACAAAACGGCTAACAAATCAGGGATAGTGGCTTCGATAATCGCGCGGTCAGTTGCTGTTTTATTGATGGCAATATCCTCTATTTCGCGAAACATTTTGTTTTTGGGATTGAATTTTCCCGCTTGAATGCTTGCAATGTGATTTGGAAAAGTGCCTCTTGAAAAGGACTTTACGTCAATGCCGTTTTGCTCAATTAAAGCAGCCGCTTCATTTCCTAAAAGAATTGTTTCCTTTTCTAATTCGGCACAAAGAGCTACCAATTTTTTCTTGATTTCGAGAAATTCAGTAATGGATTTATCTTGAAAATGAATAATTTCATTTCGATGATTTTCATTTAGAACTAATTTGCCTGTTTCTAGCATTTCGCGCGAAATGTCCCAAGATTTATCATCATCTGTTTTTTCCATGGTAAAATCGACCAATAAATTAGTCAAGATTTCATCTTCACCAGCCTGAGCAATAATCGCATCAACGGCTTCAATCAATAGATTTTCGGTATCCAAAGACACTTCAAATGTCATGGGTAAATTTAAATCATGAGCAAAAGCCCGAATCACTTTGTGTGTAAATTTATCGATGGTCGAAATGTCAAAAGCCGCATAATTATGAATAATGTGCTTGATGATTTGTTGCGACTTGGTTTTAATTTGGATGATGGAAAGTCCTGTATCCACTGACAAATCTTGCATTAAATCTTGCGCTTTCGGCGACGGATTTTCTTTAGCAAATTCAGACAGGCTGCCTACAATACGGCTTTTCATTTCGTGTACCGCCTTGTTGGTAAACGTAATGGCTAAAATATTTCGATACGCATCATTTTTAGGCGAGGTCAAGATGATTTTTAAATATTCTTTGACCAAGGCGTAGGTTTTTCCAGAGCCGGCTGAGGCGTCGTAAATCGAAAAAGAGTGTCTTTGCATCATTTGGGTTTATAATTCTATCGGGTACTGAAAACGAATTCTACTAAAGCTTCCAGCCTTTTGAAGGCTGGAAGCTTTAAAAGCAGGAATAGCTTCTCGAAATTTTGGTTCAATTTAAAATTTGTTCGAATAAAGTTTAAAAGTAGTATTTTTGCAACATGGAAACAAATAGACAGAAAAAAATTGGTGGGGTAATCCAAAAAGATTTGGTAGATATCCTGCAAGGTGAAGTGAGAAAAAATGGAATAACTAATTTGATTATTTCCGTATCTAAAGTAGCGGTAACATCTGATTTATCTATTGCTACAGTGTATTTAAGCATTTTCCCTCAGGAAAAAGCGCAAGAAACCCTAGTGGCCATCAAATCCAATACTACTTTGATTAAACACGATTTGTCGCAACGCGTGCGTTTGCAATTGCGCAAAGTACCTAATTTAGTTTTCTTCATAGACGATTCTTTGGACTACATCGAAAAAATTGACAAAGCGTTGACTAACCCAGAAAACCCAATTGAAAATCGAGATCTTTTAGACAAACGAAGACAATTTTAAATTGAATTTCCCTTTTTACATAGCCAAACGATACAGCATTAGCACTAGCAAAAACAATGCTATTAACATCATTAATCGTATTGCTAGTATGGGAATTATTATTGGCGCACTGGCACTTTTTGTGGTGTTATCCGTTTTTAGTGGATTGAAAGAATTTAGTCTTTCGTTTACCAATGCGATAGACCCCGATTTAAAACTCAACTCAACTTTAGGAAAATCGCTTGTTATTACGCCCGAACAAGAGCGCCAAATCAAACAAATTGACGGACTCACTTCGTATTCCAAAATTATTGAAGAACGCGTACTTTTTACCTTCGACGGCAAACAAGAAGTGACGTATTTAAAAGGTATTGACTCTTTGTTTACCAAAGTCAACCCTATTGAAAAAAATCTTTTTAATGGTCAATGGCTGGCCCCTAATACCAATCAAGTGGTGGTAGGTTACGGCATTGCTCAAAAATTCTCGATGGGATTGTTGGACTTCAACAGACCGCTTCAAGTTTTTGCTCCAAAACCTGGCAAAGGCGCTATAGAAAATCCCGAACAAGCCTTCAATCAATCGGATTTATTGCCGATTGGGATTTACACTATAAACGAAGATTTGGATTCCAAATATGTTTTTGCTGATTTGGGTCTTACCCAAGAATTGTTAGAATTTCAACCCAATCAAGTGTCGGGATTGGAAATCAAAATTCAACAAGGAGCCAACGAGAAAGCCATAATCGAGCAATTGCAAACGATTTTCAAAAATACGATCACGGTAAAAAACAGAGCGCAACTGAACGAATCGCTTTATAAAATGTTGAATACCGAAAACATCGCAGTCTACTTAATTTTTACTTTGGTCATTGTGGTGGCACTTTTCAACTTGATTGGCGCGCTCATTATGATGATTTTAGACAAAAAAGGCAATTTGAAAACCCTGTTCAACTTGGGTGTCGAAATCAAAGATTTACGCAAAATATTCTTGCTTCAAGGTACTTTGTTAAGTGTTTTTGGCGGAGGAATTGGCTTGATTTTAGGAATTGGAATTGTAGTGTTACAACAGCAGTTTCAATTGATTATGATTACACCTACACTGCCCTATCCAGTAGTTTTTACCCTAGAAAATGTTTTGATTGTGTTGGGAACAATTATTTCGCTTGGTTTTATCGCTTCGTTAATTGCAAGTAGCCGTGTAAGTAAGAAGTTGTTGGAATAAAATTATTACAAAAACTCATACCCCGCATACACTTCTTCAATCTCTTTCATCACGCCAAACAAATCGTCTATGTCATCAGTTGTAACTAATTTTTGTTTATAGTCTTTGAACGAATGAATACCTTTGAAATAATTCGTATAATGACGGCGCATTTCTACAATTCCCAAACGTTCTCCTTTCCATTCCATGGACCAAATCAAGTGGTTTCGAGCCGCTTCTACTCGATCAATAACGGTGGGTGTTGGCAAATGTTCGCCTGTTTTGAAGTAATGTTTGATTTCGTTAAAAATCCAAGGATAGCCAATCGCAGCGCGACCAATCATAATCCCGTCAATACCGTATTCATTTTTATAATGCAAGGCTTTTTCAGGCGAGTCAATATCGCCATTTCCAAAAATCGGCATTGTAATTCGCGGATTATTTTTCACTCGAGCAATGTGTGTCCAATCGGAATGACCCTTATACATTTGTGCACGGGTTCGTGCATGAATTGACAAAGCTTGCACCCCAATATCTTGCAAACGCTCTGCTACCTCATCAATATTAATCGAACTTTCGTCCCAACCCAAACGGGTTTTTACCGTTACGGGTAAATTGGTACTATCAATTACCGCTTTGGTCAAACGCACCATTAAATCGACGTCTTTCAACACACCTGCTCCAGCGCCTTTACTCACTACTTTTTTTACGGGACAACCAAAATTAATGTCAATCAAATCGGGATTTACGGTCGAGACAATTTTGGAAGACAACGCCATCGCTTCTTCATCACCACCAAAAATTTGGATCCCAACAGGGCGTTCGTAATCAAAAATATCGAGTTTTTGACGACTCTTGATGGCATCGCGAATTAACCCTTCTGAAGAAATAAATTCCGAATACATCATATCGGCTCCATGTGTTTTACACAACCTACGAAACGGCGGATCGCTCACATCTTCCATGGGCGCGAGTAATAAAGGAAAATCAGGTAATTCTATGTTGCCAATCTTAATCAAGGTGCTATTTTTTGGCAAAGATAAAATAAGATTTTAGATTCAAGATTAACGATTTTAGATTTTTGAACTTTTCTATTCTTATCAGATCGAATCTACTAACAAGAATAAAAAACTTTAGTTTATATTTGCAAATTAAACAAGGATTTGACTCTTGTATATGAACTTTAGATTGAATAATGAAACACATTAGAAATTTTTGCATAATTGCCCATATTGACCACGGAAAAAGTACACTTGCTGACCGATTACTTGGCGCAACCCATACCGTAACCGCTCGTGAAGAAAAAGCGCAATTGTTAGACAATATGGACTTGGAGCGCGAACGTGGAATTACCATTAAAAGTCACGCTATTCAGATGGAATACACCTACAAAGGCGAAGAGTACATCTTGAACTTGATTGACACTCCGGGACACGTAGATTTTTCGTATGAGGTTTCAAGAAGTATTGCTGCTTGTGAAGGCGCTTTGTTGATTGTTGATGCCGCACAAAGTATTCAGGCACAAACCATTTCTAATTTGTATTTGGCTTTGGAAAACGACTTGGAAATTATTCCAGTCTTAAATAAAGTAGATTTACCTAGCGCTAACCCAGAAGAGGTAAGCGACGACATTATTGATTTATTGGGTTGTAAACTAGAAGATATTATTCACGCTTCAGGAAAAACAGGGTTTGGTGTAGAAAATATTTTAGCTGCCATTATCGAAAAAATTCCTGCTCCAAAGGGAAACAAAGACGAACCTTTACAGGCATTAATCTTTGACTCAGTATACAATCCTTTCCGCGGAATTGAAGTTATTTTTCGTGTGATTAATGGCGAAATTAAAAAAGGGCAAAAAATCAAGTTCATGGCTACGGGCAGTGAATATTTTGCAGATGAAATTGGTACGCTAAAATTAAATCAAGTTCCAAAACAAGTAATTTCGGCAGGAGATGTTGGCTATTTAATTTCTGGGATTAAAGAAGCAAAAGAAGTAAAAGTAGGAGATACTATCACTGATGCTAAAGAACCAACCCAAGATGCCATTCATGGTTTTGAAGATGTAAAACCAATGGTTTTTGCTGGTATTTATCCCGTTGATACCGAAGATTATGAAGACTTGCGTGCTTCTATGGAAAAACTACAATTGAACGATGCTTCTTTAGTTTTTCAGGCAGAAAGTTCGGCTGCTTTAGGATTTGGTTTCCGTTGTGGTTTTTTAGGTATGTTGCACATGGAGATCATCCAAGAGCGTTTGGAACGCGAATTTGACATGACTGTAATTACAACGGTACCTAACGTTTCTTATTTGGCTTACACCAAAAAAGATCCAGAAACACCGCTTATTGTTAACAATCCATCAGACTTACCTGAACCTTCCAAATTAGACCGAGTAGAAGAACCTTTTATCAAAGCAACAATTATTACCAAAGCTGATTTCGTAGGAAACGTAATGAGTTTGTGTATTGAAAAACGAGGGTTAATCACCAATCAAACTTACTTAACTCCTGAAAGGGTCGAATTGAACTTTGACATGCCTTTGGCTGAAATTGTATTTGATTTTTATGACCGTTTGAAAACCGTTTCTAAAGGATATGCGTCTTTTGATTATTCACCTATTGGAATGCGTACTTCTAAATTGGTAAAATTAGATGTACTTCTGAATGCACAAACGGTAGATGCGCTTTCTGCTTTGATTCATGAAGATAACGCGTACAATATTGGTAAAAAAATGACCGAAAAATTACGCGAATTGATTCCGAGACAGCAGTTTGACATTCCAATTCAAGCAGCAATTGGAGCCAAAATCATTGCGCGTGAAACCATCAAAGCCTTACGTAAAGACGTTACGGCTAAATGTTACGGAGGGGATATTTCGCGTAAGCGTAAATTATTGGAAAAACAGAAAAAAGGGAAGAAACGTATGCGTCAAGTAGGAAATGTAGAGATTCCTCAAGAAGCATTTATGGCGGTATTAAAATTGAACGATTAGAATATACAAAGTATAAATTTAAATCCTAATGACGAAAGTTGTTGGGATTTGTTTTTTCTACAGATGTATGCCTAAAAAACTTTGTACCTTTGTTGCTTTAAATTTGTTATCCTACCATGATTGAAGATAAAAACCCACAACGCACCAGCATTTCGCAATTAGGCGAATTCGGATTGATTGATCACTTGACCAAAAACTTTGCAATTACACAACCTTCTACACTAAAAGGAATTGGAGACGACGCGGCTGTCTTAGATTTTAAAGACAAAAAAGTAGTGGTTTCAACCGATATGTTGGTGGAAGGAGTTCATTTTGATTTGGCCTATATGCCTTTGAAACATTTGGGCTACAAAGCAGTCGTGACTAATGTATCTGACATCTGTGCCATGAATGCCAAAGCCACACAAATCACAGTTTCGATTGCGGTTTCCAATCGTTTCCCTTTGGAAGCCTTAGAAGAATTATTTGAAGGTATCACTTTGGCTGCTAATGAATATAAAGTGGATGTAATTGGTGGAGACACCACCTCATCGCAAAAGGGATTGATTATTTCTATTACCGCTATTGGAGAAGCTGATGCCACCGAATTAACCTATAGAAACGGAGCCCAATCGACCGATTTATTAGTAGTAACAGGCGACATTGGCGCAGCATATATGGGATTACAAGTCTTGGAAAGAGAAAAACAAGTGTTTTTAGTAAACCCTAATTCACAACCTGATTTGGATGCTTATACCTACTTAATTGAACGCCAATTAAAACCAGAGGCTCGGAAAGACGTCCGTACTTTATTGCATGCACTTGAAATCAAACCTACTTCCATGATTGATATTTCGGATGGATTGTCGTCTGAGATTATCCATTTGTGCAAACAATCAAAAGTTGGATGTAATTTATATGAAGACAAATTGCCTTTAGACCCTCAATTTATTAACGTGTGTGAAGAATTTAATATTGATAGTACTACCGTTGCTTTAAGTGGCGGCGAAGATTATGAATTATTGTTTACCATAAAAATGGATGACTTTGACAAAATAAAAGGGAATCCAAACTTTTCTGTCATTGGACACATGACACAAGAAAGCGAAGGCATACATTTGGTTACTCGTGCCAATACTAAAATCCCATTGAAAGCCAGAGGATGGAATGCCATTACAGAATAATTGTTTTATTCAAATATTTCTCTATTTTAGCTGTATTATTTAACACTCAAATCTCACCAAATTATGAAAAAACTAATCCCTACAATTTGCCTGTTTTCTTTCCTACTTAGTTTTAGCCAAGACCAAAAAATCGCAACTTCTAAAAAATACGAAATAAAGGGAAATGCTTTTTTACTTCTTGCAGGAGCTTTGGATAGTAGCTATGAAAGATACCTAAATGACAATAGTAGTTATGGTGCCAGTATATTCATCGCTTATGACAAAGATTTAGATAAAAAATTCAGTTTGACTCCTTACTATCGCGTCTATTTTGGAAACAAAAAAGTGTCTGGTTTTTTTGTAGAGGGTTTTGGGATGATTAACAATTACAAAACAAAAGCCTATACGTTAGAGAACATGAACTATGTAGCTTTAAGAAATGCCACAGTTAATGATTTTGCGTTAGGATTTACTCTTGGAGGTAAATGGATTACTAAATCTGGCGTTATATTTGAACTCAACGCTGGTCTTGGTAGAAATCTTTTTTACAAAGAAGATAACGTAGACCGCATGGAATTTATAGGCCGTGGCGGAATTGGTATCGGTTATCAATTTTAAAAAATAGGAACAAAAAAGTCCCAAACTGAATTAAATTTGGGACTTCTTGATACTTCGTATATCTAATATCGTACTTGAAACATTTACTGGTTCATCTTCATTAACCAATTTTTCATTGAAACTTCGTTCTCAATAATAGCTTTCAAGTCGGTAATTTTAACACGGTCTTGTTTCATAGTATCTCTATGACGTATAGTAACCGTTTGGTCTTCGGCAGTTTGATGGTCCACAGTGACACAGAAAGGGGTTCCTAAGGCATCTTGTCTTCTGTAGCGTCTTCCTACCGCATCTTTCTCATCATAAGTCACATTGAAATCCCATTTCAAATCAGCAATAATTTGTTGGGCTATTTCTGGTAATCCATCTTTTTTTACCAATGGTAAAATTGCTGCTTTTGTTGGCGCCAATACCGCTGGCAAGCTTAAAACAGTTCGTGTTGAACCATCTTCTAAAGTTTCTTCTTTTAATGAAGTAGCAAAAACAGCTAAGAACATTCTGTCTAATCCTACGGAAGTTTCTACTACATACGGCACATAATTTTGATTCAGTTCCGCATCAAAATATTGTAATTTTCTACCCGAGTATTGTTCGTGTGCTTTCAAATCAAAATCAGTACGCGAGTGAATTCCTTCTAATTCTTTGAATCCAAAAGGAAAATCAAATTCAATATCAGCAGCCGCATTAGCATAATGTGCTAATTTTTCGTGATCGTGAAAACGGTATCTTTCTTTTCCTAATCCCAAAGATAAATGCCATTTTAAGCGGGTAGCTTTCCAATGTTCGTACCATTGCATTTCTTCGCCTGGACGTACAAAAAATTGCATTTCCATTTGTTCAAACTCACGCATACGAAAGATGAATTGTCTTGCTACAATTTCGTTTCTAAAGGCTTTACCTGTCTGAGCAATCCCGAAAGGTACTTTCATTCGCCCTGATTTTTGAACGTTCAAGAAATTGACAAAAATTCCTTGAGCAGTTTCTGGGCGCAGGTATAAATCCATAGCATTTTCTGCTGACGCTCCGAGTTTTGTTCCAAACATTAAGTTAAATTGCTTTACATCTGTCCAATTTTTTGAACCTGACTCAGGACAAGCAATTTCTAACTCTTCAATTAATGCTTTTACATCGGCTAAATTTTCGGTCTCTAAAGAACGCGCCATTCTCTCTAGAATAGCTGTTTTTTTTGACAAATACTCTATCACACGTGGATTAGTTGTTTTGTACTGCTCTTCATCAAAGGCAGCACCAAAACGCTCCTTAGCTTTGTCTATTTCTTTTTGGGCTTTTTGATTTAATTTTTCTGCATACTCCTCAATCAAAACATCAGCACGATATCTTTTCTTTGAATCTTTGTTGTCAATCAATGGGTCGTTAAAAGCGTCAACGTGACCTGATGCTTTCCAAGTCGTTGGATGCATCAAAATTGCCGCGTCCAATCCAACAATATTCTCGTTCATCTGAACCATTGATTTCCACCAATATTCACGAATATTTTTCTTTAACTCTACTCCGTTTTGTGCATAATCATATACTGCACTCAAACCATCGTATATTTCGCTTGACGGAAAAATAAATCCGTACTCTTTTGCATGCGAAACGACATTCTTAAATAAATCTTCTTGTTTTGCCATAGTGATGCAAAAATATAAAAAGTGTCCTTAAAAAAAAGAAAATACTTAAAGTTTGAATGCTTGATTTTCTTAATTTTATGTTTCCTAACCCAAATCGTATGTTCAAAAGTCTCCTTTATTTATTTTTCCCTCCTATTTGCGTGGGTTGCAAAACCGTTTTAATTGCCAACGAAAACGTAATTTGTACAAAATGCCGCCACGAAATTCCGCTTACCCAACACCATTTGAATCCTGAAAATGAAGCTTTCAAGAAATTTTATGGTCGAATCCCTGTCGAACACGTATCGGCTTTATTGTATTTTCATAAAAAAGGAATTGTACAAGAATTGATTCATAGTTTAAAATATAGAGGGCAAGAAGCTATTGGAACCGCTTTAGGCGAATGGTATGCCGAAGAATTAAAAAGCCAACAACAACTTCAAAATGTGGATTCTATTATTCCTGTTCCTTTACATCCTAAAAAGTTACGAGAAAGAGGATACAATCAAGTGAGTGAATTTGGAAATGCATTAGCTAAATCATTACAGATTCCCATCAATAATGAGATTTTATTTCGCCAAGTATATTCCAAAACCCAGTCTCAAAAAAATCGTTTAGGAAGAACCGAAGGAATTGACACTGTTTTTGATGTTAAATTCACTGAAAGCGACCATAACCAACACTTTGTTTTAATTGATGATGTTATTACCACTGGGGCTACCTTAGAAGTTTGTGCCAAAGCTCTGTTGAAAATTCCTGGAGCGAAAATTAGTATTGTTTGCATGGCAATGGCAGATTCGTAATAACCCTTCTGCTTATTTTGAATTATTTACATAGGTTTTAAAATACCCACACTCATTGATCACTTGTTGATAATATTGTGTTTTTGAGTATTTATTTTTTAAATTTTTAAATCCATCCCAAGCCAAAAAATTAATTTTATCCCTATCATCACCCCAATACCATTGGTACTCATCTTTTTCATATTTTTTAGCATAAAATTCGTTACGCTCACATTTGGCTAATAAATAGTAACATTTTGCTTTTTGCTCGTCTGTTATGGCAGCTGCCAACGCTTTTTTATAATAGTATGTAGCCCAATAACAATCTGTTCTAGAATAAGTATCTAATCCATACCCATTTATTTTTCCTTCATAAAAAATGCGTGCATTACCAAAATAAGTGATGTTATAAAAGGTATTTCCTAATAAAAGAGCATTGGAAAAAACCTCTTTATTTTGTGCAATATTATCCTGCATCTTTTTCATAATCTGAAGCAATGCTAACCTTGAATATTTTACTTTCTGATATTCGGCATGCTCACAATCATGACAATCTTGTATTCTACCATTGAATGGATTGCCATATAAGATGACATTACCATAAGTAGATTGCTCCATAAAACGGATTGCTTCTGAAATTTTATTTTTAAAAGTTGCTTCAACTGCTTGAAAATCATTAATATCAGATAAGCCAAAAGTATATATCTTGGTTGCCAACCGTTCAAATGGTGTTTTATTTGGTTTGGACAGAAAGGATTTCATAGCTACTAGCTGAGAAGGCACTTGGTAAAATCCTGATTTTGGCTGGAATAATTCTGCCATTACTATATTATTTTGCTGTTGATATAAATTTGCCAAGTAGCCTTTACTAAAATCAACTGCTCTCATAAAACGAAAATCCTTTGGAGCATTTTTAGTACACTCTAAATATAACCATTGTAAATCTGGCAAAAGAGCTAACTCATCTTCGACGGTTATGTTTTGCAAAGCAAACCATTGATTCATAAATCGTAATAATCGTAGTTGATTCTTAGCTAAAAGGGTAGAAGGCATTTGTTCTTCTGTTTTTTTATAACTATTCTTAGCTAATTCAAAATCGCCTTTCAATGTTTGAAGGTAACCCACTGCTAAATGCCATAAATACGGTTTAGATGTTTTCTCTGCCAGTGCAATCGTGTTGATTAATTGATAGGCATCTTCTTCAATTGCTGTTTTACAATTATTTTTAATTTCAAAAATGCTTTTCCTATTAAAATCAAAATCCAATTTACGTTCTTGAATATTGATTAATCGAGTTAATAAATAATGTAAATGCTCGCTCTTTGGATTTAAATGGTAGATTTTTTCTAAAGCTAGCTTTTCATCGCCAAAATAACCTTGCACAGCCCACAAAGCCGCTTTTTCATCGTTTGTTTTGGCTAATTTCAAAGCTTGTTCCCAATCGGATTGTTCTTGTGGATGAAAACAAGTAGCAGCAACTACTCGTAAAGGTGGGCATTTATCAAAAACTTGACTGAATAAATAATTGGATTGTGCATACTGTTTTGATTGGTATTCTAAACCGGCAATATATGCCAAGGCTCTGTAATACAAGGTGTTTTTTGGTGTTTCTCCCTTTGTTTTTTCAAAAAAAGCCTTCGCTTTTTCTAGATTTTGACTATAATAATACCCTTTTATTGTCTGAAACCAATACCTATTTCTCATAAAAGAATCAGTCGCTGTTTCGTATTTATTTTGAATATTTTTTAGCCACACTTCATCATTAAAAACAAGTTTAGATTCATAAGTCCAATCATACGAATCCGCTTTTGAAGCACTTTCTAAAATCTGTGCATAATATAAAAACTGTATAAAACTTTTAGTTTTTGGATCGTTTAATTTTACTTTTCTCTCCCATTGGTTAACTAAGGTTGTTTTTTTATTGGTAGCATAATAGACACGGAGTTCTTTAACCGTTTTTGAACTGGATTCTAAAAGAAAATAACGTACCCATTTAGGATGACAGCTTCCTTTTAAAAACGTAGTCCATTCAGCTAAAACCTCATTATTAAAGCGGGTAACATGCTCCGTATCAAATCCAATTCCATAAAAATATTCATAATTAGAAAAAAATAATGGCGAATACGATTTATCCACAAAAGTTTCTGGAGTAAAACTTGAATTTCCATCGTAGTCCCAATCCCAATAATCTGCACAAGCATATACAATTCCGTAAAAAAACAATCCACAAAGGCTAAAAACAAGTACACAGTTTCTCAAAAATGTTGTCTTCATAATGGTTCAAATTAAATTCGTCTAAATCGTAAACAATAATTTCCGTTGGCTTTACTCTCAGGTTTTCATTTAGTTCTTGAGCCATTTGCAAAAGAATCCCATCTGAAACCGATTCGGGCTTCAATTTATCGCCCTTTCTATAAAAAACTCCATGTTTAAAATTGGAAGAAACTACCTCCAACCAATTGTTTTTTAAAGAAATAAAATGCTTGTCTTTTTCAAAATCGTACCAGTTAATTTTATTTCTCAGCCCTATAACTTTCTCGTTTCGAATATGAATTGCCCAAGAAAAAATAGGCAAAGCCACATTCAATCTCAAAGGATACTTTTTCAAACTCGACAAGTAGCGTTGGGCGATTTCTGAATCGTAAATAGAATTTTTGGGATTCGGAGCAATTGCTCCCATATTGTAAAACATCAACACACCATAATCAACAGTTGGAATGCCTGTTTTCTTAAAATATTTAACTTGATGTAATCGAATAGTAGCTGATAATTTTTTCTTGGACACCACTTTCAATTCCTTCAAAAAGCTTAGGTACCTTTCCTTTGTCGATTCTGTCCAATCACAATCAATTTGGATTTCAGTAGTTGAAATTTGATTTTTTCGATTAATTTGACCAATAAAATCAAATGTTTTTTGGGCTAAATCTCGTGTATTGATTTCCAAAGATTTAAAAACCTTATTTTTAATATAAACTACAGGAATAACCTGAAAAGAATTGATTTTCTGCTCAAAATGAATAGGGCTTACTGGATACGGAAAACCAGTGTCGGGGTGCAAATCAACATCAAAATAACGAATGTAAATTTTTGTTACTTTATTTGCTGAAAGAGTTTGATTTTCTTTTTCGGAAAGCTGAAAATTAGTTTTCCAATAATAAAATGAAAGTCGTGGTTTATCTTTGTTTTGACAAGAAAACAGAAATACACTAAAAAAAATAAGGGGCAATATTTTTTTCAAAAACAAATCTTTTAGAATTCAAATTTACATTTTCTTTTACAAATAGAATTATTAATTTCTTTAATAAATAAGAGAAAGATTTTTTTATAAAAATTATAACACAATTACATTTCTTATTTAAAAGTTAAATCCCTAATTTTGAATTCACTTTTTTTGTTTCACTTAAAAGAATTATATCATGGCATTTGAATTAGCACCATTACCTTACGCATACGATGCGCTAGAACCGCATATTGACGCACGCACTATGGAAATTCACCATACAAAACACCACAATGCGTATACTACTAACTTGAATGCAGCAATTGCAGGAACTGATTTAGAAGGAAAGACAATCGAAAATATTTTGATTAATTTAGACAAAACCAACGCAGCAGTTCGCAATAACGGTGGTGGTTTTTACAATCACAATTTATTTTGGTCAGTAATGTCTCCAAATGGTGGTGGTTTACCAACAGGCGAATTATTAGAGGCAATCGAAACTTCTTTCGGCTCTTTTGAAGAGTTTAAAGCTAAATTTGCTAAAGCAGGAGCAACTC
>JACCDS010781759.1_pt1 | contig 14854 bp, 11 predicted proteins | sample 7446441 | NCBI WGS metagenome assembly JACCDS01 (sample SAMN15323445, study PRJNA562643) | freshwater metagenome | isolation source: river surface water | place: USA:Blue River Watershed | collected 2017-08-17 | reverse complement strand
GTGACCGCGTTTGGCGTACCGACCGATTATACGCCCGATGCGGCTAATGCAGCTTTGCCCGCTGGTTATCAGGCCCGCGTTACCATTACACCCGATGCCGGGCTTGGGCCAGCCGGATTGATCATCGCACCGGTCGATGCCACACCGGCCAATATGAACGTGTTGCGCATCTCGGTCACGGTGAGCTATCGCAATGGTGCCGAAAGCATCACGCTTGATGGCTTTCGTACCCGCTATGCCCCGAATGTCCTGCCATGAAGACGCTCGCCAACGCCGCTGCGCCTGATGCGGCCAAACCGGCAGCCAAACCGGCAGCCAAACTCACCGCCAAACTCACCGCCAGCCGTGCGGATAGTCTTGCCGTCCTCCTGCTGGCCAGGGGACACGGCGGCCCGGCACCAACGGCCCGGCAACGCTCTGGCCGAATCACGGCTGGCGGCTTTACGCTGGTTGAAATGATTGTGGTAATGGTCATCACCGGCATTCTGGCTGGCATGATGGCGATCTTTATCCGTTCGCCAATACAAGCCTATGTCGATAGCGTGGCACGGGCCGAGATTACCGATGTGGCCGATCTGACCTTGCGCCGCCTGTCGCGCGATTTGCGGCTGGCCCTGCCCAACAGCGTGCGCATCACCACCGACGGCAGCCGCACCTATCTAGAACTATTGCTGACCAAAACTGGCGGGCGCTATCTGGCCGAAGAAGATGGTCTGGGTTTAGCTGGTGTACTCAGTTTCAGCAGCGCCAACCCCAGCCCCAATCCACTGCAATTTACCATCGTCGGCACCCCGCCCGCCGGTCGGCAGGCGATTGTACCGGGCGACATGATTGTCGTCTATAATCTTGGCCCGGGTTTTGATCCGGCTGATGCCTATAATTGTACGGGCTTTATCGTCGCCTGCAACCGGGCCGCTGTGGCTGGCATTGCTGGCAATACCGTTACGCTGCAGACCAATCCATTTCAGAACCAGGTGCCACCCCTGCCATCGCCCACCAGCCGGTTTCAGGTGGTCACCACACCGGTAACCTATTTTTGTGACCCAAGGCGAGACGCTACGCAGGCCAATGTGCCGGGCAGTACCGGACGTTTGATCCGCTATAGCGGTTATCCAATAAATAACGCCCAGCCGGACGACATTAGCGCCGCACCACTCGATGCGGCACCGTTTGTATCCCGGCTGGCCGACAATATCGACCAGTGCCGCTTTGCGCTGGCCACGCTCGCTACCACCCAGCGTGGTCTGGTCACGCTGGACATTACCCTCGGCAATGGCAACGATACGGTTAGACTGGTGCAGCAGGTTCATGTGGATAATTCGCCATGAAAACGTTTCGATCCAAGCGACCTGCGATACCGGCTGCCCGACAACAGGGCGTGAGCCTGATTACCGCGATTTTCCTGCTGGTGGTGCTGGCGGGACTGGCGGCGGCGGTGGTCAGCGTCTCGACGCTGCACCAGTCCGGTTCCGCGCTTGATGTGCTGGGCACGCGCGCCTACCATGCCGCACGGGCGGGCATTGAGTGGGGCCTGTTCCGGCAATTGCAACCCACGCCAGCAACCGCTTGTTTTCCTGCCTCAACCTTTGCCCTGCCTGCCGACTCCAGCCTGGCCGGTTTTACCGTTACCGTCACTTGTACCCTCACCACCGGCCCCGGCACTTTGCAGCGCTGGCAAATCATCTCAACTGCCTGCAACCAGCCCGGCCCGGCTTGCCCCAATCCGAGTGCCAACCGTGATTATGTGCAGCGCGTGGTGCAAGTTGAGTTTTAAACCGAAGGAGCACAGACATGAGTTCCCCGTTGTTACGCGCCCAGACCAGTTGCCCACGGCTGCGGGCGCAGCCATTTTCATTGGTATTGCCATGGCTACCTTTGCTGTCTCTGCTGCTCTGCCTGTTGCTGCCCTGGCGTCCGGCCTTCGGCCAAAGCTATGCCAATACCTCGTACCCGTTCGCCTGGATTGATGCCACCAGCCATACCAAGGTGGGCCACAATACCTTGCCGTATCGTTTCAATGGCACGCTCGGCATCTCTGCCTGTGGCACCACGCCACCGATTCTCGATGACACCATCAGCGATGCGATTCCAATCGGATTTACCTTCACCTATGCCGGTACCAATTTCACCAGCCTGCGCATCATGAGCAATGGCCGCTTGCAGTTTGGCAGCAGCAATACCACCTGTGGCTTTGGCAGCCCGGTGCAAACCTTGCCCTTTCCCAATGCCTCACTCACCTTCACCATGCGCATCTATGGCAATGATCTTGATCACACGCTCAGAAGTGACGTCACCAGTTCCACCTACAACACACCGTGTACCAGCCGCAGCACCTGCTACGTCAGTTACGCCACCATTGGCAGCGCCCCGACCCGCAGTTTTGTCGTGACCTGGAACAATGTACCGGAATGGACTAGCTCCGGTACACCAACCGGTGCCTACAATTTACAGGTGATCTTGCAGGAAAACGGTGAATTCATTTACCAGTATGGCAGTGTTACCCCCGGGCCGTCGGCGGCACTGGGGCAGGTCGGCTGGCAGGCGGGCGTCACAGCTGACTTTGAAACCCCGCAAATCGGCTTTCCGGCGGCCAATTCCGCCATTAAATTCTTCATTCCACAACCGGTGGCCGAATACCGGATGGAGCAACCCAGTTGGACCAGCGCTGCCGGGCAGGTACTCGATACCAGTGGCAATGGCCGCCATGGCCAGGCACTGGGCGGAGCGCAAACCATTGCTGACGGCAGGGCATGCCGGGGTGGGACGATTCCGTCAAACACCAGTACCGCTACGATTGCTGCCATCAATACCGGGATTGCCGTACCGACCACGGTGGGCAGTGCCGGAACCATTTCGTTTTGGTATCGATCGGTCAATGCGTGGCGCGGAGGAGGGGCCAAGAGTGTCCAGTTGCTCGATGCCTCGGTCGTCAATAATCAATGGTTTTACCTGACCAAGCGTAATAATGGCAGGCTGTATTTCGCCATGACCGACAGTGGCGGCACGGTGCGCACGGCCGAAACAGGCGGCATAACGGTGGCGGCCAACACCTGGAAGCACATCGCGCTAAGCTGGAGCTTTAATGCCCTCAGTGCCAACAACAGTGATCATTTGCGCATCTATGTCGATGGTGTACTGCAAACCGAATCGACGTTTACCACCAGCAACCAGATCTCGACCCAGATCGGCAGCCTGTATCTGGGTGACAACCGTTCCACCCTGCTTGGCAGCAATGGCACCGGCAATTCAGCCGATGGCGCACTCGACGAATTTCGCATCTACAACTATGAAGGCGGTTCGGCCCTGGTTTTGCGTGACTTTAACGCCGGTGGTGCCGGTTGCCTGTCCCACTATTCGATTTCCCATAGCGGCAGTGGCCTGACCTGCCAGCAAAACACGATAACCATCACCGCCCACGATGCCCTGCATGGCAATATCACCATGCCCAACAACACCACCAGCATTTCGCTCAGTACCGGCACCGGCAAGGGCGACTGGAGCCTGATTAACGGCTACGGCGTGCTCAACAATGGCACCGCCAATGATGGCAATGCCACTTACCTGTTCAATGGCGAATTTCAGGTGGTGCTGGGCCTAACCCACACTGACAGCGGCAGCGTTAACCTGAATGTAACCGATGGCCAGTTCGTCGAAGGCAGTGGAACCGAAGATCTGGCATTGAATGTTGTCGCCTGTACCACCGGCCGCTTCAATGCCTGCGAAGTTTCCACCCCGCGCTGCGTTCCGGTCAATGCCACCAACCCACCGTATGCCTATCTGTACACCAAATTGGCCGACACCGCCTTCAGACTCGATCTGGTCAAACTGAAAACCGATGGCACGCTCGAAACCACCTTCAACAACAGCAATGGCGGCGTCACGGTTGATTTGTTGGCCAATACCAACAGCGTGGCACTGAACTCCAGCACCAACTGTCCGGTGTCGCAAACCGATGTCATTTCACTCGGTGCCGTCACTTTCAGCGCCGGTTATGGCCCGGCAGGCGGCGTTAACGTGGCCAGCAATGCTTTCTCCGGTGCTGCGCGCGGTTACAGTGCGTATCGCGATGTGCGGGTACGTTTTAACTGTAGCGCCAGTGCCTGTGGCAGCGCCGTGACCGCCTGTTCCACCGACAATTTTGCCGTGCGCCCGAGCGGTTTTACCATCAATGCCAGCCAAACCAGTGGTTCGCCCTTAAACAGCACCAGCCAGAACGGTACGAACAAGGTAAAAGCTGGCACGCTGTTTCGTTTGAGCGCCAGTGCCGTGGCCGGGTATAACGGCTCGCCCCGGCTCGATGCCGCCCCAGCCTCGAATCGGATCTATACCCATGTCGGCACCTCGGATACGACCGGCCCCTTGAGTGAGAGCACCGGCAATACCCAGTTTGTCATCGGCGATGCCGTCCTTGCCACGGGCGTGGCCACCAATAACGCGGTGCGCTACGACGATGTCGGCAATTTCGGCATCTTGGCTGGGGGCGTGACCGATACCGCGTTTACCAGCGTCGATCAGGCCAATGGCGATTGTATTGCCGCCAGCCATAGCACCAGCACGGTCAATGGCAGGGTCGGCTGCCTGATTGCCAATACCAGCAACAGCGGCCTGTTTGGCTGGTTTATCCCGAATCATTTCGCGGTACAGGGCAGCCTCGGCTCGGCCTGTAACGATGGCAGTGCCAACGCCTTTACCTGGATGGGGCAAACCGGGCTGGGCATTGCCGCCGACGTGCGGGCCATGAGTAGCAACAACGTCCTGTTGGCGCATTACCGTAACGGCACTGGCAGCGATACCTATGGCACGCTGGCCAGTATCGCGGTTAATGGCGACAACAACAGCGGATTAACCACCATCAACCTCGGCACCCGCCTGACACCGGCCTTGCCCGCGTTAAGCTGGGGCAATGCCCGGGCCGGGCGCTATTTCACCAGCGACACGACCGGCTACGGCATTGGCACAACCGCTATTACTGTGCTTGGCAGTGGCGCTCTTGCGACTGGCGACCGGGTACGCTTCGTGGGCGACGCCAACATCTATACCGTTGCCAGTCCGCTCAGCGGTACCGGCACGCTGACCCTGACGCTGGCCGCACCTGGCCTACAAAGTGTGTTGCCCGCCAGTGCCACCGTGTTGCAGGTGGTGCACAGCTTTTCCCGTCCGGCCAGTGTCGAAGGGCCATACGATGCCTTTGCGCTGCGGCTAAGCGTGACCGATATCGCCGATGGTACCTTGATCGGTCAGCTTAACGGCAGCAATATCACACCGGCCAGCTCGGTTTTAATCGGCAACAGCAGACTGCGCTATGGTCGCTTGAACATTGCCAATACCTATGGTTCGGAACAATTGCCCCTGCCCGTTGCCGTTACCGCCCAGCACTGGAACGGCAGCAGCTTTGTTACCAATACGCTCGACAACTGCACCAGCCTGGTTGCCGCCAATTTCAGCATCAATGGCTATATTGGTGGCGTGGTAGCCGGAAATATTAATGCTGGCTCCATTCCAGCGGACAGCGGCCTGCTGGCCAATGGCCGGGGCCAGGTTCGGCTGGCCAGAGCGGTGATACCGCCCGCGATCACCACCAAGGGCAGCTTCAACCTGAACTCGCAAATCCCGTTTCTGCCCGGCCTCGGGCGGCAAACCTTGGGCCTGTACCGAAACGGCCCGACCCTGTATATCCGGGAAGTGTATTGAGCGGCGCGGCCACCTGTGGCGTGAACAACAGGTGGCCGGATTTGCGGAAATCAACGGGTGAATCAATCGCTTATTTTGCCACTTGCTCAGCCGCTTGATCGATCAGGCGATTCAATCAGGCACAGGACTTACGCAAAATTGTTCCAGCAAGGCGCGCTGCCGCAGGCAGTACGCCTGTACGGCAAGGAAGTGCAACGCCGCTGGAGCGGTTTTGCGTAAGCCCTAAGGCAAACAAGCCACCACCATCCATTCTGCTTTGCTCCCATTCTTACTGTTCAAATATTGCGCTAAGGAAGTGAATACTCATTGATTCATTCTCATTGTCAATAATATTTCTTTTTGGAAAATAAAAATAAGATTTATTGCGGATAATCCTATGAAATAAGTTGCTAATATTTGCATTTAAACATAATATTGCGTCGTGGTGCCTAGCTTGGGAGACAAGGCGGGCAACCGGGCAGCGGCGTTCTGTGCGCTGTACTGGTTCACCCCACATCTTTTTAAAAAACGACAGCATTTCCCGATGGAGATGACTGTACCTAACCAAAGAGGAATATCAATGAAACTCGTTAGTACAATTGCCCTGTTGTCACTCGCTTTTGCCGCACAGGCAGCCGATTCCGAGGCGCTTTCTGCCGCGTCTTTGCCCAAGCCAATGCAAATCGCACATACCCATGCTGCTGACATTTCGCTGGCACCGGAAAGCTTTTTGCTGCGGCAAAACCTCGATGGCCTGCGCGCCGCGCACACCATTCGCCGTGAAGTTCGTCAGGCGGGGGCAGAATTCATCAAGGTTCGTTTTGCCAATTTTAATTTGCCGCAGGGTGCCAAACTGACGGTCAGCTCGGCCGATGGCCGTGAGCGCTACACCTATGATGGCAAAAAAACCGATCAGGCAACCTGGGATCCGGCCCGTGGTGAAGACGGCAAGCGCAGTTTTTCCGCCATGTCGGTGTTTGGCGATACCGCAGTCATTACCTTGCACCTGCCAGCGGGCAGCAAATGGACTGATCAACACGCAGTGAAAATCGACAGCTTCCATGCTGGCAGTGTCGAGCCGATTGCCCAGCCGGAATCGGGACTATCGACCTTTTCCACCTGCGGCGTGAACGAGCGGCGTAATGCAGTTTGCTACGCGACCAGCCATCCGACCCAGTTTGCCCGCTCCAAGCCGGTAGCGCGCCTCCTGATTTCTGGCTCCAGCCTGTGTACCGCCTGGCGCGTCGGCCCGCAAAACCTGATGATGACCAACAACCACTGCATTTCGACCTCATCGGCAACCACCAACACCGAAGTGTGGTTTAACTACCAAAGAACCACCTGCACCGGCACCACCAATGCCACCGTGACCAAGGTTCGTGGTGCCAGCATGAAGAAAACCAGCAGCCCGCTCGACTACACGTTGTTTACGGTCGATAATTTTGCCGCCATCCAGAATTTTGGCTATCTGAGCCTGAGCGTGCGTGATGCGATCAAGGGTGAACGGATTTACATCCCGCAACACGGCTCCGGCAACCCCAAGGAACTGGCCATTACCAGCGATCAAAACACCAGTGGCCTGTGCTCAATCGATGTTGCTTTGAATGGCGTCAACACCCAATACAAGTGTGACACGATCGGCGGCTCGTCCGGTTCGCCAGTGCTGGAAGGCAGCACCAACAAGGCTATCGCCTTGCACCATCTGGGTGGCTGCCCGAATTCCGGTGTCTTGATCAAGAAGATCTGGCCGGAAATTTCGACTTTCTTCGGCAATGTCATTCCTTAAATTTCAGCAATAAGCGGGGAGCGGGGCAAATGAGTTTGCCCCGCTCCCCAAATCGCTGCATATCGCTGCATACCTCTGCCTATCGTGACCTGGCGCTACCTGCCGCTACCTGCCGCTACCTATGGCAGCAGTTACCGTGCCAGCACCAAACATGCATTACCTGACTGAAAAAACAGTAAGTAGTAGAATACGAAAACCCGGCCTGTGCCGGATTGGAATTTTCAGACAGGAGACGCGTGAAGATGGACAAGATTTGGCTTAAATCCTACCCGCCCGGAATGGCAACCGGGGTTGATGTGAACCGATACCGTTCGCTGTCACAATTGTTGGAAGAAGCCTTTGCGCAATACGCTGAGCGCACTGCCTTTGTTTGCATGGGCCGCAGCATGCGTTATGCCGAGCTAGACCGTCTGTCAGCGCAGGTCGGCGCTTGGTTGCAAGCCAAAGGGTTGAAAAAAGGCGCGCGCGTGGCCTTGATGATGCCCAACATTCTGCAATATCCGGTGGCGCTGGCCGCCGTGCTGCGCGCAGGTTATGTGGTGGTCAACGTCAACCCGCTGTACACCCCGCGCGAACTTGAGCACCAGTTGATTGATTCCGGGGCCGAAGCCCTGTTTGTGCTGGAAAATTTTGCCGCCACGGCTGAGAAAGTCATCGCCAAAACCGCAGTCAAACACATTGTGGTCTGTGCCATGGGCGACCTGATGGGCATTTTCAAGGGCACCCTGATCGATATCGTAGTGCGCCACGTCAAGAAAATGGTACCCGAGTTTGCGTTGCCGGGCGCTGTGCGGTTTACCCGCCTGATTGCCGAATCATTGGACATGACATTAAAACCGGTCAAGCTCGGGCATGACGACATTGCGTTTTTGCAATACACGGGTGGCACCACCGGCGTTTCCAAGGGCGCGATCCTGTTACATCGCAACGTGATTGCGAATGTCCTGCAAAGCGAAACCTGGGTCACACCGGAGCTGTCGCGCCCGCCCGTGCCCGAGCAACTGATCATCGTATGCGCCTTGCCGCTATACCATATTTTTGCCCTGACCTCGTGTGCGCTGATGGGCATGCGCTTGGGTGGATTGAACATCCTGATCCCCAATCCGCGCGACCTGCAGGGCTTTGTCAAGCAGATCAAACCGTTCAAGTTCAACATTTTCCCGGCAGTCAACACCCTGTACAATGCCCTGCTCAACGATAAAGAATTCGTCAACCTCGATTTTTCTGCGCTCAAGGTATGCAATGGCGGTGGCATGGCGACCCAGCAGGCGGTGGCCGAGCGCTGGATGAAGCTGACCGGTTGCCCAATCGTCGAAGGCTATGGCCTGTCTGAAACCTCGCCCGGCGCAACCCTGAACCGGCTCGACATTACCGAATTTACCGGCACCATCGGCCTGCCGCTGCCCGACACCGAGATTGCGATTCTGGACGATGATGGCAATGATATGGCCATTGGCATAGCGGGCGAAATCGCGATCCGTGGCCCGCAAGTGATGGCCGGTTATTGGAAACGCGCCGACGAAACCGCCAAGGTCATGACCGCCGACGGTTTTTTTCGCACCGGCGACATCGGCGTGATGGATCAAAACGGCTACACCAAAATCGTCGATCGCAAAAAGGACATGATTTTGGTTTCTGGCTTCAATGTCTACCCGAATGAAATCGAAGGCGTGATCGCGACCCACGATGGGGTACTCGAATGCGCCTGTATCGGCGTGCCGGACGATAATTCCGGCGAAGCGGTCAAGGTTTTTGTAGTCAAAAAAGACCCCAAGCTGACGGTGGCACAGTTGCAAGAGCATTGCAAGGAGCAATTGACCGGCTATAAAAAGCCCAAGCACATTGAATTTCGCGATGATCTACCCAAGACCAATGTCGGCAAGATTTTGCGCCGCGAGTTGCGCGACAGGGCGGTCTGACATTGTTTTGCCAGGCCCACCATGCCACAGCATCAAAAAACGCCGCCATAGCACTAATGTCCGAACTTTTTCAGTAACAGTGTTGTTTTTGGTGTCGCATCCCTACGTTCAATACTGCCAAAATGCAAGTCTTACCGCAATTGGCGCGGTTTGTGATTCGTGCATAGTTAAAATAGAAGCAGATTTGCCTATTTTGGGCATAAACTCTATGGCAAGTTAAAACGGCTTTCTTTCTTCGCGGGATGGCGGGTATGCGGTGGTTTGGCAAAGCAAACAAAAAACCGGGTTGGCTGGCGTTTGCCATGGCCGCTGACGGCGCTTGCACGGCCCGCGTGGTGCGCACCGCTGCCAAGCCGCTGGTGTTGGCGGTAGCGCATCAGAGCGGAACCGACGAAGCGGCCTTGCTGGAAAAACTCGGGCGCGACAATACCGCCAAACAACACCATTGCACCAGTTTGCTGCCGTATGGCAAATATCAATTGCTGTCGGTTGAGGCACCGAATGTGCCGCAAGCCGAACTGAAAACCGCACTGCGCTGGAAGCTTAAGGATTTGCTCGATTTTCCGCCTATGGAAGCGACCGTCGATCTGCTCAATATTCCACACGACCCGAATGCCCCGGTACGGGCAAACAATGTGTTTGCTTGCGTCGCACGCAATCAAACCGTTCTCGCCTGGCAGGAGCGCTTTGCCAAGGCCGCGATTCCGCTCAGTGTGATTGACCTGCCCGAACTGGCGCAGCGCAATGTGTCAGCCCTGGCCGAACCGGAAGGGCGCGGTTTGGCGCTGTTGTCGTTTAACCATGAAGGCGGTTTGCTGACCATCACCTATCAGGGTGAACTGATTTTGACGCGCCGCATGGATGTCACGCTGAGCCAGTTGCAAACCCAAGAAGTCGATCAGCAAACCATCGCGTTTGACAAAATCACCCTGGAACTACAACGCTCGCTCGATCATTTTGACCGGCAGCATCATTACATCGGTTTGTCCAAGCTGATGCTGGCCCCGTTGCCCGGCGCAGGTGGCAGTTTGCACGAATATCTGGCCGCCAATTTGTATACGCCGGTTGAACGGATGGATCTCGATAACGTGCTGGATTTGTCGCTGGTGCCCGATTTGCAGGATGAAGTACAGCAACAGCGCTACTTTTTGGTGCTGGGTGCAGCTCTGCGTGATCTGATGGTGGCGGCATGAGCGCACAAATTAACCTGTTCAATGCCGAGCTGACTCAGAAAAAGCTGACTTTTTCGGCGCTCATGTTCAGCCAGATACTGGGGCTGGTGCTGCTGATTATGGTGGGCATGACTTGGCATATGAATCGGCAGACAGTCAAGCTGGAGCAACAAGTGGACAGCAGCAAGGCGCAATTGACGGCGTCACAGGCACAATTGGTCAAGGTGACGGCAGAAAATCCGCCGCGTACCCGCAGCAAGCTGATCGAACAGCGCATAGGCTTGCTCGATGCCGAAATCAAATCGCTGTTAATGGCCGAGCAATTGCTCAAGCAGGGCAATTTTGGCAATGCGGTTGGCTATTCCAACTATCTGGCGGCAATCGCGCGCCAGTCGCAGCAAGGGCTATGGCTGACCGAAGTATCAATTGGCGAAGCGGGGCGCTCGCTTGGCTTGCGCGGGCGGGCAGTGCGGGCCGAACTGGTGCCGCAGTTTATCGGACGGCTCGCGACCGAACCGGTCATGCGCGGTCAGAGCTTTAATGCGCTGGAGCTGCGACGCGTGACAGAAGAAGTGGCGCTCACTAGCCAGCCCGGTACAGGCAGTGGCACAGCTACTGGCCCGGTCAATGGCACGAGCTTGCCGGCGACCCTGACTGCGGCAGGCCCGCCGTCCCAGAGCGGCGCACCGGGCGAGGCTGGAACCGGGGCAAACGCCAACATCGGTCTGGGCGGGGTGTTCGGCAATTTGAACTTGGGGCCGGATGTGCAGCGGATTTTGAATCAGTTGTCCGGTAACAGTTTGACAGCGGCTGCGCCGCAACAGGCCGCCATTGCCACCCCTACAGCACCCGCGCCAACCCGGGCCACTCCGGCGGCGGGCGCCGTACCGACCGTTAGTAGCATTGAATTTAGCTTGCAGGCACACCCGCCGCAAGGGCGTGATACGAAACAGGGGGGGAAATGAAACAGAACCTCAATACCCTGCTGGCCCGGCTCGATGCGCTTTCCCTGCGCGAGCGGGCGCTGATTTTTATGGCGGTTGCGGTGGTCATGATTGCGCTGTGCCAAGCACTGTTTTGGGGGCCGCTGCAGGCCAAACAAAAGCGCTTGTTGCTTCAGCAAAAACAGATAAACGGTGAATCGATCAGCACCCAGGCTGAAATCGAATTTAAACTCAAGGCCCATCACAATGACCCGGATGGCCCGAACCGGAAAAAGGTAGAGCAACTGGAAAAACAGGGGCGGCAATTGTACGAGCGCTTGCGTGGGCAGCAAAAGGGGCTGGTGCCACCGAACCGGATGGTACCGCTATTGCAGGCGATGCTGGAGCGGCATCCGCGCCTGCATTTGGTCAGCCTGGCCACGATTGACGAAGCGACCCCACCGGCACCAGAACCGGAGCAAACCCGCAGCCAAATACTGGAGAGTCTGGTGTCGGGCGATCAGGCCGGTAAATTGACCACGGCGGCCGCACTCGCGGTATTGGCCCAGTCCAGCGCCCAGCCCAGCGCCCCGGCCAGCCCCAAGCCTGCGGCAAGCGGTGCAAGCGGTGCTGACAAGAATGAACCGCCAGTTGCCAAAGGCCCGCTGTTTCGCCATGGGGTGCAAATGGTACTTGAAGGCAGTTATCTGGATTTGCTCGATTATTTGACCCGCATGGAACAACTGCCCAGCCAATTGTATTGGGGTAATATGCAATTGCAGGTGGTGCGCTACCCTAAGGTAGAGCTGACGATTGAAATCTATACCGTAAGTCTGGATGGCAAATGGCTACATTTATAAACCGCAGGCATCGATTGGGGATGGGGGGCGGCATTGTTGCCGCCGTTGCCATATCTGCCGCCGTTGCCGCCGCTGCCATCGCTGGCATTGCCCCGGCCAACAGCCAGGGCTTGCCTGACCCGATGCGGCCGGCCAATGTGCTTGCCACACCGACCGGCACTGGCGAAGCCGGGCCGGGCGAATTGCGCTTGCAATCGATTTTGCTCGCACCGGGGCGCAAGCTGGCGGTGATTAATGGCCAGAACGTGCGGCTTGGTGAAAAATACGGTGATGCGGTGCTGGTCAAATTAACTGCCGGAGAGGCCGTATTAAAAACCGGTGACCAATTGCAAACGCTTAAACTATTCGCGGCGCTGGAAAAGAAAAAAGCCGATTCCGGCAAGCTGCCGCGCACCCACATGAAAGATCGATAGAGTATGCGTATCCTGATTCAATCTTGCCAGCGGGCCATTTGGCTTGGCCTTTTGTGCGGCGTGTTCGCTGGCTGCGCTGGCCAAGTGGCACAGCGCGCAACCTATGAGCAGATTCGGGCAGAAATCAAGGCCGAAATCAGCCAGTTGGCGCAAAACAAGGCGCAGCAAGCGGCCCAGGCCGATGCGGTAGCGAAAGCCTTGCTACCTCCGTTGATCATTCCCACGCCGAAACCACGACCACCAAAGGAAGAGCGGTTTTCGGTGTCATTCAACCAGATTCCGGCTCAGCAATTTTTCATGTCGATTGTGGCCGATACCCAATACAATGCGCTGGTTCACCCCGAGGTCAGTGGCGCGATTTCGGCCAGCCTGAAAAATGTTACGCTGTTTGAAGCGCTCGATTCGATTCGCGAAGTGTATGGTTACGATTACAAGGTCGAGGGCAACCGTATCTACATTCGACCACTGACCCTGCAAACCCGGGTGTTTCAGGTCAATTACCTGACCGCCGTGCGGCGTGGTGCGTCCGATATTCGGGTTCTGTCCGGTTCGGTCAGTGATGTGGCGGGCAGCAACGGTGGCAGTAATGGGGGCAGCAATGGCGGCAATAATGGTGGCAATAATGGCCAAAATACCGGTGGCAATGACGGCAACAACGGCAATAACGGCAACAGCGGTGGTAGCCGGGGTTCGATTGAAAGCAGCCGTATCAGCACCACTTCCAGCAACGATTTTTGGTCCGAACTGAGAACGGCGCTCACCAGCATCGTTGGCAATGGCACCGGGCGCTCGATTGTGATCAGCCCGCAATCCGGGGTAGTGGTAGTGCGCGGCTTGCCCGATGAATTGAAAAACGTCGATCTGTATCTGAAGGCAACCCAGTTGTCGGTCGAGCGGCAGGTGATTCTGGAAGCCAAAATTCTTGAAGTACAACTCAATAGCGAATATCAAACCGGCATCAACTGGAGCGGCTTCAATTCGCCCGGCTCAAACCACCGCATCTCGGGTGGATTGGTTAGCCCCGGCACCGTGCTCTCGCCGCTGCCAACCAATGGTACTGCACCGGCCCAGTTGGCCGGCAGCACCAATACCGTGACCGGGATTGCCGGTTCCTCGCTCGGTGCCCTGAGTGGGGCCGCTGGTTCGCTGTTTGGCCTGGCGTTTCAAACCTCGAATTTCGCCGCCCTGATTTCGTTCCTGGAACAGCAGGGCACGGTACACGTGCTGTCCAGCCCGCGCATCGCCACGCTGAACAATCAAAAGGCGGTGCTGAAAATTGGCACCGATGAATTTTTCGTCACCGGCGTCTCCACCACCAGCACGGCTGCGACCGGCAACAATGCCGCAACCGTCAGCCCGAATGTTACCTTGCAACCGTTTTTCTCGGGTGTGGTGCTCGATGTGACGCCGCAAATCGATGACAGCGGCAACATTACCCTGCATGTCCATCCACAGGTGAGCCAGGTGGCAACGGTCAACAAGCGGATCGACCTTGGCGCGGCTGGCTCGCTCACCTTGCCGCTGGCCTCGTCCAACACCTCCGAAACTGATAGCGTGGTGCGCGGCCAGAACGGTGGCATCGTCGCCATTGGTGGCCTGATGCGCTATGCCGCCATCAATGACCGCTCACAGGTGCCGGGTGTCGGCGATGTGCCGGGCGTGGGTGAACTGTTTCGCAATAGCGCCGGGACGACCCAAAAGCGCGAACTGGTGATTTTGCTCAAGCCCACCATCGTGGAAAACCGAAACGGGATTGCTGCCGACCTGCAAGAAGCGGGACGCCGGATTGATGGCCTGCTGCCGAACTAACCGAACCGGCTGGCATGAGCACAGGGCAGGGAGGAACGTATTATGTATGAACAACATTTTGGTTTACGTGAGTTGCCGTTTAGTATCACGCCCGATACCAGCTATTTTTTTGGCTGTATCAAGGCCCAGGAAGCGCTGAATACGCTGTTGATTGCAGCGCGCAATGGCGAGGGTTTTATCAAAATCACGGGCGAAGTCGGCACCGGCAAAACCTTGCTGTGCCGCAAATTCATGGCCACGCTCGGCTCTGGCTTTGTGACGGCCTACATTCCCAATCCCCAGCTTGAAGCGCGTACCCTGAT
>JACCDS010343105.1_pt1 | contig 14855 bp, 5 predicted proteins | sample 7446441 | NCBI WGS metagenome assembly JACCDS01 (sample SAMN15323445, study PRJNA562643) | freshwater metagenome | isolation source: river surface water | place: USA:Blue River Watershed | collected 2017-08-17 | reverse complement strand
GAGAATTCCTTTTTTAGCTAGTTCATTATTAGTTTTGGTTGGATTTTACATCCGTCTGAAAATAACTGAAACAGTAGCATTTGAAAACGCAAAACAAGAGCAAGAAGAAGTTAAAATTCCATTTTTAGCACTTTTAAAATCCTACCGAAAAGAATTGTTTTTTGGGACTTTTGCAGCGGTGACTACGTTTGTGGTTTTCTATTTGATGACGGTTTTTATGTTGAATTGGAATACTAAAGAATTGCATTTTTCAAATAAAGAAGCACTTTTAATGCAGTTGTTTTCGGTTCTATTTTTTGCAGCATTTATTCCTATTTCAGCAGTAATTGCAGATAAAATAGGGCGTCGTAAGATGTTAATTTATGCTTCGGCAGCTATTGCTGTTTTTGGCTTGTTCTTTTCTTTGTTTTTAAATTCAGGAAGCACAATTTTAGTTGCTCTCTTTTTGTGTTTAGGCATGTCTTTGATGGGATTTACCTATGGACCCATAGGAACTTTTCTTTCGGAATTGTTCCCAACAACAGTTCGCTATTCAGGTGCTTCTTTAACATTTAACCTAGCTGGAATTATAGGTGCTGCTTTTGCTCCCATGATTGCCATTTGGATCGCTTCCAATTATGGTTTGGACTTTGTGGGGTATTATCTTTCTGCCGCTGCCGTTATTTCTGTGATTTCATTGCTGGTCATTAGTAAAAAAGAGCATCAGTTTTAATTTTTATCTTTTTAAACTAAAATGTCCTTTGTATTCTGAATCAATGTTGGGGCGAATCACTGTAAACCAATAATCATCTGCAGGGAGTTGGTTTCCTAAATAAGTTCCATCCCAAGAATTATTTTCTCTTAATTCCTTGATTAATTTGCCATAACGGTCAAATATTTTTATTACAATATCATTTTCATTATCTGAAAATTTTATTTTCCAAGTATCATTGTAGCCATCTCCGTTTGGAGTGAAAAATTTTGGATGCATTAAAAGATAAACCGTGTCAGTAACAATCCCACAACCATTTTTATCTCTTACAGATACCGTGTATTTTCCATTAGCTAAATTTGAAAATTCGTTATTAGCTTGATATTGGATTCCGTCTAATGAATATTCATAATCGCCTGTGCCTGTTGTGTAAATAATAATCGTATTATTTGTATCTGTCCAATCTCTAGTTTCTATAGAAGAAATGGTAGCCAAAGTTGATTTTTTAACAACAAAATTTTTAGAACTAGAGCAAGAAATAGAGTTGTAATCTTTAGACACAAGAACGGAATAATCTCCAGGACTAGTTATAATAATAGAAGAGTTAGTGTCTCCTGTTGACCAAAGGTAGTTAGTAAAATTAGACCCTGCATTGACGGTAATTGCGCTATTTTCGCATATAGGCATCAAGTCATTAATCAAGATGTTAGGATTTGAAAAAAGAGATAATTTTAGTTCTGCAATTGCATAGCAGGGTGTGTTTGAATTGATACGAATATAAACTTTATTTTCTCCGAGTGAGATTTTGAAATTATTAGGATTAGTTATTTTAGCGGTAGATAATTGGTTTTCTGCGCCAATCAAAGTGGTGTAATAATTGAAACTATAATCATTAGGATTAGCTATTAAATTGGTATTGTAATCCATTAGATTTATAGCTTCAGTAGCATCATTTAAGTTATCACAGAATGATTTTGAATAATTGGTTGCGGGTAAAATACTTATTAAAGAGATAGTTGCAGTTGATTTAGTACTACTCTCACAATTATTAACGGTTTGAGTAGCATAATACGTTTGGTTATTTTGTAAAAGAATAGTATTGGTCAAATTATTTCCATTCGTATCATACCATTTAATAGAGGTTCCAGTAATTAGGATAGAAGATAGAGTAGGGTTTTGACTGGCACAAAAAATTTGATTTGAATCTACTAAAGGGGCTGGAGTATTTTGGATATTGATGCTAACAGGAACTCTGTCACTTTCGCAGCTATTAATGGTTTGCGAAGCAAAATAAGTAGTTTCGTTTTGTAATAAAGTTGTATTAGCTAATAAATTTCCATTAGTTAAAGTATCGTACCATTTTATGTTTTGGCCTGTTGTGTTTATATCGTTTAAGGTGCTATTTTTTTGAATACAAAAAAGTTGAGTACTGGTTAGTGTAGGTTTCGTAGTGAAATTTGTAAAAGGAGTTAGTACAACTGTGGTCGAGTTTGAAATACAACCAATATCATTTTTTACTTTTATATAATAAGTTCCTGGGTCAAGGTTTGATTGTGTTTTATTTGTTATCCAAGTAACACCATTATCAAAACTATATTTTGTAGCAGTATCGATAATTGTAATAGTACCTTTAAGATTATTACAATCTGGTTGGATAGTTAAAAATGAAGGATTGGCAGGATAATCATTAGGTACATTAATTTTTACAGATGTTGCCATAGATTCGCAACCAATATTATTTTTAACACGAACTAAATAAGTCCCTGCTACTAAATTTCCAGAAATTGGAATGGTTGAATAATTTGAACCATTGTCAAAACTATATTTAGAAGCTAAACTTGTGATGGAAATAGAACCAAATGGATTACTACAACTCACGGGTTGTAAGACATTCAAAATTGGAGCTAAAGGAGCATTTGGAGGAGCATTAATAGTTGCGGTATTTGCAATTGAAGGACAACCATTTGTATGTTTTATTCTGATTAAATAATTCCCAGGCAATAAATTAGCGGTATTACTTGTATTCCAAGTAGTACCGTCATCAAAGCTGTATAAGTTGGCTTCAGTAGAAATCATTATACTTCCTAAAGTAGAATCACAATTGATAGGATTTGTAATTACAATTTGTGGCGCTGTTGGAATAATAGGTGCTGCATTGATTGTAACAGGGGAGCTTAGGGAAATACAACCAGAATTATATTTAATAATTAAATTATAATTTCCAGGTGTTAAATTAGATTTTGTATTTGATGTATCAAATGTAATTCCGTTGTCAAAACTGTATAAATCGGCTACGGTATCTATAGATAATGAACCTTTAAAGTTTGTACAATCTGGTTGAACTGCTTTGTAGTTAGGAGCAGGAAGTGCAGACAAAGGAGCTATAGTTACTGACGCAGCATCAGAAACACAGCCAGCTAAATTTTTAATTTTGATATAGTAAGTCCCTGGTGTAAGATTTGGTTTAGTATTCGAAAAGACGTATGTTAAGCCATTGTCGTAACTATATGTTGCTGCACTTGTAGTAATTGAGATAGAACCTTTTGAAGAACTACAACTTGGTTGAGTTGAAGTATAAGCAGGCGCAGCAATTGTATTGCCAGAGCTTAGATTTACAACGGTTGTTGATGACTCGCAACTATAAGAGTTTGTTTTGATTTTTATAATATAGGTGCCTGCCCCTACATTAATTTTTGTTGGATTCGTTGTCCAGCTGTTTCCATCATTGAAGCTATAACTAATAGCAGGTGTCGTTATTGTAATACTACCGTCAGTTGCTCCACAGGAAGATGGTTGTACAATTTGGACAAGAGGTGCAGCTGGAATATTGGGCGGTGTATTAATATAAGAATAGGAGCCTTGTGAAATACAACCTAAGGAGTTTTTAATTACCATAGTATAATAACCACTAGGTACATTTTTTTTTATAGGATTTGTAGTCCAAGTTAAACCATTATCAAAACTGTATTGATCTGCAGTAGTGTTTATTATTATGGTCCCATAAGGAGCGCTACATGTTGGTTGAATAATATTTACATTTGGTGAAGGTAAATAATATTTATAAATAGAATAATATAGTGACTGTGATTTGCAACCAGTAGCATTTTGAATCATAATTTTATAGGATGTTGATGTGGGATTTAGTAAAATAGGACTAGTAGTCCATGTTGTACCTCCGTCAAAACTATATTTATCAGCAGGAGTAGTGATGGTAATACTGCCCCCATTTTCACAACTTGGCTGAACTACTTTTACATTTGGATTTGGAAGATAATATGGGGTAATACTTATAGGTATGCTGTTAGACTTGCATCCGATTGTATTTTGGATAATAATCCTATAAAATCCTGAAGTAAGTTCAGAAAGAGTAGGGTTTTTAGTCCATGTTGTACCTCCGTCAAAACTATATGAATCTGCAACTGTGGCAATTGTAATACTACCGTTAGTGCCACAAGTTGGTTGGACTAATGTGAAATCAGGATTTGCTAAATAGTATGGAGATAAAGTAATGTAAGCGTTGTAAGTGCTTGACACACATCCAACACTATTTTTTATTACTGGATAATAAGAATTTGGTTCAAGATTATTAAATACGGGATTGGTACTCCAGGTATTACCTCCATCGATACTGTATTGAGATGCAGTGCTTGTAAAAGTTATACTTCCTCCATTTCCACAAGTTGGTTGCGTATAGGTATAGGTAGGATTAGGTAGATAATAAGTTTTAAGTGTAACAAAATTCGAGTTAGAAGTACAGCCTTGTGTATTTTTTATGTTGGGGTGATAATATCCAGGAGGAAGGTTCGTGAAAACAGGATTTGTACCCCAAGTTTGTCCATCTATACTGTACAAATCAGCAGTAGTGTTTATTGTAATGCTTCCATTGGCTCCACAACTTGGTTGGATTATTGTATATTTTGGTTCTGCCAAATGAGAGTTATCCATATAAATGGAAATAATGTCGGATGTGCAATTGCCTTTTTTTATAATTAAATAGTAATATCTTTGACTTATTAAATTATTAAAAATATTATTGGTACTCCAGGTTGCGCCATTATCTATACTATAAGAATCTGCAATAGTATTGAATGTAATATTAGCTATGTTTCCACAACTAGGATTGGTGACAATGTATTCTGGTTCAGGAAGTTTAGGATCGTTAATGTAAACATATAGACCATTTGATTTACATCCTAAGTTATTTTGTACTGCAATGTTATAATATCCTGGAGAAAGATTTGAAAACACGGGATTTGTACCCCAAGTTTGTCCATCCAAACTATATAAATCAGCAGTACTATTTATTGTAATACTACCTGAAGTTGTACAAGTAGGCTGAACAACAGTATAGGTAGGAGGCTCTATATTTGGATTGTATAAATAAACATAACTTGTATAAGAGATACAACCAATACTATTTTTTACAATTACTTGATAATTACCGGGAGGCAATGATTTAGAATTGTTTGTTGTCCAAGTAAGACCATTATCAAAACTATAAAAATCAGATAATGAGTTGATAATGATTTTTCCGTTTACTCCACAGTTTGGTTGTTTGATATCAATAACTGGCTGACTCAGGTAGGGCTGATATAGCGATACATAAGTACTGGAACTAATACATCCTGCACTATTTTTTATTTTTATTTGATAGCTTCCAAAAGGTAAATTTTTAACGTTATTGTCAGTCCAAGTTAATCCATTATCAAAACTATAAGAGTCTGCCTCTGTAGTAATCGTAATACTTCCATCTTTTCCACAAACAGGTTGCTCAGTTGTATATTGAGGGTAGGTATTTTCAAAATCATATAAATAAACATATGTATAATTGGAAGTACAACCTAATGCATTTTTAATTCCTATAGAATAACTTCCAGCATTTAAATTACTTGTTTTGTTGTTAGTAACCCATGTGTTCCCTCCGTCAAAAGTATAAAAATCCGAAAGTGTATTAATGATTATACTTCCTTTTTCAGTACAAGCAGGTTCTGTTATTGTATAAGTTGGAGTTTCTAGTGTATTGCTACTAAGGAGGACATTGTTTGCTGATGAAATACATCCTTGTGCGTCTTTAGTGCGAATTTTATATTTTCCGGGCGAAAGATTGGTAGCAATAGAATTATTTACCCAAGTTGTTCCATCATCAAAACTATAGTATGAAGATTGATTTGTAATAGTGATGCTCCCTTTGTCTCCGCAAAACAAAGGATTGGTGTAAGTGTAATTTGGATACAAAGTAGAAGTAGCTGTGATAGTTACACTTTGAGAATAGGAAGTACATCCATTTGTTGTTTTTATTTTTACTAAATAAGTTCCCGGGGATAAGTTATTTTTTGTGTCAGTTGTACTCCAAGTTTTACCATCATCAAAGCTATATTGTGCTGCAGGAGAAGTTACTTTTATACTTCCTGTGATGGAAAAACAAGAGGGTTGAGTAACCTGTAAAATAGGAGAAACGGCAGTTTGACTCGGTTCGATAGTAACATTTGCATTGCTAATACATCCAAAAGAATCAATGACGGTTACAGAATAATTTCCTGTAGAAGTTACCGTAATGCTTTGAGAAGTTTCTCTCGTACTCCATAGGTATGAAAATCCTGAAGAAGCTGTTAATACAGTACTTCCTGAGCAAACATTTAGAATACCAGTAATATTTGTAGTAGGATTTTTTACTTCTAAACTTGCAGAAATTATTTTATAACAAGAGATGTCTTTAGTTACTCTAACAAAAATAGAAGTACTAGAACTTGGATAATTTGTAAAATTACTAATAGCATTTAAGTTAGCTAATGCATCATTATAATTTTTATAATAACTGAAACTTAAACCTGTAGTAGAATTCACTATCATAGAATTTAAATTAGATAAATCAAAATTTTCAATTCCATCATGATTTGTGTCACACAGCGCTATTTTAGCAGTTGTCACATTAATAGCACAACTTGGGCTGCAGTTTAAAAACGAAATATCCCAACCAGGGTTTGCATCAGGATCTATAGCTGAATTAAATGAAGTTCCTGCACATGAAGTTCCAACTACATCGTAATCTACTTGTACCCCTACATTATAATTAGCATCGATGCTATTTAGAAAATCACTAGCATTTAGTGTAAAACAGAAGTTTTTATTTGTTGTGTCTAAATTTGAAGTTGTAGACGTGTTATATATAGAAACTTTATTGCTATTATATATATTTAAAGTAATTTTTTTTACAGATGCAGAAATCCCACCAGAATTAGGGATAGTATACTTTCCACATACAGATATTGGTAAACTAGGGCAAACCTTATTTAAAGGTTCTAATTCTACAGATCCTTGTAAATTTTCGTCAGAATGTAATAAGCAAATATCATCTACATACATATAACCAAAATGACCTCCTAATCCGCATCTTGAAGCCATAAATTCTACGGTAAATTCTTCATTATTTGGTATAGATGAAATATCTAATAACCCAGATTGCCAATTTGAGGTATACAAAGTAACGTAATAGGAGGTTTGATTTGGGGATTTTGTAAAAATGCAATTTTTTTCATCACCTACTAAGCAAAATTCATTTACAACAACTCCATTTTTATCTAAAATTCGTGCTTTTATAAATGGCTGGTTGTCTGTGTGACTATCGTCATATACGGTTTGTAATACGGCTTTGTAATTAAATTTTAGATAATTTTCATTATTAGTTTTAAATCTCTTGCCTTGTACTATGGAACCATAAGTAGATGAGTTTTCATGATTAATTTTAAGAGCATATTGATCAAATGCTTTTATGTCCCCTAAATATGGGTCGATTAGATTTGAAGAAACGCCAGTAGCCATGATATTCATGTCATTAGGGTTGTAGATATTAATATAGGAATTTGCTGTATTGCTAATAGAATGGCATTGAGTTGGACCAGCAGGATCCCCTATTGTGTATAAAAAATTTTTAAGATAACTGTTTCCGTTTATATTTTCATATTGTTCGAAACCTCCATTAGTACATATCTCAACGGCTTGTTGTGTAGCGCCTGCGTTTAAACTAAGGATTTCTTTTTTTAGTTGCTCTTCTCTAATTTTTGATAATTCTTGTTGTAGATCTAAATTTTGGATTAGACGACCGTTTTTGTCTTCGAATAATTTATTATTGTTTGGAGCTATTTCTTGAGAGAAAAGAAAATTATATTGTTGAAGTAAAATGAAGAGTAATAAAATTTTGAATTTCATTGGAGAAATATTTTAAGACAAATATAAAAAAAATCAGATTTTTAGCACTAAAAAAATAATTTTTTGATATATGTAAATTGGTATTCGCAGCTTAAGATGGTTTTGTTTTTAATCCCAATAATTCAATATTATTACTTTTGTGAATGAATAAGAATAAGCCTATTTTTGTATAAAATATTTTTCTTTGAAAACAAAACTATTCTTAGTTACTCCACCATTTACACAACTGAATACGCCGTATCCAGCGACGGCTTATATCAAAGGTTTTTTGAACACCAAAAATATAGCATCGCTTCAAGCTGATTTAGGAATAGAAGTTATCTTAGCTTTGTTTTCGAAAAAAGGACTACAAGATTTGTTTCAGGTTTCCAATTCTAAATTTCAAAAACAAGAGCTTTCGGAAAACGCCAAACGTATTTTCGCTTTACAAGACGAATACGTAAAAACTATAGATTCGGTTGTTGCATTTCTACAGGGAAAGAACCCTACTTTGGCACTGCAAATTTGTCAAGAAGATTTTCTCCCGGAAGCATCACGTTTTGCCCAATTAGAAGAATTGGATTGGGCTTTTGGCACCATGGGAACCCAAGATAAGGCGAAACATTTAGCTACGTTGTACCTTGAAGATATTTCTGATTTTATTGTAGAATGTGTGGATTCTAATTTTGGATTCAGTCGCTATGCCGAACGTTTAGGACGATCTGCCAATTCGTTTGATGAATTGTACCAAGCCTTACAGCAAGAACCTACTTATATTGATACTGTTTTGCTTTCGATTTTGGCAGCAAAAATAGAAACGATTCAACCTACCGCATTTTTAATTTCAGTTCCCTTTCCGGGTAATTTATATGCTGCTTTTCGCTCCGCGCAATGGATTAAAGAAAATCATCCTGAAATCAAAATTTTGATGGGCGGTGGATTTGCTAATACCGAATTACGCTCGTTATCCGACCCACGGGTTTTTGATTTTTTCGATTTTATTTCTTTAGACGATGGCGAATTGCCGATTGAATTGATTGTTGAAAATTTAGAATCTGGAACGAATACGGAATTCAAACGCACTTTTTTGTTGGAAAACGGACAAGTGGTGTATAAAAATAATTCCTCTCGACCGGATTACAAACAATCCCAAGTAGGAACACCTGATTATTCTGATTTACTTTTGGATAAATACATTTCAGTAATTGAAATTGTGAATCCAATGCATCGAATGTGGAGCGATGGACGTTGGAATAAACTCACCATGGCACATGGCTGTTATTGGGGTAAATGTACTTTTTGTGATATTTCGTTAGATTATATTAAAATTTACGAACCGATTGCCGCAGGAATTTTGTGCGACCGAATGGAAGAAATGATAGAGCAAACTGGCGAAACCGGTTTCCATTTTGTGGACGAAGCCGCTCCTCCTGCCTTGATGCGAGAATTAGCTTTAGAGATCCTTCGCAGAAAATTAGCGGTTACTTGGTGGACGAACATTCGTTTTGAAAAAAGCTTTACCAAAGATTTGTGTTTGTTACTAAAAGCGTCGGGTTGTATTGCTGTTTCGGGAGGTTTAGAAGTCGCATCTGATCGATTATTACGTTTAATTGATAAAGGTGTAACGGTTGAGCAAGTTGCCAAAGTAACCCGTAATTTTACCGAAGCAGGAGTGATGGTTCATGCTTATTTAATGTATGGTTATCCAACACAGACCATTCAGGAAACCGTCGATAGTTTAGAAATGGTACGCCAATTGTTTGAAGCAGGGGTTTTACAATCAGGATTCTGGCATCAATTTGCAATGACAGCACATAGTCCAGTGGGAATGTATCCTGAAAAATTTGGTGTAACCAAAGCAACCGATGCCGTAGGAACTTTTGCAAACAATGACCTTAATTATACCGATTCTACTGGAATAGATCATGAACAATTTAGTTTTGGTTTGAAGAAATCACTATTCAACTTCATGCACGGCATTTGTTTGGATTACGATTTACAAGATTGGTTTGATTTTAAAATTCCTAAGACTACTATACATCCTGATTTTATTTTCGATGCTTTGGAAGAAGCAACTAATTTTAGTAGTAAACCCAATGCTAAAGTAGTTTGGTTGGGCGGAAAGCCTGTCGTTGAATCCTTTATCAAAACAAAAAAAGGCAACTCTTGGGAAATGATGAGCTTGACTTTTTACCACAAAAAAGAAACATTTACTATCCAAACCTCACAGAAAGAAGGAGAGTGGCTTGTCCGAACGCTCCAAAATTGTTCCGTTACTAAAGCAAAAATAGCGCAACTTCAAGAACTAAAAGTTGATTTTGAAAGTGAATTAGAAGACTTTGAATTGTTTTGGTATTCAAAACCAATTCTTACTTTAAAAGAGTTTGGCTTAGTGGTTTTGTAGTATTTCTACTTTTTTTACCAAAAGTATATCAATTTAGCAAAAATACATGTTGGAATCTAAATAAAATTTAGATAAATAGATACATTTACAACCAATAAAAAAATACACCTATGAGTATTGGTTATAAAATAAATGTAAACGACACTTTCCATTTTGATATGGACCAAGAAAGTGTTTCGCAACTCGATGCGGTAAGCGTGGGATTGAATCAATTTCACATTTTACAAGAAAATACCTCTTTCAAAGCAGCTATTACTGAGGCTGATTTTAATCAAAAAAAGTATACTGTTGTAGTCAACGGAAACAGTTATACTGTAGCTATTGCAAATCCTTTGGATATTTTGATTAAAGAAATGGGATTTGAAACAGGATTGGCTAAACAAGTCAATGCTATCAAAGCACCTATGCCAGGATTGATTTTAGAAATTAGTGTGGTGGTAGGACAAGAAGTGAAAGAAAATGACAATTTAATTATCCTTGGTGCTATGAAGATGGAAAATAGTTTCCTGTCACCACGTGATGGTGTAATTAAGTCTATTTCGGTAGCAGTTGGAGATGCCGTAGATAAAGGACAATTATTAATTGAATTCGAGTAAATTATGAAGAAGATAGTAGTTGCCAATAGAGGCGAAATAGCCATTCGAGTAATGAAAACAGCTCGAAAAATGGGTATAAAAACGGTTGCAGTTTATTCAACAATCGATAGAAATGCACCGCATGTAAAATTTGCTGATGAAGCGGTTTGTATTGGTGAAGCACCATCCAATCAATCGTATTTATTAGGAAATAAAATAATAGAAGTTGCTAAGGCATTGAATGCCGATGCAATTCATCCAGGATATGGTTTTTTGAGTGAAAATGCTGATTTTGCAGAAGAAGCCGAAAGAAATAACATCATTTTTATTGGGCCAAAATCAAAAGCAATCCGAATTATGGGAAGTAAGTTAGCTGCTAAAGATGCGGTTAAAGATTACAATATTCCAATGGTTCCTGGTTACGATCAAGCGATTACAGATGTTGAAAAAGCAAAAGAAGTAGCTACTTCGATAGGATTCCCTATTTTAATTAAAGCCTCTGCTGGAGGTGGCGGAAAAGGAATGCGTGTGGTAGAAAAAGAAGCTGACTTTGAATCTCAAATGGACAGAGCGATTAGTGAAGCAATTTCGGCTTTTGGAGACGGTTCTGTTTTTATTGAAAAATATGTGGCTTCGCCGCGTCATATCGAAATTCAAGTAATGGCGGACAGTCACGGAAACATACTCTATCTTTTTGAAAGAGAATGTAGTGTTCAACGTCGCCATCAAAAGGTAATTGAAGAAGCCCCTTCGGCAGTATTAACGCCTGAATTGCGCAAACAAATGGGAGAAGCGGCTGTTTTAGTAGCTAAATCATGCGATTATTTAGGAGCGGGAACAGTAGAATTTTTATTGGACGAAAACAATAATTTCTATTTCCTTGAAATGAATACGCGTTTGCAGGTTGAGCATCCGGTAACCGAGATTATTTCGGGAGTTGACTTGGTCGAAATGCAAATTCAAGTAGCTCGAGGGGAAGCATTGACCATCCAACAAGAAGACTTAAAAATCAAAGGGCATGCAGTAGAATTACGTGTGTATGCCGAAGATCCATTGAATGATTTCTTACCAAGTGTAGGTCATTTGGATGTGTATCAATTGCCTACCGGCGAGGGAGTTCGTGTTGATAATGGATTTGAACAAGGAATGGATATTCCAATTTATTATGACCCCATGTTGTCCAAGTTAATTGCTTATGGGGCAACTCGTGAAGAAGCAATCCAAACCATGATCCAAGCTATTGATAATTATAAAGTAGAAGGAGTTTCAACTACTTTGCCTTTTGGAAAATTTGTTTTTGAACACGAAGCATTTCGTTCAGGAAAATTTGATACTCATTTTGTAAAGAAATATTATAGTGTTGAAAAACTGAAAGCTCAATCCGAAAAAGAAGCTCAAATCGCTGCTATGGTAGCATTACAACAATATTTTGAGGATCAAAAAATCGTACGCTTACCAATTCAATAAAGTATGGAATCTAAAATAAAAATCTTAAACGATAAAATTGCCGAAGCTCATTTGGGTGGAGGAAAGAATAGAATTGCAAAACAGCATTCAAATAAAAAATTAACGGCTAGAGAACGTATTGATTATTTGATGGACGAAGGTTCGTTTGAAGAAATCGGAATGTTGGTCACCCACCGTACGACTGATTTTGGTATAGAAAAAGAAGTGTATTTAGGAGATGGTGTTATCACGGGGTATGGAAATATTAATGGACGTTTAGTCTATGTTTTTGCTCAGGATTTTACTGTTTTTGGAGGTTCATTGTCTGAAACACATGCTGAGAAAATTTGCAAAGTGATGGATATGGCACTAAAAGTAGGTGCGCCCATGATTGGATTGAATGACTCGGGGGGAGCTCGAATTCAGGAGGGTGTTCGATCGCTTGGAGGTTATGCTGATATTTTTTATAGAAATGTACAATCTTCAGGAGTAATTCCGCAAATATCAGCTATTATGGGGCCTTGTGCAGGAGGTGCAGTTTATTCGCCAGCGATGACTGATTATACCATGATGGTAGAAGATACTAGTTATATGTTTGTAACTGGACCTAACGTAGTTAAAACCGTAACTAATGAAACCGTAACTTCGGAAGAATTGGGAGGGGCTAGTACTCATTCAACTAAATCAGGGGTGGCGCATTGTACTTCGGCTAATGATGTAGAGTGTTTGGAAGATGTTAAGCGTTTGTTGAGTTATTTGCCTCAAAGCAATAAAGAAACGCCTAAAAATTTGGCGTACGAACTCAAAGATGAATTAAGAGATAAATTAGGTGCTATTATTCCAGACAATCCGAATAAGCCGTACGATATGCACGAAGTGATTTCAGGTATTATCGATGAAGACTCTTTTTTTGAAATTCATAAAAACTTTGCAGAGAATATTATTGTGGGATTTTCAAGGATTGGCGGACGCAGTGTGGGAATTATTGCGAATCAACCTATGATTTTAGCAGGAGTTTTAGATGTGAATTCTTCTATTAAAGCAGCTCGATTCACTCGTTTTTGCGATTGTTTTAATATTCCTTTATTAGTATTGGTGGATGTTCCGGGATTTTTACCAGGAACGGATCAAGAGTGGAATGGGATTATAGTACATGGTGCTAAATTATTGTATGCCTTAAGTGAAGCGACTGTACCGAGGGTAACTGTAATCACTCGTAAAGCATATGGTGGTGCTTATGATGTGATGAACTCTAAGCATATTGGTGCCGATATGAACTTTGCTTGGCCAACAGCCGAAATTGCAGTAATGGGAGCTAAGGGAGCTAGTGAGATTATATTTAAGAAAGAGATTAGTGAAGCTTCAGATCCTGCGGCTAAATTATTAGAAAAAGAAGCAGAGTATGCTGATTTGTTTGCTAATCCTTATACAGCTGCGCAAAGAGGATTTGTAGACGAAGTGATCTTACCACAAGATACTCGCAAAAAATTGATAAAGGCGTTTAGTATGTTAGAGAATAAAGAGAGTGTGACACCGAAAAGGAAACATGGCAATATTCCTTTATAGGATTCAAGATTATGAATATTTAAACCACCTTATAAGGTGGTTTTTTTTATGTGTTAAAATTACTATGTTGTTTAAAATTTAAAATATATTATTTAAGTTGTGACTATATAATAAATGGGGGTTTATGTTTTTAATACATATAAAAATGACCAAAAAACATATTTTTAATCTATATTTTATCTAAATACCCCAAAATAAATAGGGGTATTTGATTTTTTGAGTTATTAATATCATAATTAAAACTAGTTTTGAATTGTATATTTCTATTTTTTGAGAATTTTATTTTCAATATGGTAAAAATGCTTTTTTTGTTGAATAAAATTTATCATTTTGTCATTTATGCTGATAAAAGTTAATAGTTTTGCTTCAAGAAAAAGAAATAATTTATTCTTCATAAGAGAGTTAAATAGAACTATTTTACAAAGTTGTTTTTACTTCTAATTCTTTAATAAATTAAATATTAAATTAAAATCGATTAAACATGAAAAAAGTAATTGCCATTTTAGCCTTAGTACTAACAAGTACATTTGCATTTGCACAAGACACCCCATTAGAAATTTCAGGATCTGCTGATGCATACTGGAAATATGATTTTGCAAAAACTGCTAATATCCCAACAAGTTTTGCTACAGATCAGAACTCACTTTCTTTAGGTATGATTGATATTGCATTAAAGAAAAAAACAGGAAAGACTTCTTTTGTAGGTGAAGTATCTTTTGGACCTAGAGGAGCAGGACAATCTATTCCTGACGTAAATGGTCAATCATTCCATATTCAAAATTTGTATGCTACATATGCTGCGTCAGATAAATTAAGTTTAACAGCAGGATATATGGGAACTTTTATTGGATATGAAGTGATCTCTCCTTTAGGAAATTATAACTATTCTACTTCTTATTTGTTCACTAATGGACCTTTTCAAAATGCTGGAATTAAAGCGAATTATGCGGTGTCAAGTAAAGTTGGTTTGATGGTTGGTTTGTTTAAT
>JACCDS010372766.1_pt1 | contig 14858 bp, 13 predicted proteins | sample 7446441 | NCBI WGS metagenome assembly JACCDS01 (sample SAMN15323445, study PRJNA562643) | freshwater metagenome | isolation source: river surface water | place: USA:Blue River Watershed | collected 2017-08-17 | reverse complement strand
TTTAAAGATTTGGATCAAGCTTTTATCAATGTGGCTAAATCGACGTCAACAGATATCAGCGCCTTTGCCTCTGCCTATGTCGCTATCATGCAAAAAGATATCGCCAAGGCGGTGAAATCCCTGGTGGCAATACCAGACTCCAGCGCGGTGTATACAGATAGTCTGATGTTAAAAGCCCGGGCTTATCAGGCGTTAAACGAACTACCCAAAGCGATTGAGTCGCTAAATGCGTATTCTAAAGCGGTGCCTCAATCGAACATCGCAAAAATGATGCTGGCTGAAACCTATGTCCGAAACAATCAGGCCAGCGAGGCAGAACCTTTGATTGACGCTATGTTAAAGCGTTTTCCGGAACAACCCATCGCAAATTACCTGAAAAGTACCATCGAATTTGACCGGAAAGAATTTATCAAAGCAAAAGAGCATGCAGAAAAAGCGATTAACAATGGCTATTCAGCGTTATTTCCACGCATCGTTGCAGCCATGGCCAACATCAATTTGGAACTGAATGCTCAGGCGTTAAATCACTTACGGGCGGTGAAAGACCAGCTGAAGCAAGTTCCTCAGGTAGAAAAAGCCTACGCAATGCTGGAGCTACAGGCCGGTAATACCGATGAGGCAACCAAAATTCTAAAAAGCCAGAATTTTGCCGAACAGGACTTAAAACTTATCGCAGCAGCAACAGCCAATCTTGCACGGCAAGGCGCCACTCAGGGTGCCAGAGAATTACTGCAACATGTTGAACAAAACCTGGATAAAAACGTGCAAAGCCTTGCTGCACTTGGCATGATGAAAATGTCATTGGGCAATGATGCAAAAGCAGGGATCGCAGACCTTGAGGCTGCGCTTACGCAAGATCCGGATGAAAAATCGACCCGCTTTACATTGGCTCTCGCCTATCTTTCTGCAGGTGAGTACGACAAGCTGGCAGTCTTGACAAAACAATGGAAACAAACTGCAGAAACCACGGCAATGGCTTATACCTTTGATGCTTATGCACTGGCGCAGCAGGAGAAAATGGATGAGGCCATTGCTGCTGCAGATGCAGCTCTTAATGCGGACAGCAAGTCTGTACTCGCCCTACTTCTGAAAGCGCGCATCGCAGTTGCAAAAAAAGACCTTCAAACTGCGAAAGGTTTAACAGCGCAAAGCTTAAAACTACAGCCAGACTTTCTGCAGGCACTTGAACTCAGTTATTCTTTGAATAAAGGCACAGAGGCCGAAATTACATTGCTCAAGTCTGTTCAAGACCAGTTAAACGCCACACCAGAACGCACAGATTTACGCTCATTGTTAGGCCGCATTTATCTCGATAAAAAGCAATACACAGAAGCATTACAGCTGGTTGGGGCCTTTAAGTCGAATGCCGAGGCGAAACCCGCACTTTTATGGCAAATTCAGCTAACAGCACTTCAGCAGACAAATGAAATAAAGACGCTGCTTACAGTTGCTGAAGAATGGCACAAGGCCCAGCCTGCTGAACCACAAGCAACTATTGCACTGATTCAGGCGTTAACTGCCAATAAACAATTCGGCCCAGCTTTAGCCCAATTAACCGAACTACGCAAAAAGTTCCCACAAGATGTGCGGTTAAATGGTATGGAAATTCTGCTGCAGGCGGAAAATGGCAACGCTGAAAAAGCCTTAAATGCCATAAAAACTCTGCCGGAGGATTATCAGGACAATCCGGACACTTTATTTTTCAAAGCTCGCTTACAAGCATCAGAGCGTGATTTCAGCGGCGCAATTAAAACACTGCAACAAAGCTATCAAGTTGCAAAACTGGAACCGACAGCATTAGCTCTGGCTGATTTGTTATCCCGCAACGAGTCAACTCAGGCTGCGCTCAAGTTCCTCGATAATCACTTCAGTACAGAGGCCAGAACGCCAAATCTACAAGGCATGTATGCAAATTTGCTGTTAAGTTTAGAACCCGCGAAAGCAGAACAAAACTTTCTTGAGCTAATTAAAACAGATGAAGAAAACCTGCTGGCACTAAATAACCTAGCCTATTTATATGGTCAGCAAAACAAACTTGATGAAGCGAAGATTTATGCAGAAAAGGCCTTAAAGCTCAATCCAAACCATCCAGATGTGTTGGATACCTTTGGAGTTATCTTGCTAAAACAAGGTAATGCTACGCAAGCATTGGAGCAATTTACGAAGTCTTTACAACAGCGACCCAATCACCCTGAAGTGATGTTAAATCAGGCTGAGGCACAGATAAAATCAGGGAATAAGGCTGCTGCAAAAATAACACTTAGTAAAATGCTTAACACCACTCCTATATATCAACAAAGAAAAAATGAACTACTGTCACAACTTTAAATGCCTGTAATAACTAGAATTAGTCTTAATCTTTACTAGCTCAGTTTTGATCTGACAGATACCAGTTTTATGCTGGTTTCTCTCAGATTAGATTCGAGTCAGATTCGTTTCCTCGGCCCCAAATCGCTGGCGCCATTTACAAAAACTGACGTAACCCGGGTGAAGCGTTTTACAAAACTGTGCGGCACTTTGGCCAGACACCCGCCATAACTCAACAAAATGTTGCCGCTGCGCGGCACTGCGATGAACTCTTGCCATGATCGTTCTCCTGCGAAATTCAGGAGTTCAGATTATCGCGTGGGAATTTGGGCTGGAAGAGACGGCGCTGAATTGACGGTTACTGTGTAGAGGACTTGCACCTCCAAGTCACCAGTTTGACTACCACAGTCAATCTGGTTGCGCTTACGCGCAACACGACATGCTTGGCGCACATAAAAAAATGCCAGTCGACTAATCTGACTGGCATTATACCTAACAATAAACTATGTAGCGTCGTTCTAAAATTATTTAGCTTGACGACGAGAGGCTGCTAACCCTAACAAGCCTAAACCTAAAATTGCCAGTGGCATTGGTTCAGGGATTGTGTCGGCTTTGATATCGAATGTACCATAAAGTGTATTGTCTCCATCGTCTAATGGCTGAAATGATGAGCTCAAAATAGCATCATATCCAAGCTTTTTATTTGTATCGAAATTATTCTTTGCAAGGCCACCAATTGCATCTAAATTTGCAGAACCACTACCAGAATCAGAACCTGTACCAAGATTAGTACCATTACCAGTTAGAAATTCATCTACTCGAGTTGCTAATACCAACCAAGGCGAATTCGTATCAGAATCAGCAGCAGAAGTATAACTACCGTCATAGTTTGGTGTATGGTCAACAAAAAAGTTAATAATTAGGTCTTTAAATTTAAAACTCCCAGTGCCAAAATTGAACTCAACCAATTCCATAGAAAAAGTAAATGTTAATTCGCAACCCGGGCAAAAATCTAGTGTATTAGGATTTGAGTTATTGATTTGGTTGGCTTTTCCTCTCCCTGTAACAATGTCTCCTGCAGTAAAAGCTGTTTCTTCAAAAATAGAGCCATTCATTACAAAGTCTTTAAGTACAGGAAAAGAGTTTACAGCATCTGGGTTCCAAACCACTCCACCAATATTGATCGGCGTTGCCTGTGCACCACATGACAGCAATAAACCTGCAACACCCAGTTTTAAGCTTTTCAGTAATTTCATAATTATTCCCTCGTAACCTGATTTAAAAGTTGTTTTGTATAGAGCAGTGCAATTTGCACCGAGAACTGCAGCTTTCGCACTTATAAATAAGTAAGCAGATAGCGTGCCAACTATAAAAAAGAACTTAAACCACTGATTTATAATGAGTTAATTAATAAAAACTTTAAAGGGTTATTGGAGGTGTAAATTTTATCGACAGTTAGTCTAACATCTGGAGTTCGTTTGCCTGCCGTCTTAAGCTGCGCACAGGATATCCATCTGCTAATCCAACCCGCAAAAACATTAACGGATGCTCGCTCTCTCCAAACTGCGTTTTGAGCTGCACAGCTACATCATCAAGATCCTTTAATAACGCTTTTGATAACCGTGGCTTTGCAATTGTTAAAATACCCGGAGCAGCATACAGTTGTACCGATAAACCGAGTGCCGTAGCTTGTAGCCAAACTCTTTGGATTTGCCTTCCTGCTGCAATAATTGAAGCTCGATCGGTTGATTTAATAGTGATTGCAAGTAGTAACGGGGAAAACCGCAAAGGTATACTTACAGAACGAATTGCTATTAAATTAGCAGCACCAATTGCGTTACAGCGTTGCATATTTTTCCAGCGCGATATAAATCTGAAAAATGGTATTGCGGGTGACTCTATTGCCAACATGGCCGGAGTCATGCCCTGAGCAGGATGGTCATCGTCAAAAACTACAGTTTGAAACAATTCCCGATGCAACACTTCAGATTTAAAGCGGATCATCTCAGCATTTTTTATTACTTTAGCAAGTCTACTAATATCTTTCCGCTGCTGGAAAACATGCAATCTCACTTGACCATCTGTGAGTACTGATTCTAATTGCTCCAGAGAACGCTCATCTACAGGCCCCTTAAACGGGAAACGGCGATCTGTACAACGTAACGGTATTTGCTGTGCTAATACCGTTTCCGTCTCAGTAGGTGTTTGGAGCGAACTGAATAATATATGTGCTTGTGCAATTTCATTCTGAGTTTTCAAGCAAAGCTCAACATCCGCTTTTATTCCTAGGTGTGCAGCTTGTAACGTAATGTTTTCCAAAACAGCACCAAGCGCAATATCACTTAAGACGAAAGTGCGATCTGTAGCATGCCCACTAAGTGAGGCATCTTGCGTTATCGTTAACCGCTGCGATTGCCATCGATACTGCCATGGTTGAGAATTGTCCGCTGAAGGTGCATAAATCGCGGCCTGTAGAATTGATTCTTTCGCATTTTGCGGTAGGAAGTAATCGCCCATCATCTATGAAATCCCAAAATGCTGTTTTGCGATGGCTAACCGAGTTAAAAATTCAGGATTTTTGTGACCACCTACAATTTCGGTTTGCTGCATGACATTCAGGTATGGGTCCCAATGCATACCTTTTGGCGCCACGACCAACTCACCACGACCTAACAATATTTTTACAGCATAAGCTGCGGCGACACCGACGCCCATTGTGCAACCAACGATAGTTGATGGTCCCTTCCTCTCCTTCAAATTTAAAGTTGTAGGGTCAACCAGATAAGAACTTTGCAATGATGCGGGCGCTAAACCCAGATAAAAGCGCAAATATTGCTCTTCAGTACTGACCCCAGCCATACCGAAAAACTCTTCAAAACTCATTTGACCAGGCATAAAACATAAAAACGCGGTACCAAACCCTAAGGGGGCAGCGGTAACTGCGGGAATCTGCGCTGAAGTACAATAGTCAAAAACAAGTCTGCGGGCTTCAATCGCAAAAAAATCCAAGCTGTCGACGTATAAATCCACTCCTTGCATAAACGCTTCAACATTGCTGCGATCGACGCCGTTTGGAAATGAGCGAAGCTCAGCCTCAGGATTTATCGCTGCCAATTGAGATAGCATCACATCCAATTTAGGCTGCCCAACAGTATTCATATTGGCGCCTACTTGACGATTAAAGTTCTCAACACCGAAAGTATCGAAATCAGCAAGTGAATACTGGCCAATACCTAAACGGGCTAATGCCAGCGCGTGGGCGCCGCCAACACCACCACATCCTGCGATCGCAACTCGTTTGCCGCGTAACGATGTCTGTTCGACTTGGGATAACCAACCGATATTGCGGGAAAAGGCTTTTTGATAATCAAAAGTTTGCTGCATAATTAATTGCCTCGTGCAAAATAAGGCTGCAAGACAACCTGCTGACGCAATTCTGCTTCCAGCAAATTGAACAGTTCTAACATTTCAGTGTTTAAATCAGAGCTATATTTTTCTTTAGGTAGATAAAACAACGCCCGCGTTCCGTGGTAATCCATTTCATAACCGATTTGACTAAAACGGAGCCCTAATCGATCTAGTCGCTTATTCAGTCGTGGTTCAACAACGACAAAAGTTGCCGAATGATTACATATCTTGACGAGTGCAATAACGCCCAGGTAGAGACCCAAAGCTATATTCGGGAAATTTCGGCGTTCTTCTTCCGTAGTTACGGAAGCCTCGGCATTTTCATTAATAGCACAAGGAGTATTCTCTTCCCCAACCCGACGGCGAAAAAACTCAGGGACCGCTAAACGAGAGATTTCTCCAAACTGGCCTCGCCGGTAGTTATCTAATTTATTGAAATCGTCATATAGTGATGATAAGCAATAACGCTCGAAGGGCAGTAGTTGCGAACTTTGGGTTGGCGGAGGAATTATTAAACGCACTGTGCCAGCGTAACGGCCCGTAGTTCTATGACGCAACAATAAACAGAACGCATAATCATCGAAGTCGTCAGTTTCCAGCCGATTTTGCCTCAAGGGCTCCCAGCCTAGCTCTTCGCAATATACTTGATGACGTATCCGAAATGACTCTTCTCTAAGTTCCTGAGTATTGGCGTAGATTATTTCGAAATACTTATTGAAGTTCCTAGCAATACTGAGCTGCTCTGTCATTTTTAAACTTCCTATGCTGGTACGACTTAGTGTAGATGATGATCATTTAAAGCCCTATCTTCGCCAAGTGTTAGTCTAAAAAACTAACTGTTAGCAATAGCACGAAAGTTATGGTGCCAATTTAGCGACAATTAAACCAAATACACAAAATGAATTCACTTAAAATCTTCAAATTTTGAACTAACCTGCTGCCTTTACAGGAAAAACACGTTCCAATTTTTTGGGTAACACGCTTAAGGTGGTTTGGTAGCCCAGTCTGAGTAATTCTAGTTTTTTACCGACCGGTAAAGAAAAATCAACCGAAGATACGTCACCCGTATTAATCAGCACAGTGTTGTGCCAGTACTGTGCATGTACATACTCTCTAGACATCGCATTCATAAATGTTTGAATCAACATGAGAATATAAGAAACAAGCGGGAAAAGTCTACGCCGGATGATAGGTTTATCTTCCCCTTCGCTTTTAAGTCTGAAGCAGACTACCGGCACGTCACGGCCGGACCAGTTTTGGTGCAAGGCGTCTTCAGCCAAAATGACTCCATCCGCCATGACATGATTTTCAAACGTTTTAAACGAGAATAGCAACGGAATCGACATCGAATAGCGCACGGCTTCTGACACTTTCATCTGTGGTGTTTTTGCGTTATTAAAAACCACGGGCCCACCACCATTGATATCCGTGGCCAGCACATGCAGATCTAAAACTAAATCACAAAAACGAGCTCCGGCAAGTTGTGCATCCATCCACTGCTCAAAAGTATCGCCGCTCGATAGCCCGCCGGTTCGGATAAGATTCATCAGTGAAAAACCGCGAAATTGTCTAAAGTCGGTATGCAGAGCTAAATCCTGCATTTGCTCAAAAGTTTTACCGGCCGCGACCATCGCCGCTACAATGCTGCCACCGGAGACGCCAACCAGACTATGGAAGTGTAGCTCGAGGTCTTTGAGCGCCTTGAGGATGCCAACATAACAAGGCAACCGAGTGCCACCACCAGAAAAAATCGGCACTATTTCATGCGATTGCAGTTGTGTCATACTGGCCACCAAGACATCGTGTTTCAACCCCTGGACTATGAGTCAGTATGTACCAATTTACTAAAGTTGCGAATTCGATTTTGGTCGGAATCATCCATTCTATTGCCGCAAGCACTGCCCGATTGAATCTTCGTCAGCTTTTGGTATGGCTAATTAACGGTGCCTTCGCCGCATCGGTTCAAACGGTATATGCAAAGTCCGATTTGCCCACGCTCATCACCCAACTCAAGCCGTCTGTCGTCGCTATCGCCATTTACAACCCTACCGCATCACCGCGGTTAAAATTGCTCGGTTCTGGTTTTGCGATTGCTCCCGGCAATTTAGTTGTCACAAACTATCATGTAGTCTCTGCGGCAACGAACCCGGCGCAAAACGAAAGCTACGTTGTGTTGTCAGGCCATGGTCAACAACCTAAGATCCACCAGATTTTGAAAACCAGCCATGCGCCTCAGCATGATTTAGCGCTACTGCGCATAGACAGCAAGCTACCAGCTGCCAACTTAGCGCCTGCTGAGTATGTTACCGAAGGCACGGAGCTTGCGTTTACAGGTTATCCAATCACCGGCGTGCTAGGGCTTTATCCGGCAACACATCGGGCTTTGCTGAGTGCCGTGACTCCAGTAGCGATCCCAGCCGATAACAGCCAGATTATCTCGGCGGCAACACTGCGGCAATTACGGGAACCATTCTTTATTTATCAACTGGATGGTACGGCGTATCCTGGTAATAGCGGCAGCATGCTTTACCGGCAGGACAACGGAGAAGTAGTCGGAATTATAAATATGGTTTTAGTGAAAAAGAGCCGCGAAGCTGTGCTCAGCGATCCCAGCGGGATCTCGTACGCCATCCCAATTAAACATCTGCATGAGTTAATTAGGCAGTCATCCGCAGAGGCGAAAGGTTCATGACAGATTTTTCTCCGGGTCAGCTTGGCTTTTTACTAGCTGCAGTTGGCTACCTGCTATTTTGGGCATTGCAACTAACAGTTAAAATGCAAACGACGCAAAGGTCGCTGTTGCTTGTCTATACATTAGTTTCTGTGTTGTGGGCCACGCTGAACGGCGTCTATCCGCATTTGGTTTTTGGCACGGGCTTGTCATTTATTATCGAGACCCTACATAAAGCCTCGTTACTTCTTTTTCTGCTGTCTGCTCTCAGTAAAACCGATATCAGCTTAAAGCTTTGGTTCCAACTCAGAAAAGTTCAAATCACCACGCTGGTGCTTGTTAGCTGGTTAATCGCTGGCACGCAGATACCGGCCGAATCGGGCGTGCGACTATTAGGAACTTTATTACTAGTGATCATTACACTGGCCATGGTAGAGACGCTATATCGGAAATCTGGTAATCAGAAATGGCAATTCAAGCCGCTGATTATTGCGACCGGTATCTGTTTGCTGCTGGATTTCTACTTGCTGGCAGAAGCAGCTTTGCTAAACAAAATTAATCTACAAACCTGGCAGGCCCGTGGTTTTGTACATTTATTTATGCTGCCATTCCTGATTGTTGCCGTAAAAAGAATCAAATCATGGGGTATCAACGTATACGTTTCCAGAGATATTGTCTTTCAAAGTTCTTTGGTTCTGGCCGCTGGCATCTATCTAATTTTGCTGGCGATTGTCGGCTACTACTTAAGTTATATTGGTGGTAGCTGGACCACGCTGCTGCAAGTGGTATTTGTCGTCGCCGGGACTGCATTGCTTGGCACCCTAGTTTTTTCTGACAGTTTGCGCCGTCGGGGCAAAGTTTTTATAGAAAAGCATTTTTTTGCCAATACTTTTGACTATCGGGAAAAATGGGTCGAGTTAACCAGGGAACTCAAACAAATTGAATTTGCTAGAGAGAACACCGCGCAAGTCTCTTTGCAAGCCTGGTGTCATGCAATAGGCTATAGCCACGGTTGTCTGATCCGTGTTCAGCAAAATCAGTTCCAAGTCATAGCCAGCCATGGCCAGATGACCTGGAGCGAGGAAGATCAGTGCGCTTTAAGTCTTGTGAATACAGAACTGGCCAACAAACAATGGCTGTTGGATTTCAGTGATAAAAAAGACCCTATTGTGCAAAGCCTGATTGGCAAACTGCCAGCAAAACCTCTCCATTTCAGTTTATTGCTCCCTATCCAAAAAAAAAATCAAACTTGGGGCTTTTGCCTGTTGGAGAGCGATGTTAATGAAAAACTTAGGCTGAACTGGGAATTGCGTGATTATCTGAATGCGGTCACTGAGCAAATAGCTAGTTATCTATTTATGGATGAAGCGAGTAAAGCCTTGTCAGAAAATGCGCAATTTGTCGCATTCAGCCGAATGTCAGCTTTTGTCGTGCATGACCTGAAAAATGTGAAAGCTCAAATTGACATGTTGCTGAAAAATGCGCAAAAGCACCGGCATAACCCCGAATTCGTCGACGATGCTTTTACCACAATAGAAGCAATGCAAAGCCGGCTGCAAAATATGTTAGCGCAGCTCACAAATAAACAATCGGGTCAGGAACAGCTGAAAAAAACCGCCGTCGGTACATTATTGCAGGCACTGATTGCAGAGCGCTGCAGTGCCAACCTTCCGCTACCGTCGCTGACTTTGCATGATGACTGTCAGCTGACTATCGATACTGAACGATTCGCCAATGTGCTGTTTCATCTGATCGACAATGCGCAGCATGCTACTCCTGATGACGGAGAGGTACGAGTTGTTGTACAACAGAGTGAAGGCCAGCTCAGACTTGAGATTATTGATACTGGTTGCGGCATGTCACCGGACTTTATTCAAACCCGATTGTTTAAACCCTTTGACACCACAAAAGGCAATGCGGGGATGGGTATTGGCGCGTATGATGCTTTAACATTTGTCCAGCAACAGCAAGGACAGTTGCTGGTAAGCAGCGAGGTGGGACATGGGACTACCTTTACCATTTTGCTTCCTTTACACTAACCACCATAACTGATACACGGAATGTTGTATGAAAACATTACTCGCAATTGATGACGATCTTGGCATCCAGAAGCAGCTGAAGTGGAGCCTGACCGACTATGAAGTGGTATTTGCTGAAGACCGTCCGTCGGCACTGCAGCAACTTCGACGCTTTGAACCTGCTGTTGTGACTCTAGACCTTGGTTTACCACCAGACCCTACCAATGCGTCTGAAGGTTTGGCTTGTCTTACTGAGATACTGCAACACAATCCCAATACCAAAGTTATTGTGATTACGGGTAGTACCGATACAGAACATGCGTTGCAAGCAATATCGCTTGGCGCTTATGACTATTATCAAAAGCCAATTGATGTCGATGTGCTTAATGTCATAGTCGCACGGGCGTTTAAGCTCAGCGAAATTGAAAATGAAAACCGGGTGCTAAAAGCAACTGCTTATAAACAGCAAGATATTATCGGCAATAGCGAATCCATTCAGAAAGCCTGCCGGATGGTGGAGAAGATAGCACCTACGGAAATCACGACCTTGTTGCTAGGTGAATCAGGCACAGGGAAAGAGGTTTTTGCCCGCTCTATCCACAAACAAAGCCCACGCGCCGACCGACCTTTTGTTGCAATTAACTGTGCTTCTATCCCGGATAATTTGCTGGAAAGTGAATTATTTGGCTACGAAAAAGGCGCATTTACCGGTGCACATAAAACCACATTAGGTAAAATCGAAACCGCCAATGGCGGTACTCTGATGCTCGACGAGATTGGCGATATGCCGCTGGCATTACAGGCAAAAATGCTGCGCTTTTTACAAGAGCGGGTCATCGAGCGTGTCGGGGGCCGTGCCGAGATTGAAGTCGATGTCCGGGTTGTCTGCGCGACGCACCGTAACCTGGCAGAAATGGTTGCCGAACAAAGTTTCCGTGAGGATTTATTCTACCGAGTCAGCGAAATTACACTCAATATCCCACCACTGCGTAACCGTGGGCACGATATTGTCATTATCGCTAAATCGCTTTTACACCGATTCAATGCTGAATTTAACACAAATATTCAAGGCTTTACCGAGGACGCGATTAACGCGATGCTGGGCCATCGCTGGCCAGGCAATATTCGTGAACTACAGAATAAACTGAAATCAGCCGTGATTCTGGCCGACACTAAGTTCATCAGCGCTGAAGACCTTGGGTTACTGCCATCCAGTCAACCGAATACGCTCCCGACTCTGCGTAAGGTGCGGGAACAGGCAGAAACACAAGCCATTCGCCACGCCTATAACGTAGCCAATGGCAATCTGTCCAAAACTGCTGATTTATTGGGTGTGACCCGGCCTACTCTATACTCATTGATCGATAAGTATAAAATGCTCGATTTGCGTACCCAGGATGCTGAACATCCAGGATCTGTTACAGAGGAAAGCTGAAGTTTCGAATATTCTGACAGAATCAGGCCAGCTCAAACGCTGGCTTTTTTTTAACTGAATCAAACAAATGCTATATGTTAGTCATAAAAAAACCCGCCAAACGGCGGGTTTTCTAACAGCTGGAGATTAAAGCTTAATGCCTTTCTTCTCTGCACGCTCTTTTACGTAAGGACCCCATGAGTTAGCCATCTTTTCTTGTCCATGCTGGCGGGCCAGCAGAACTTGTTGATAAGCTTCACGCATCTTGCCTTGGTAAAAGTAAGCGCCGATCAAAGATACATGCACTTTACCCTTGTCTTTGGTACCAGCTTCTAACGCTTTTTGTAATGCAGTGGCAGCTTCGGCGTTTTTGTTCGCCATTGCCAGTGCATCACCTTGACGGCGATAAGCCTCACCATCATTTTCTTTAGCAGCTAACATACCGTAGAACTTTGCAGCTTTTTCAAATTCACGTGCCGACGAGTATGAACTTGCGATACTCATCAGGATTGCACGATCATTCTTTAACAGACCTGCGGTCAGGTGTTTTTCCAGTAATGCAGCGGCCTTAAACGGCACGTTGTTATTGTTGTACAGGTTAGCGAGTAACTTAATCTCGTTTTCTGTCTTCAATAAACCCTGTTTATAGGCCATATCGATAATCGCAAGCGCTTTTTCGTATTGCTCATCAACAGAGTAAAACTGGCCTAACATAACCCAAGATTGCTTCTCATTTGGGAACAATGGCAACATTGTCTCCAGAACTTCAATCGCTTTCTTCGTCTGTTTCAGCTCGTAGTATGAAGCGAACTTCATCTGGTACGGTTCTTTTTTCGGTGTCTTCGAATGCTCGATAGCGCGATCGGCTGGTGCAATTACTTTGGCATACTGCTTCATTTCGTAGTATGCGTTGGCAATACGCAGGTCGACGTTTGCGTCCATCTCACCTGTAAAATCACCCCACTTAGTGTAATAAGTGATTGCCTGCTCGTACTTTTTACCCATCAGGCTCAAGTCTGCGATATTTCGCAACAATGTGGCCTGATCAGTAAAACCAAGCACATCGGGTTTTACAGCTTTGATCATATAGTCTAATGATTTCGCCGGATTTTTCTCGATGTACAACTGGCCGATAAACTTATCTAAGTAGGCTTTATCAAACGTGTTCGAAGCTTCGATAGGCTCCAGCAAAGCCAGAGCTTCACCGACTTTGTTCTGACCATACAGCTCGTAAGCTTTACCGATCGCCTTACCAACTTTTTCGCCCACTGCCTGGGATTTGCGAGCTTTACGCTCAGCAATCTTGGCAGCATCCGGAGCTGCAAAAGCAGAGCTTACCGGCAGAGCGGCAACACCGACTGCAGCAAACACCATCAATGCAGATGTAAGTTTGTTAAATTTCATACTTAACCTCCGGCATTATCAAGGTTGAAGTCTAACTGCACCATAATCCCGGTCTGCTTTAACGCCTGACCGTTCTCAATTTTTGGTGAGTACTTCCAACGTTTTAATGCACGAATTGCTTCACGGTCAAACACCCGTTTCGGCTCAGCATCAACAACTTCAATTTCATCCACTGAGCCATCAGGCATAATGGAAAAACGCATTTTTACCCAGCCATTGATGCCATCACGGGCGGCTTGTACCGGATATTTCGGTTCAATCCGTACGATCGGTGTTGCATCACCATCACGCATCATCGCACCAGAAGGATCACCTATTCCGTTGTTCACGCCACCAACATCAACTGTTGGAGCATTAAAACCGATGGTTCCTGCATCTGTATTAGATGCTTCCTGCACGATCTGCTGCTTTGGCGGCTCCGGCGGTGGCGGCGGCGGCGGCGGCGGTACCCGAGTTCGGGTCTGAGCTTTAGACTCAGGCGGCGTCGAGTTTATCTCAATAACGATTTGTTCCTTTGCGACATTAGAGACAGCATCATCGCTGTCTACTAAAAATGCCATCAATACAAACAGGAAAAACGTTATTACCGCACCAATTAAGAGTGAAAGTAATAACCGAGCCATATTACTTCTCCGCCGCGATCGAGATCTTCTCAATGCCAGCCAGTTTGATTTGATCCATTACAGATACAACCACACCGTGCTTCGCTTCTTTGTCCGCCTGCACAATTACAGTGTCAGTCGGAGATTCAGCTAACAGCTTCTCGATGGTTGCACCTACACGCTCTACATCAACTGCGCGTTTATCCAACCAAATTTCACCATTGGCCCGAACAGCAACAAAAATGGTTGCTGATGGCTTCTGTTGAGCTTTTGCTGCTTTCGGACGGTTAACATCGATACCCGCTTCTTTAACGAAAGAAGTGGTCACGATAAAGAAAATCAGCATGATGAATACAACGTCGAGCATTGGCGTCAAGTCAATCGCTGCTTCTTCTGCTTCACGTCTAGTTTTACGTGCCATAAATCACTCTCTAATCAATGATGCGGCATGCTATCTGCCAACTCGTGGACAGCAGCTTTTACCTTCGCTTCTAATTTGGACGTTACAAAAACTCCAGATAATGCAGCCACCATCCCCGCCATTGTCGGGATTGTTGCCATTGAAATACCTGATGCCATCAGACGCGGGTTACCCGTGCCGACTAACGCCATGATCTCAAACACTGCAATCATACCTGTAACAGTTCCCAACAAACCAACCATTGGGCATACCGCAACCAGAGTTTTAATAACATTAATACGCTCATTCAGCTGAGTACTCGCTTGCGACACCCAGGCTTCACGGATTTTATGCGCATACCAAGAAGTTGTATCAGTCCTAGCATTCCAGTCAGCGATGATTTTGTCACGCATGGCCGGGTACTCACGACTAATAAACCAAAAGCGCTCTATAATCAGAATCCACATGATGAAGAGCACCAGGGCGACGATATAAAGAACATCACCGCCGGTTGCGATAAAATCCCTGACAGATTCCCAAAGCTCTATCAGGCTATGCATTATGAGCGCTCCTTCTCCGCATGAGCAGCGATGATACCAGCGCTTTGCTCATCCAGGATGTGCAGGATTGAGTT
>JACCDS010532202.1_pt1 | contig 14867 bp, 10 predicted proteins | sample 7446441 | NCBI WGS metagenome assembly JACCDS01 (sample SAMN15323445, study PRJNA562643) | freshwater metagenome | isolation source: river surface water | place: USA:Blue River Watershed | collected 2017-08-17 | reverse complement strand
ATTACGCAAAAAGGATGTTAATGACCCGATAATTGCGAAGGCCATAAATGTAGTTGAGCATTATTTGGATGAGTTTACCCGTAAACATTACGATAAGCTTGAAAAATCATTAAACATGACATCGGCACAATTACGTGCGGTAGTAAATGAGATATTGAAGCTTAACCCTAAACCCGGCGATTCAAACGAGGTAAACACCAAGCAGATGCAGGTAATTCCTGATTTTCATATCAAAAACAGCGATGGTGTATTGATACTTACTTTGAACTCAAAAAACGCCCCCGAGTTGCGTGTAAGCCGATCATACCAGGAAATGTTTCAGCATTATGATAAAGCATCGCAAAAGGATAAGAAATTGAAAGAAGCGGTACAGTTTGTAAAGCAGAAGCTTGACTCGGCCAAATGGTTTATTGACGCAATTAAACAGCGTCAGCAAACGCTGTTAAAAACCATGAATGCCATTATGCAGTACCAATATGAGTTTTTTTTAACGGGCGATGATAAGAACCTTAAACCTATGATACTAAAAGATATTGCCGACAAAATCGGTATGGATATCTCAACCGTGTCAAGGGTGGCCAACTCCAAATACGTGCAGACGGAGTTCGGGACATTCTTACTAAAATCATTCTTCTCTGAAGCTATACAAACCGAAAGCGGCGAAGAAGTATCAAATAAAGAGGTTAAAAAAATACTGGAAGAGCATATTGGCAAAGAAGATAAACGCCATCCCCTGGCAGATGAAAAACTGACCGAGATTTTAAAAGAAGCCGGTTATAATATTGCCCGCCGTACGGTTGCTAAATATCGTGAGCAAATGAACATACCGGTAGCCAGGCTGCGTAAAGAGCTATAAACTAACTATTAATAGGTAAAGCGCGGTGAGCTAAGACCGTATCGGTTATTCAACAAAATACCAATTATAAATTCATGGGTTCCTCTGCTTACTGTATTTAATGCAGATGTAGTAATATCATAAGAATACCCAACATTAAGAAAAGAGTTTAAATAAAACCCAGCCAAAGCCCCAAAGGAATCTTTATGGCGGTAGGCCCCTCCTATCCAAAATTTGTCCTGAAATGCAAGTTTAAGGTTTACGTCATAAGTAATTGGAACAGGCTTTATTTGCTTGATCAAAAACGATGGCATTAAGGTCAGGTCATCAGATATAAAAAATTTGGCACCACCGGTAACAAAATAATGCGGCACTGTTTTATTTGAACTTACTGCTGTAGCTTGTGTAGTAAAATACAATTGCGTGGGTAATAATTGCTGTCCGGAAATACCTAAATAAAAATTAGATGAATACAACCATACGCCTGCTCCTAAATCGGGTTTAAACTGGCTGTTATTGCCATTTGTTATTGCATTATCTATTGGATTCTCTAAGGTAATTTCGGATGTATTTAAAGCAGTACGCATAAAGCCTGCTGAAACCCCTACTGATAGATTTAGTTTATCAGTTACACCCAAATGATAAGCGTAAGTTGCAGCTACATTGGTTTGCGTAATAGGCCCGGCCTTATCTGTTACTATCATTGCACCAATGCCATGGTGTGGCTCAGAAGCCATGTAGTTTTGCGTATACAGCCTGCTATTAGGATTTGTGCCGCCACCCGCGGCAAATGTATTGGCATTACTTTCAATAAAATTTCGACCTATGGGAGCATTTATGGTAATGTAGCTGGTTACCGGCGCACCGTTTAACCCGGTCCACTGGCTACGGTGACCGGCTTTTATATCGGTATAATTTTCAATACCGGTAACTGCAGGGTTTAAAAGGTAATTATTAAACACATATTGTGTGTACTGCGGCCTTTGCTGCGCATAGGTTACGTTTGTTAATACAGTAAATAGTATTAATAAATAAAAAAAACGTTTTATTAAGAGAGCAGCCACCGCACTAAAGCAATAAGGTTTATAACTTACCAAGTAAATAATTTTACGAATATAATTTTATTAAGGATAATATAGCACATATTACCTTATAATTGACACATAACCCGAATAAGTTTTTCGCCCCGGGGTATTAGGATTAATAATGTAGTAATATACACCTACGGGCAAATCGGCCCCCTTATACCTTCCATCCCATGCAATAGGATATCCATTTGAAAAGAATAACTGTTCGCCTAAACGGTTAAATATAGTAACCGTTGCTTTGGGATAGCTCTCCAGGTATTTAATGGTCCAGGTATCATTTACACCATCACCATTAGGGGTAAATGTATTATTTACTATTGGTGCCTTTAATACCTTTACTGCAACCTTAGCAACAGCACTGCAAAATTTTTCTGATGTAACCGTTAAGGTATAAGTAATATCATCCGTCGGACTAGCTATTGGGTTTAATACGTCATCATGATCAATCCCGGTTGCGGGCGACCACTTATAAGTTACAGCACCGCTACTGATTTTAACTGTGGGGTCTATTTTGATCTGCCCTCCTTCTAAAAATTGAAGATTAGATGCTAAGGTTATTTCGGGCGTAGGATTAACGGTAATTTGCATAGTAGTTGCATAACTACAACCTGTATTACTGGTTGTAAATAAGTAATTAATAGTAAATGTTCCTGTACCGGATAGTTTAGGGTCAAATAATCCGGTGGCTGATATGCCCGGCCCTGAAAATACTCCTGTACCAATAAAACCATTTTTATTTTCAACTATTTGCACCGGCGCATCAGATTGGCAAAGGGTTAAACCGCTAGCAGGTGACAGATCAATTACTGGGTTTGCATTTACCGTTATATCATGTTCAGTCACACTTGAACATGATTGCCCTGAGTAAACCTCCATCCTAACACGGTATTTTTTTGTGCTATTAGATAAAGGATACTGATGAAAATACATTTTGTTAGCGGGTATATTACCAGTAGTAAAAGTCTCAGATACAGTAGGGTTAGTATCATAATCAAAATACCATATTACTTTTATAATATTACCTACATCAACAATCGACTCATCTTTAAAAGCTACTGTTTCACTACTACATATACTTGATGGATAAGTAAATGCTGCTTGAGGTACAGAACCATTGACTGTAAACTGCTGAGATTTTACAGATACGCAACCTGCGGCACTTGTAACCGTCAAGGTTGCCGTATACAAACCTGTTTGGGTGTATCTGTGTTGTGGATTTTTTAACGTCGACTTATTATTTACAGGTGTAGAATTAGGGTCGCCAAAATCCCATAAATAGGTTAATGCTGAGTTATCTGCAATAGTACTTTTATCAGCAAATGGCGCAAATGCATCTGCCAAACATACTTCAGGTAAAGTAAAATCAACTACCGGGGCCGGATTAACTATGATAGTTTTTATTATAGTGTTACTACACCCCTTATCGGTAGTAACTGTTAAAACTACATTATAGGTTCCGGGCAATGTGAAAACATGATTAACTACTGGCACACCGTTGGTAAAAACTTGATCAGGGCTACCGTCGCCAAAATTATATGCCCATAAGTTTATTATACCATCAGCAGACGTTGAACCATCAGTAAATGCAATATTCTGCCCCTCACAATTAGGAGTAGATGCGCTAAAAGCAGCAACCGGTAATTGGGCTACGTGGGTTGTTGAGGTAGAGGTAGTGGTACAACCATTTGCATCTGTAATAGTTAAAGTAACGGTATAATCGCCTGTTGCGGCATAGGTGTGTGTAGGGTTTTGTTCGGTTGAGTTCTTCCCGTCGCCAAAATCCCATAACCATGATTGTATGGTTGTACCTGCAGGGGGGACAGAATTATCCTTAAATGCCGTTGCATTACCTAAACAAGTATTAGCAGGCACCGTAAAATCAACAGTAGGCAAACCGGTTATTTCAAAATCGTTCTCAACGTCGGCAGTAGCTCCGCATTCATCATTAGGGTCAATAACAGTGGCTATTACTTTGTGTGTACCGGCCGTAAAATTTACCTGTGTGCTATATTCATAAACATATAAAGTTTGGCCACTAACCGTTTGCTGTGTATAAAGCGGATTAGCAATAGTAGCTACTGAGTTACCGTCTATTTTCCAGGTAATACCCGCAGTGATGTATGGTAAAGTTACCTGCAAATTATAATTTACGCCCACACAGCCAGAGGTTTGAATATTGCTATTTTGAGGATTTTTGAAACGTACATACTGATTTAAATTCTGCAGATTAGTGCCTGCGGCATAGCCATATGATTCATTGCCCCCAAAACCATAAGCAATAGCAGTAAACCGCTCCGCTGCCTTAATGGTGTGAGTACCTGAGGTTATTGAGCCACTACCTGAATTTGTAAGACCGGAATTTACTGGTATTTGCGCATATGAATATATTGAATTTGGTATAGGTAAAAATGAAGTATAAGGGCTACCATCTAAAGTAAATGACAGCACTGCGCTTGTTGGGATTACTACATTTATATAGCTCTGACGTATTAGATGATAACCTGTTGAATATAAAGTAACCTGGTCAAGCCCTTGCTCAATAGGACTTAAATAAATCATTTCAGGATCGCCAACATCACCCGCAATATTAGTAGCACATCCTCCGCTACTATTAAAACCATGCCCTTGCGAACCCGTATATTGTATTACTTGTATTGGCTTATCAGCTAATATAACATTAGGCAAGGATGAGCTAAATTCATAATAATTTGAAGTAATTTGTGAGGGGTCGATTACAGCCCCATTAACAGTTAATTTAGTCGCAACATCACTTAAAACTACACGATAAACCTCATAAGACCGGGATAGCAAAGGAGCGGTTACATAATTTTTCCCCCAGGCAGATGTAGGATATACTTGCTGAAAAAGGTTGTCTGAAGTCCCATTTCCATTACATCCTATCCCAATCTTACTACTACCAGAAAAAACAGCTATTTTTTTACAATCACCTGCGGCGTTGCTTATAGATTGTATTTTAGTACCTGTCAAATCTGTTGCAGATAGCCCTTGATAAACCTCTCCCTTTTGCAATGTGATTTGTATTTTGGTACCAGTTGGTGTTCCGTCCAGTAAGGGAGCAGAGGGTGTAATTTCTATAGTAGTATTGTTTTCTGTGGCTATAACCGTAAATAAAGAGTAAGATGGCAATCGTTCACTCGTTAATGAATTTGATTCTTGAGTGTAGTTAAGAGACATATAAGTTTTGCCCATTGCACTTACCGGAAACAACAACGTTGCCCCAGATATACTTTGCGCGTAAATATGCGCATATACAGCTATTGGATTTAGAGATGTGATATGGATACCTTTTTTTGTTATCGCACTACTTCCATTAGTATTGCCTAAAAATGCGCTGGCAGGAATAGGCACAACGGTAACTTGATTGGCGATGATAGGATAACTTTGAATAAATGTCCCGTCAGCTATTTCTACAGTTGCAGTAGTTGATATATCTGAAGTAATATACAAGGCCATTTTACTACCAGAGGGGCCGGCATTAATTATATGATCTGCATACGTTGTCCAAAACTCTGTTCCTTTATTGCTTGTTCCTTGCGAATAGGCAGTAAAAAAACATACAAATAGCAATAGCGCTATTACAACACTTCTTAATGGTTTCAATGGTTTATTAATTAGGCAACTATTATGTAATATAGTTGTTACCAAGGTACAAGTTTTTAATAAACTTGATGTAAAGAATATTATTTTTTTGCTTCTCTTAAACGCTGTAATTCCTGGTTAGCTAATTCAAGTTTTGCAAAAAGCTCTTTATTTTCTTTACGCAGGTTATAAATTTCCAGGGCATTCTCTATATACATTTTCAACTCATCATTTTGCCAGGGCTTTACCAGGTATTTATAAACCTGCCCCCTATTTATAGCATCCATAACGGCATTAATGTCAGAGAAACCGGTTAGCAGTATTCTGATGGTATCGGGGTAAATAGGTATTATTGATTCCAGGAACTCAATACCTGTCATCACGGGCATACGTTGGTCTGTTATAATAACGCCAATTTCGTTGTTCTCCAATATCTTACGCGCCTCTCTGGCCGAGCTTGCTGTATATATTTCAAACTCGCGCCTAAACGATGCCTTAAAGCTATTTAAATTATTAGCCTCATCATCAACATACAACACACCTATTTCCATATTTTATTTAATTTTAAATAGCATATTTAAACGTTGCTATTTTTAACCCCGTTTTGTTTGCTAAAACTATTGTATAAAAATGAAAAAAATTACGCTAATCTTATTCCTTACATTACAATATGTTTTAGCTTTTGCAACAAAAACAGATACGCTTGTTATTAATAATTGTGAGTCGAAGTATTTAACTAACCAATATTTTACCGAGCTGGAGGACCCTAAACAAAAATTCACATTTGACAATGTATTTAATCATAACGGCTTCCATACTATTAAATCAAATTTGCCAGCTTTAAAATATTCAAAATCAGCAATCTGGTTAAAATTCGTTTTAAAAAACAACACCAACAGTTATGTTATCCCTATAACTACCGGGCGAAGCGTGATAGATGATTTTGATATTTACTACCATAACCCTAATAATCATCAAACCAAACATATATCGTCAAGTGATTTAAAAACAAACCCCAATTTTTTATCACAAAACAATACAGTTATCAATTGGTCAATTGCGCCAAAAAAAGTTCAAACTATATACATTAGGTTAAAAAGTAATATGTCATCTGTTATACCTATTGAAATACATAGCCATGATGAATTTTTAAAAACCAGTAGCATAAATAAACTAATTGACGGTGCCATAACAGGCATATTCTTAGTAATGGCATTGTATAATTTAATGCTTTTTGCCATAGTGGGCGATAAAAGTTACTTGTATTATGTGGCCTATATAGTGTTTTTTGGCTTAACACAAATCTTAGTGTTAGGATACGGTAATATTTTTCTATCGGCTAATAAGTATCACTTAAATCATTTAAACAGTTATTTTATACCCTTTGTAAGGATAGGTTTTGGATATTCAATGTTATTATTTGCGGATGAATTTTTACAGATCAAAACCAACTTTAAAAAATACTATAAGTGGTATTGGATTTTATATGCTTTATATACGGCATCATTAATAACCCTAATTTTTAAATGGACCAATGCAGCTTATACTTTTATAAGCTTTAATGTATTTATAGCTTCCATAACATTGCTTGGCATTGGTTTTTACACCTACTTTAAAGGATTTAAGCCTGCAAAATTCTTTTTATCTGGCTGGGGTTTATCATTAATAGCCATACTGGTAACGCTTGCACGTAATAAGGGCATCATACCTTATAATTATATAACTGCTAATTTTTTAATATATAGTGCTATTATTGAGTTAATACTGTTTTCAACCGCGTTAGCTGATAAGATAAATTTTTACCGCGAGCAAAATGCCCAATCACAAAGTACGGCACTTCAAATAGCCAAAGAAAACGAACGATTGATAACTGAACAGAATATTATATTAGAAAACAGGGTAAAAGAACGCACACAAGCTTTGATAGAAACCAATCAAAATTTATCAGTTACTATTGAAAATTTACAATCAGCCCAGCACCAGTTGATCGAGACGGAAAAAATGGCTTCATTAGGGCAGCTTACAGCAGGTGTGGCTCATGAAATAAACAACCCAATAAACTTTGTAAGTGCAAATGTATCGCCGTTAAGGCTTGATTTTAAGGAGTTGTTTACCTTGCTGAAACACTATGAAAATGCAGCAACCAATCCCGACAAGCCTGAATTTTTAAAAATTGCCGAAAAATTTAAAGAAGAAATTGACCCTGATTTTATAAAAGCCGAAATAATGGGTTTAATTGACGGCATTGAAGATGGCGCAAACCGCACCAAAGAGATTGTAATGAGTTTGCGAACTTTTAGCAGAATGGATAAGTTGGTATTGACACCAGCCAACATTAATTCGTCAATACTAAATACACTTGTGCTACTAAGAAGCTCCATACCCTACTATATTGAAGTTAAACCGGTGTTAAACAAGTTGGGACTTTTAAACTGTTACCCGGGCAAGATAGATCAGATGCTGATAAACCTGGTAGATAATAGTATACATGCCATTAAAGCTAAAGAAGTGCATAACAACGAAAGCATACTAATTGTCAGTGAAGATCACCCTGACCATATATCTATTAAAATAACTGATACGGGTATTGGTATGACTACCGAAGTGAGGCAACGTGTATTTGAACCATTTTATACTACCAAAGAAATTGGCGAAGGTACCGGATTAGGACTATCAATCGTTTTTGGTATTATTGAAAAACACCGGGGTACTATAGATATACAATCAACCTATGGCACAGGTACTACCATCAATATTAAATTACCTAAAGACCTTACAGAAGAGCCAACAAACGAGGCTGGTAGCTAACTTTTATTGTTTTAAAAAAACTTTTCAGGGTTGGGCACCAGGTGTAAAAACGACTCGAAGTTTTCCTGGTAATGTGACTTATCTACTTTGAAATAGAATGCACCTTTGCGAGACGATAACTTATCCTTTTCATTTAATTTTACCAACAAATTGGTTGATAAAAGCTTACGGCTAAAGTTACGGTCGTCAAATTGGGTTTCATATACCCCCTCATATAAAGTGCGCAGTTGTGGGATAGTAAACTTTTCGGGCAACAATTCAAATAATATAGGGTGAAGGGCTGCTTTGTAGCGTAATTGCTTCTTAGCCTGGTTCACCATTTCAGCGTGATCAAATACCAGATCGGGCATTTCGCTCAATAAAAACCACTCTGCATGATACTTATCATTCAACTGGTTTTCATATTTATGAATATCAATTAATGCAAAGTAAGCTACTGATAAGGTTCTTTCCACTGGGTCACGATCTGGTTTACCAAAAACCATAAACTGTTCCATGTAAATATCCCTTAGCCCTGTACATTCTTCCAATACACGTATAGCCGCATCATCAGGGCTTTCTGATGGTTGTATAAAACCTCCCATCAAACTCCATTTATTTTTAGCAGGATTAAACCCTCTTTTGATCAATAATAATTTAATATTAACCCCATCAAAGCCAAATATAATGCAATCTGTTGCTGCCAAAACACGTGTTTGGCCCGAATATTTACGCATAAAGGTTTATAAATCTTAAAAAAAGATGATAGAATTCCACAATTTTAAGAATAAATATCACAATACAATAATCAAGCTTATAGGTTTACATGTAATATTTTTGTGTTAAACAACTATTATAATTATTGATTAAGATAGATTCTGAATAGCAACAATTAGGCAAAACCCATATTGATTAAATTATATTTGCCACCAATAAACTATAAATTATGTCAACAAAACTTACCATTAACAATAACGGATCAGTAAAAATAGAAGGCGATTTTGAAATTGTAGATATGCAGGGCAATAACTATGGGTTGCAGGGCCGTACCGTTGTATCAATTTGCCGTTGCGGTTTATCTGCTAACAAACCATTTTGTGATGGCGCACACAAGGGCCATTTTGAACATAACGCAGTTGCTTTTGATCTTCCTCCACGTAAGGTTTAAATACAAATAGCCTTGAGGTATTTTGTACATATAGGCTACCACGGCACTAATTATAGTGGCTGGCAAATACATCCGGGAGCGCTAAGTGTGCAAGAGGTATTACAAAACGCACTTAGCAAAATTTTAAAAACGCCTGTCGCCATTTTTGGTTGCGGTCGTACTGATGCGCAGGTACATGCCAGCCAGTTCTTTTTCCATATGGATGTGGAAGAAGAATGGAAATTCGATCTGTTGTTTAGATTGAATAAGTTGTTACCTAATGATATAGCTGTTTTTGATATTATACCCATGGACGGGCTGCCCCATGCCCGGTTTGATGCAGTACAAAGGTCATACAATTATTTTATCCATAACTATAAAGACCCGTTTTTGAGTAGATTTAGTTCCTATTACGCTTATGAGAATCTCGATCTAAATAAAATGCGAGAGGCAGCTGCCTTACTTCCGCTTTACAATGATTATAGCTGTTTTTGTAAAAGCCCTAATAAAAACAATCATACTATTTGCAATATCGCATCAGCTCAATTAAATATTAATAAGCATGGCGACAGGTTACAATTCCAAATATCGGCCAATCGTTTTTTAGGTAAAATGGTAAGAATTATTGTAGGAAGGCTTTTAGAAATTGGAAATGGAAAACTAAGCGTAGATGAATTTGAACATTATTTGATAAATAAAACCACACCCGCTATTATCATACCGGCGCATCCGCAAGGGCTGTACCTATCAAAAATAACCTACCCTTATTTGGATGTACCTCCGCGTACATATTTTACCAAGATACTACAGGATGATATTAATTACTAAAGGTTTCCAGGTATAAATCTTCTACCTTGTTTCGGGCCCAAGGTGTTTTTCGTAAAAATTTTAAGCTTGATTTCACGCTTGGATCAGACAGAAAACAATTGATACGTATGCGGTAGCCTAACTCTGGCCAGCCATAATGGGTTACCAATTCATTTAATATAATTTCAAGAGTTTTGCCATGAAGCGGGTTGTTTTTTTGCTGCATAATAATTGCTCAAAAATAAAGATTTAAACTCTTATCAATCAATAATATTAACCGCGCCATTTTGTATGATACTAGTTGGCATTTATATAGTAACTAAATTTTTAATTTATCCTAGGGTAAATTAAAAATTTAGTATCCTTTAATAAAGCAGTGGTTTGCTTGTGTTAATAGACAATAACTACTGTACACATTACCTAAATTATTTAAAAACCTAATTTATCCTTTCTTTATAGTATAAATTACAGGCTATTAAACCAAACCTTATTATAAAGCCAAATGAAAAAACCAGCTGTCTGGATATTTATTACGTTACTTATGTACGTAATACTTCCCGGTATAATTTACGCCCAAAACGTAGATACCAATTTAGTTGTCAAACAGTTAAAAAGTACAGAGCAATACTACAACAACAAAATCACTGACCAATCAAGGTTATTTAATGGCATAAAATATTTGCCATACAGAAACCAGGATTACGTTGGCAATGGTTATTACAATACTACCGAACTTCAAAATGCATACATAAGGTATGATGATGTTGATTTTTATGACATACCTGTTTTGTATGACTTGCACAAGGACTTGCTAATACTTAGAAGGAGCAATGACCAAGGGTATATGAGTTTACTCAACACCAAACTGGATAAGTTTATTATTAATAATCACACCTTTATAAAGGTAGTTGCAGATAGTGCCGAAAAAAAAATAAAAACCGGCTTTTATGATTTATTGCATGACGGGCAATTGCAATTATTGGCAAAACACACTAAAGCAGTTGAAGTAGAAAAATCCGGTATAACCATCCGTAATGTTTTTGTGCCCTACACCAGGTACTTTTTACGTAAAGAAAACGCTTACTACGATATTTCGGGAAAAAACGATATGCTTAAAGTTTTAAAAGATAAGAAACAAGAATTGGAGCAATATATTAAGGCTAACAATCTTTCATTTAAAAATGAAAATCTGGAACCTTCCCTAATAAAGTTAACAAATCACTATAACCAATTAACACGCTAAAAATGAAACACCTATACATTTTTACTATACTATTATTAATTGGTTATAAAATTAGTTACGCGCAGCAAAACACCAAGTTGGTAAGTATTTATTACCAGGGAGTAACAATTGATAAAGTTGTTGCTGATTTGCAGGCACAAACCAATTATCGCTTTTACTATGATGATTCAAAGCCAGATAGTGTAAAAATACAGGCACAGGGCAGCAACATTACTTTAGAGAGAGCTTTGGACATGTCATTTAATAACACCGACTATCATTACACTATAGTTAATCAGCAAGTTTTTATAACTAAGGGTAACCGCCTGATAGAAACAAGCCTTATAACCCGAGATAATACTGTAAACCAAGCCAACCCAGCAAGGGCCAATGCCCCTACAGAATTTACTGATGATAAAGCCCTGGCGGTACCATCAGCTACGCTTGAGAACAAGGTATATGACATTGGTATAAAAACAAACACTATTACACCAGGCCGGTCGGTAATTACCGGTTATATTTTTAACGTTAAAACCGGTGAACCGGTAACCGGCATATATATTGGCCGCGAAGATATTAATACGGGTGTGGCTACTGACAGATTTGGTTATTATACCCTATCATTACCACGAGGATTAAATGTTTTAACCATGCGTGGCGTAGGCATGAAAACTACCAGGCGCCAGGTAATGCTTTATAGTGATGGCAAGCTTAATATTGATATGCAAGAACAGGTTATGTCATTAAAAGAAGTAAACATTAATGCAAAAGCTGTTGCCAATGTAAAACGTGTGGAGATGGGTATTGAAAAGCTTGATATTAAAAGCATAAAACAAGTACCAACGGCTTTTGGCGAATCGGATATATTAAGGGTTGTATTAACCCTCCCAGGCGTGCAATCTGTGGGCGAAGCAAGTACAGGCCTTAATGTGCGTGGTGGGTCGGTTGATCAGAATTTAATTTTATTAAATGACGCTACCATATATAATCCTGCACACTTTTTTGGATTCTTCTCGGCCTTTAATCCGGATATTGTTAAAGATATTGAGTTATATAAAAGTAGCATCCCTGAAAGGTTTGGCGGCCGCTTATCATCAGTATTAAGTGTAACCAACCGCGAAGGAAATAAGAAAAACTTCACCGGATCCGCCGGTATTGGTTTAATTACAAGTCGATTAAATATTGAAGGCCCTATAATTAAAGATAAAACATCATTTATTTTTGGCGGGCGTACTACTTATGCAAACTGGCTTTTAAATTTATTACCAAATGAGTATAAAAACAGCAGAGCAACTTTTTACGATATCAACCTTGATATTAGCCATAAAATAAACGATAAGAATAACCTGTACCTAACTACCTATTTAAGTAATGATAATTTTAAACTCAATAGCGATACTACATATGGTTACAGTAATAAAAACATATCGTTAAAATGGAAACATACTTTTAATAATAAGCTATTTAGTTTAATAACTGCTGGCTATGACCGTTATGATTATAATATACAAAGCAGCGCGGTACCGGTTAATGCCTACAAACTAAAGTTTGATATTAACCAGGCTTACTTAAAAACAGATTTCACCTATTACTTATCACCTAAGCATACACTAAATTTTGGCGCTAGCTCGCTTCGGTATACATTGCACCCCGGAACATTTGGTGCTAATAGCCCTGCATCATTAGTAAAAACAAATATTGTACCTGCAGAGCAAGCATTAGAAAGTGCCCTATATGCCGGCGATAAATTTGACATATCCAACGATTTTTCTATAAACTTTGGGTTGCGCTATTCTATGTACAATTATCTGGGGCCAACAACTGTTCGTAATTATCCTGCCGGTTTACCAAAAACAACTATCAATATGTTAGATAGCACAATTTATGGTGCCGGTAAAAATGTAAAAACCTATCACGGGCCCGAGTATAGAGTATCAGCACGCTATGCTGTAACAGATGATTTTTCAGTTAAAGCCGGCTATAATACATTAAGGCAATACATACATTTACTATCAAATACAGCTGCTATTGCTCCAACAGATGTATGGAAATTGAGCGATCCAAACATAAGACCTCAATACGGCGACCAGGTATCATTGGGTTTATATAAAAACTTACGATCAAATACAATTGAAACCTCTGTTGAGGTGTATTATAAACGACTACGTGATTTTCTGGACTTTAAAAGCGGTGCCAATATAATCCTTAACCCACATATCGAAACTGATGTACTTCAAACCAAGGGTAAGGCATATGGTATTGAGTTAATGATAAAGAAAACATCGGGCAAGTTAAATGGCTGGGCAAGTTATACGTACTCGCGCACTTACCTTATAGCTAATGATGCTACACAGGGCGATATTATTAATAGTGGTAATTATTATCCGGCCAATTTTGATAAACCACACGCATTTAACCTTATTGGCAACTACAGGGTATCGCACCGTTTTAATGCTTCATTAAACTTTACTTATAGCACTGGCAGGCCAATTACATTACCTATTGCTAAATATTATGCCAGCGGGGCCGAAAGGGTAATATATTCAGACAGAAATGCATACCGTATACCCGACTATTTAAGGGTTGATATTGCCATGAATATTGATGGCAACCATAAGGTGAACCAACGTTTTCATAATTCATGGAGTATAGGTATATATAACTTAACCGGCAGGCAAAACCCTTATTCCGTTTACTACGTTACAAAGGGGGGCACCATTGGTGGTTACCAGTTATCCATTTTTGCCACTGCAATACCGTATATAAATTACAATGTTAGATTTTAAGGTATGAAAAAGGTTTTTGTATTCTTAATGGCAACAGGTATGGCTTTAATAGCTATATCGTGCAGGAAGGTATACACGCCGCAATTGATTAGTGTAGCCACCAACTTTTTAGCAGTTGATGGGGATATTATGAGCGGTGATACCACTTTTATACGCTTAAGTCGTACAACTAAATTAACAGACACCACCCAAATTAAAGCAGAGCTAAAAGCGACCGTATCAGTTGAAAGCGACCAAAGCATACTATATCCACTTACCGAAAAAGGCAAAGGGTTGTATATATTAGGTATTACCAATTTTGATAAAAACCATAAATACCGTCTGAATATTAAGACTGCTGATGGTAAGGTCTATCAATCGGATTTTGTGCCGATGAAAGTTACCCCGGCAATTGATAGCATTTATATCAAACAAACACAGGCTAACGAGATCACATTTTATGCTGATGCCCATGACGGAACTAATAGCACCCGCTATTATAGATATGATTATACCGACACGTGGTCATATAACACATTTTATCATATTATATATCAATATAAAAATGGCAAACTAAGCCATGTGCCACCGGGCAGCATTAATGATATATCTACCT
>JACCDS010789763.1_pt1 | contig 14868 bp, 15 predicted proteins | sample 7446441 | NCBI WGS metagenome assembly JACCDS01 (sample SAMN15323445, study PRJNA562643) | freshwater metagenome | isolation source: river surface water | place: USA:Blue River Watershed | collected 2017-08-17 | reverse complement strand
GGCCGGTTTGGTGCAAAAATCACCGGCTGCCAAGGAAAGAGCAAAGGCTGTGCCAGCGGCAGTATTGCCGGCTGCAGCCCGTAAGTGGAAGTGCCTGTGATGACTTGACGCGGTGCTGTGAGGACATAAAAAAAGCGGGCCTGAGCCCGCTTTAGTTGCTGCTGAAAAGGGAGGTTATTCCTGGAACAAAGTCTCGATGTTGAGCCCCTGATGCGTGACAATTTCACGCAGCCGGCGCAAGGCTTCGACCTGAATTTGCCGCACCCGCTCGCGGGTCAGGCCAATTTCGCGGCCGACATCTTCCAGCGTGGAAGGCTCATAACCCAGCAGGCCAAAACGGCGGGCCAGCACTTCGCGTTGTTTTGGGTTCAGCTCTTCCAGCCAGACCACCAGATGTTGGCGGATATCGGCGTCCTGCAGCTCGGTTTCCGGCCCCAGTTCTTTTTCATCGGCCAGCACGTCGAGCAACTGCTTTTCGGAAGAACCGGCCACCGGCGTGTCGACCGAGGTGATTTTTTCATTCAGTTTCAGCATGCGGCGCACTTCATCGACCGGTCTGTCGAGCGCTGCGGCGATTTCTTCCGGCGTCGGTTCGTGGTCCAGTCGCTGCGACAACTCGCGCGCGGCCCGCAGATAAATATTCAGCTCTTTCACCACATGAATGGGCAGCCGGATAGTCCGGGTCTGATTCATGATGGCGCGTTCGATAGTCTGCCGGATCCACCAGGTAGCGTAGGTCGAGAAGCGGAAACCACGTTCGGGGTCAAATTTCTCCACCGCGCGAATGAGGCCAAGGTTGCCCTCTTCAATTAAATCCAGCAATGCCAGACCGCGGTTGATATAACGGCGGGCGATTTTCACCACCAGCCGTAAATTACTTTCAATCATGCGCCGACGCGCGGCCTGATCGCCTTTTAACGCCAGACGGGAAAAATAAACTTCTTCTTCTGCTGTTAGCAGCGGGGAAAAACCGATTTCACCAAGGTAAATTTGTGTGGCGTCCATGGTCCGCTGACTGTCGTCGCGGGTGAACACATCGTCAGGAGTATTGTCTTCTTCGGCGGCGAGGCTTGCCATATCCGGTTCTGCGTTGTCTTCGTCCAACAGAACCACGTCATCTGTTAATTCCGCTTCCTTGAAATCAACTACTTCGTCTTCATCTTTTTGTCCCATATCCGTCTCCCAGATCTGCAAGGGTCACGCTCATTGCCAGAATTCCATTCTTTACTGATGCGCTTGTGTGCTGTTTTATTTGAGGTATCGCAGCGGGTCGACAGATTTTCCACGGTAACGGATTTCGAAATGCAACTGCACACGCGTTGCATCAGAACTGCCCATTTCGGCTATGGTCTGTCCAGCTGCCACCGAATCGCGCTCTTTCACCAGTAACCGGTGATTGTGGGCATAAGCACTTAAAAAATCATCGTTGTGTTTGATGATAATCAGATTGCCATATCCCCGCAGTGCATTGCCGGCGTATACCACCTGGCCTGCTGCTGCCGCTTTGATCGGTGTACCGAGAACACCACCAATATCAAGACCTTTGTTACCATGTTCCTGACTGGAGAATTTCGCCAGAATGGGGCCTTTTACCGGCCAATGCCATTGCTGAACGTCTCCATTAATGGTACTGTTCGCAGTTTTTTCGGGTTCTTCGACCCGTTGATTTTGACCATAACCCTTTTGATTTTGCTGTGCAACTACTTTAGCGTTTTTTGCTAAAGGCGCCGAAGCGCTTGAATTTGAATGGGACTTATTCCTGATTGCGGGTCTTGTGTCTGTGCTTCTGCTGTTGTCCGGCGCGGTGGAAACCACCAGCACCTGCCCGACATAAATCGTATAAGGCTCTTCAATCCGGTTCAGCCGCGCCAGGCTGCGGTAATCCATGCCATTACGAAAGGCGATCGAAAACAGCGTGTCTCCGCGCTTGACCTGATAGGTGTCCGCCTGCAGCGGGCGCGTTGGTTTTTTGCGGCTTTGCCAGCTTTCTACCGGCGCCGGCGCATTGTTGCTGCCACAGCCGGATAATAATCCAAGCAGCAGCAACAGGCCTAATTGAGAACTGACAGTCTGTTTAGCCATAAATCAGGTACAACACCACAGCCAGGCCCACAGTCCCCCACCCCAGCAAATCGACAATTTCCCGCAGCTTTGCCTGCATCTTACTGCCACCCCAATACATCAGCCCGGCAACCAGATAAAAACGACTGGCGCGGCCGATCAGCGACGCGATAACAAAAGGCAAAAATGCCATATGCATCAGGCCGGCTCCGACTGTAAAAAGTTTATATGGGATTGGCGAGAAGCCGGCGATAAACACCACCCAGACGCCATAAGTGGTAAACCACTGTTCAACCTTGGTAAAAGTCGCCTGATAGCCAAGATGTTCAATCACCGGCAGCACCACGGGTTCATAGAGGAAATAGCCCAGCCAATAACCGGCAATACCACCCAAAATAGACGCCAGCGTGGTCAGCCAGGCCAGATACCAGGCCCGCTCCGGCCGCGCCAACGCCATAGGCGCCAGCATCACATCCGGCGGAATAGGGAAAATCACCGATTCAGTAAAACTGAGCCCAAACAAATAACGCTCAGCATGGCGATGTTTCGCCCACTCCAGCGCCTTATCATACATCCACTGAAAAATACGCAAAAAGTTACTCCCGGAAAAACAAATTCAGGCCAGTTCGCCTGGCACCAAGGGCACAAACCGCACCGCTTCAACATCTTTGGCTGGAAACTGGTCGGCACTGCGCTGGTAGACGCGCAGCATCTGCTCCTGGGCACCAACCGGGATCACCAGCCGGCCCCCTTCAACCAGTTGCTGCAACAACGCATCCGGCACACTGACCGGCGCTGCCGTCACAATGATACAGTCAAACGGCGCCTTGCTTGGCCAGCCCAGCCAGCCGTCGCCGTGTTTCATCGATACATTGTGCAAATCCAGCTGCTGCAGCCGGCGTTTGGCCTGAAACTGCAGTGATTTGATCCGCTCGACCGTGCACACCTGCGGAAACAGCCGCGCCAGAATGGCGGTCTGATAACCCGAGCCGGTGCCAATCTCCAGCACTTTTTTCGGCTGCCAAGGCGTGCCGTCTTCGTTGGCCTGCAGCAATAACTCGGTCATCCGCGCCACGATATATGGCTGCGAAATCGTCTGGCCCTGGCCGATGGGCAGTGCGGTGTTTTCATAGGCTTTATGCGCCAAAACCATTTCAACAAAATGATGACGTGGGGTTTCCGCAATAGCCTGAATGACCTGAGCCGATTTAATGCCATCCTGCTGTAGCTTCTGCGCCAATAACTGCGCACTTCTTGGAGTCGCCACCGCCATCAGAGCCGGATCCCTTCCAGCCAGCCAGTCAGGCTCTGCAGGCTGCGATAAGCCGTCATGTCGATTTGCAGTGGCGTGACCGAAGCATAGCCGTTGGCGATGGCATAAAAATCGGTGCCTTCACCTGCGTCGAGTTCCGGGCCTAAAGAGCCATACCAAAAGATCCGCCGGCCCCAGGGGTCTGTGGTGCTGGTCATGGTTTCGGCTTTGTGCCGCCGGGCGAGCCGCGTCACCTGAATGCCTTTGAGTTCAGCAAGCGGCACGCCGGGTACATTGATATTGAGGATTTGATCGGCCGGCAGCGGATGAGATTTCAGCTTTTTAATCACCTGCACTGTGACATAAGCGGCCGTGGCAAAATGCTCTTCGCTGCGTGAGGCCAGCGAGACGGCAATGGCCGGCAAACCCAGATGACGGCCTTCGGTAGCGGCAGCGACAGTGCCGGAATACAGCACGTCGTCGCCCATATTGGCACCATGATTGATGCCGGCGACCACCAGATCCGGCGCCTTGTCACAGAGCTGACTAATGCCCAGATGCACACAGTCGGTCGGGGTGCCGTTGACGGCAATAAAGCCGTTGTCCAGCTGCTGCGTTCTGAGCGGATTTAACAAAGTCAGCGAATTACTGGCACCGCTGCAATTCCGGTCAGGTCCGACCGTCAGCACCTCGGCAATCTCTGCCAGCGCCTGCTGCAACACCAAAATACCTTTGGCATAGACGCCATCATCATTACTGAGCAAAATCCGCATTTAACTCTCCAGTATCGCCTGCTCGCGGCGGACATCCTGATAATTGACCAGTTCTCTGAGCACTGCCGTAGCAAAACAGCCCGCCGGCAGCGCAAAACTGAGCTCGAGTGTATCACGCTGCCATTGAAAACTCAGCGCCTTCGGCACCAGCCGCACCGCCCGGCGCTCGGTCTGCACATTGAGCGCACAGAGACCATCCACCCAGTCTTGCCAGGGCGCCAGCACCTGCTGCTGAAAATCCAGTGCGTCGCCGCTTTCCAGCACAGTGCCAATCCCCGGCAACACCGCGGTCGGATGAATGTCAAAAGCCGCCAGCCGCGCTTCCAGCTCCTCTGTCAGCTCCGGCACTTTAAAGACCGAACCTGAACCATCCAGCTGCACCACAGCACCGGCTTGCAAGCGGGCAAACAACCCCGCGTCAATACGCGCCGCCAACTGCTGATTAAACAGCGCCGAGCGACTGGCCGACAGCGCCAGCCCACGCAGCTGACGGTCGGCAATGCTGCCGCCGGCAAACAGATGCGCCGCCAGCTTCAGGTTGTTGCCATCATGGCCAAAACGCTGCTCGCCGTAATAATTCGGCACACCGTGCGCAATTTGCTGCAGACGCGCTTCAACCGCGCCTTTGTCCGATACCTGACGCAGCCGGATGCGAAATTCATTGTGTTTAATTGAGCCGATTTTCAGCCGGCGCTGGTGACGCACACTTTGTAAAATCCGTGCGCCCTCAAGCTGCCAGCTTTGATAGTCCAGCTGTTGTTTAATCGGCACTGGCAGACAAAACCATTGCCGGGTCACGGCATGGCGGTCTTTCAGTCCGGCAAAACTGACCAGCCGGTTTTTCAGGCCCGCCGCCCGGGCGATTTGCTCGGCGACAAACTTGGTATTCTGACCGGTTTTTTCCACTTGCAGCAGTAAATGCTCACCGGCGCCGGTCGGGGTGAAACTCAAAGTCTCATCGACAATAAAATCATCCGGCTCTACGCGCAGTAAGGCGCTGGCTGTTGGTTGGCCGTACAAATACGGCAAGGCAGCAAAAGCAGGCACTGTCATGCCGCATCCTTTTTCATCAACAGCACCACGGCTTCCACCGCGATGCCTTCTTTGCGACCGACAAAGCCGAGTTTTTCGGTCGTGGTGGCTTTGACGTTGACCTGCGCCAAAGTACAGTGCAGATCTTCGGCCAGCACCGCGCGCATCGCGCTGATATGCGGCGCCATTTTGGGTGCCTGCGCCAGAATCGTCACATCCAGGTTGCCGATAACAAAACCGCGTGCGTTGACATCCGCAAACACTTTGCGCAGTAAAATCCGGCTGTCGATGCCTTTAAACGCCGCATCGGTATCCGGGAAATGGTGGCCGATATCGCCAAGCGCCACAGCGCCGAGCAAAGCGTCAGACACCGCGTGCAACACCACATCACCGTCAGAGTGGGCCAGCAGGCCCTGCGGGTAATCAATTTTCACCCCACCGAGCGTGATCGGGCCTTCGCCGCCAAAAGCATGCACATCAAAACCGTGGCCAATCCGAAAAGGCATCATCGTTGCTCCAGATAAAATGAGGCCAGAGCTAAGTCCTCCGGCTGGGTAATTTTGAGATTGTCTGCGCGCCCAGGCACCAGCAACACAGGCTTGCCGGCCCATTCCAGCGCAGAGGCTTCATCCGTGATAGTGGCACCAGCCGCCAGCGCCCGGCTTAAGCTGTCGCGCAGTAATTGTGTGGGAAAAAGTTGTGGCGTCAGCGCATGCCAAAGCTGCTGGCGCTCGACCGTATGGTCGACCAGACTACAGCCGGTCGGATGATGACCGGCCTGGCTGTAACCAACGAGGCTACGGCCTGCGAGGTCGATGCCGCCTGCCGGAGCACCGCGCTTCATCGTGTCGCGTACCGGCGCCGCCAGGATGCCACCATGGCCGGCTGCCAGGCATTGGTTCAGCAGTCTTTCGATATCACTGGCCAGCACCAACGGCCGGGCAGCGTCATGCACTAAAGTCCAGGGGAATTGCTGTGCATCAATGGCTGCCAGACCAGCCAGCACCGAATGCGCCCGCTCAGCGCCGCCGGTCACCCGCTGAATGCTGGCATCCGCCGCCAGCGGCAAGGTTGGGAAATAAGGGTCGTCGGCTGACAGCGCCAGCCAGATGTGTTGCAGCTGTGGTAATTGACGCAGCGCCGCGATGGTATGTTCCAGCACTGTTTTACCAGCCAGCGTCAGATATTGTTTTGGTCTGTCGGCTTGCATCCGGCTGCCCACCCCGGCCGCCGGGATCACCACCGCAACGGTCATTTTTTCCCCGGCGCGGCGACCAGCCGGAAAAACACTTCGTCCTGTTTAATCAGGCCAAGCTCGTTGCGGGCGCGCTCTTCAATCGAGTCCATCCCGCTTTGTAAATCCGCCACATCGGCCATCAGCATTTTATTGCGTTTTTCCAGCTCGAGATTGCTGGACTGATGGATCTTCAGCTCTTCCTGGCGTTTTACATATTCTTTAATGCTGTGCGGACCTAACCACAGCCGGTACTGCAACGCAGTGACCAGCGCCAGCAGCAACACAATTAACAGTCGCATGGCACATCCGAAACCGACAAACTGTGGTTATTATGAAGATCAGAACCCCGGCTGAAAAGCCCCGAATGCTGAATTTACGCGGTCTGGCGCTGCATATTGACCAGCGTTAGCGCTTGGCCGGATGGGGTTTGGCGAAATTCTGCCAGTTGAGACGACTGGCCAGCAACATTTCGCGCAGGCTCAGTAAACGCGGCGTTTTGCGCTCGCCATTGCGCCATTGATGGCCGCAGCAGACCGCAGTGAACACCTGTTTGCCTGGCTTTAACAACATTTTATGTTGATTATCAGGCTCTTGTGGCCAGCCCCCCATGGCGAACCAGCCATGCTCATTACAATGCAGCCGCTGACCATCGCGGTCAATTTCATCAACAGAATCCAGCAAAATTTGCTGCACGCCCTGTTGCTGTGCCCCCTGTTGCTGTGCATAAACCGGCACCAGCAAGCCAAGCCTGGCGTGTTTGTCGTAATAGCTGAGAATACTGGCCGATTCGTCGACATTGGGCAGCGGGCATTGCCGGCTCTGGCTGTGCAGCCAACAGGCATTCTGGCTGTCGAGCGTCAGCGGGGACGGGTGCTGCAAAATCAGACTGGCCGCTTCGCGGACATAAAACGGCAGGCTTTTCAGCCTTTTTGGCAGAAATGGCAAGTGTTCCGGCGGGCTTTGCGCCAGCCGTGACAATTCCCGCTCGTACAAGGTATTGCACAGCTCGGCATAAGTCAGGGATTGCTCCGGATTAAACCAGAGCGGATTTTGCATCGTCATCGTCTGATGTTAACCAAGGGCCATGATTTTGCCCAGCCGAATTTCAGTCCAAAGCGGGCCCGCTGCAACTGACAGGGTGCAGCCTGACAGCTTTGGGCGGAAAAAAGCCGGCAAATGCCGGCTTTGTCAGGTCTTATTGGCCTTTGATCTCGCTGCGGCCTTTGTACGGTGCCTTGGCACCCAGCTCCTGCTCAATACGCAGCAACTGATTGTACTTGGCAACGCGGTCTGAACGGCACAATGAGCCGGTTTTGATTTGACCTGCGGCAGTACCAACCGCCAGATCGGCGATAAAGGCGTCTTCCGTTTCGCCGGAGCGGTGTGAAATCACCGCGGTAAAACCGGCATCTTTGGCCATTTTGATCGCCGCCAGCGTTTCGGTCAGCGAGCCTATCTGATTGAATTTAATCAGAATAGAGTTACCAATACCTTGCTCGATACCGCGGGTCAGGATCTTGGTATTGGTGACAAACAGGTCATCACCCACCAGCTGCACCTTGTTGCCAATTTTGTTGGTCAAATCTTTCCAGCCATCCCAGTCTGACTCGTCCAGACCGTCTTCAATCGAGACGATGGGGAAACGGGTCGCCAGGCCCGCCAGGAAGTCGTTGAATTCATATGAAGTGAACTCTTTGCCTTCACCGGACAGTTTGTATTTGCCATCGACATAGAATTCAGAAGCAGCACAGTCCAGCGCCAGCGTGACGTCTTTATTCAGCTCGTAACCCGCACCAGCAACGGCTTTGGCAATCACTTCCAGCGCTTCTTCGTTGGATTTCAGATCCGGGGCAAAACCCCCTTCATCGCCAACCGCCGTGTTTAAACCTTTGCTGTGCAGTTCTTTTTTCAGCTGATGGAAAATTTCAGCACCCATCCGCAGCGCTTCGCCGAAGCTTTTCGCGCCAACCGGCTGCACCATAAATTCCTGGATGTCGACGTTGTTGTCAGCGTGCTCGCCACCGTTGATGATATTCATCATTGGCACCGGCATCGAATACACACCTGGCGTGCCGTTTAAATCAGCAATGTGTTGATACAATGGGATTTTTTTATCCGCGGCTGCAGCGCGGGCCACCGCCAGTGACACCGCCAGAATCGCGTTGGCACCCAGTTTGGATTTTGACTCTGTGCCATCCAAATCAATCATGATCTGGTCAATGTTGGCCTGGTCATAAGCAGACTGGCCCAGCAAAGCAGCTTTAATAGGGCCATCGATATTGGCTACTGCGGTTTTCACGCCTTTACCCAGATAACGGCTTTTGTCGCCATCGCGCAGTTCTAAGGCTTCGCGGGTCCCGGTTGAAGCGCCTGATGGTGCGCAGCCACGGCCCATCACACCACTTTTTAAAAAGACGTCGGCTTCAACGGTTGGGTTGCCACGCGAGTCCAGAATTTCGCGGGCGACAATATTGATAATTTCAGACATGTTTTTCCCCTGTAGGCCTGATAAAGCTGAAAAAAAGCCGCGCCCTGGTGGGCACGGCTTTTCAGTTATTTTGCCTGTTGCTGTTTTTGATATTTATGTGCGGCGGCAACAAACCCTTCAAACAACCGGTGACCATCGCGCGGCGTCGAGTTAAATTCCGGATGGAACTGACCGGCGATAAACCATGGATGTTCAGGGATTTCAATCATTTCGACCAGCTGGTTGTCCGCCGACAAGCCAGAGATCACCAATCCGCCAGCCTCTAATTGTGGGATAAAGTGATTGTTCACTTCATACCGGTGGCGATGCCGTTCGCTGACAACGTCAGCGCCGTACACCGCCCGGGCTTTGGTATTGGGCTTGAGGTTACAGTTCTGGCTGCCAAGGCGCATAGTGCCACCCAGATCTGAATTGTCTGAGCGTTGTTCTACCTGACCGGCGGCATCCAGCCACTCTGTGATGAGACCCACCACAGGGTAAGTTGTGTTCTTATTAAATTCAGTGGAATGAGCATCTTTCAGGCCACAGACATTGCGGGCAAATTCAATCAGCGCCACTTGCATGCCGAGGCAAATCCCCAGGTACGGCACTTTTTGCTCGCGGGCATATTTGGCCGCCTGGATTTTGCCTTCCACGCCGCGCTCACCAAAACCGCCCGGTACCAGAATGCCATCAAGGCCAGCCAACACGGCAACACCTTTACTTTCAACATCCTGCGAGTCGATGTACTTGATGGTCACACTTAAACGGTTTTTCAGGCCGGCGTGTTTCAACGCTTCGTTGACCGACTTATAAGCATCCGGCAGCTCCACATATTTGCCGACCATGCCGATGGTCACTTCGCCAGTCGGGTTGGATTCCTGATACAGCACCTGTTCCCATGCAGCCAGATCGGCTGCCGGGCAGGTTAAATAGAAACGACGGCAAATCAGGTCGTCCAGCCCTTGCGACTTTAACAGCGCCGGGATTTGGTAAATGCTGGACACGTCTTTGAGCGAAATAACCGCACGTTCTTCGACGTTGGTAAACAGCGCGATTTTGGCTTTTTCGTTCGACGGAATGGCACGGTCTGAGCGGCAGACCAGAATATCCGGCTGGATGCCGATAGAGCGCAGCTCTTTGACCGAATGCTGGGTCGGCTTGGTTTTAATCTCGCCGGCAGCGCCTAAATAGGGCACCAGCGTCAAATGCATGTACAGCGCGCGCTCGCGACCGATTTCAGTGCCGAGCTGACGGATAGCTTCGAGGAACGGCTGCGATTCGATATCACCGACAGTGCCGCCAATCTCGACGATGGCAATATCATAACCTTCACCACCGGCGACCACGCGGGATTTGATTTCGTTGGTGATATGCGGGATCACCTGAATGGTGGCGCCTAAGTAATCACCGCGGCGCTCGCGGCGAATGACTTCGGCGTACACTTTGCCTTGGGTGAAGTTGTTCAGACGGGTCATCTTGGTGCGGATAAACCGCTCGTAGTGACCGAGGTCCAGGTCGGTTTCGGCGCCGTCTTCAGTGACGAATACTTCACCGTGCTGGATAGGGCTCATGGTGCCCGGGTCGACGTTGATGTAGGGATCCAGTTTCAGGATCGTTACCTTCAGGCCACGTGCTTCTAAAATTGCCGCTAATGACGCAGCTGCAATGCCTTTACCTAAAGATGAGACAACCCCACCCGTCACGAAGATGTATCTTGTAGTCATGAGACCCCTGAGACAACGTTGAATTTAATGGACCAACAGCAATACCCCCACACAGCTGAGAAGCTGTTTGTCGGGCGGTACAGGTATTGGTATCAGGACGGGCGGAAAGTATAACAAAGTCGGGCAGCCTGCTCAATCAAAAAGCCGGTGACCGGTAATTTTTGCCAATGTACAGGCCCGCCAGCCTGAGCAGTTGTAGCAAAAACAACGACAGCGGCGTCAACTTTGTTTACAACTGTAAAAAGTTGTTCAGCGCATCTCCTTACAAATGAAGCAGTTACTGACCTCAGAACACTGGCATCCATTCTGCTTTCCATCCTTGCTGTTGGTTTTGCCTCTGAGATTGAAAACAGGTCACCGGAAGACTCGTGTTTGCTTTGCCGTATCAGCCATCACGCCCAAAACCAGTCAGTCCCATCCACTCATGAGGAAATGATTATGCAAGACACCCGAACTCTCAGTCCGGCCCGCCTCAGTCTTGTGATTGCGGCTATTCTTGGTGTGCAACTGCCTGCTGTACACGCAACCCTGCTGACTTATCAGATTGACAGTAAATCCGGTTATCACATCGGTCCCGGCGGCGACACCGCCAGCAATGAAAGTACCGACTCCAACAGCAGTTACAGCGGTGCCTACTCGGAATACGGCTCTTATTATTCAAACCCCCACACTGCCGGAGCGGCTATCGGCAACGACAGTGGCTGGATGTACTCGCGGGCTTTTGGCCAGGGTTCCTATTACCAGCATTATTCGCAAATCACCCAGAATGTCATGCTGGAGAACGATTCTGCCAGCGCCATTGATTATCTGTATAACTTCACCATCACCTGGGGCTCGCTGACCGCAGACGGTTATTATTTCAGCAGCGCTGAAGAGTTTTCCCGCGCCGGTTACATCGTCGACATTCTGGTCAACGGCAGTACCGCCTGGAGCAGTGCTTTTGAGCTGTACACCGATCAGGCTGGCAGTTCCGGCAGTGGCAGCGGCCAGATGCTGGGGAGCTATGACAATGGCTACAGTTATTACAGCTGGGGCCCTTTCTCAGGTCAGCTGGATCTGGGCACAGTCGCTGCCGGCGCCACGCTGGCACTCAGTTATAGCATCCGCACTTATGTGGAAGGCAATCACCTGACCAGCTGTAACGGCAACTGGGGTGTGCCCACTCTTGCTGCCACTACAGAAAGTGTCGCGACCGAATGTGAAGGTTATGGCGGTTATGGTTACGGTGGTTATGGCTATGGCGGTTATCTCAGCTATGCCGGTTCGACCTATGCACAGTTTGGCGATCCGAATGGTTTTGACGGTGTGACTTCGGGTTTTACCCAGGACAATCTCCTTGAACGCAACCCGAACGATGTCAGCGAGCCCGGCGCTTTAGCGTTGTTAGGCGCAGGTCTGGCGTTCCGGCGCCGGCAGAAAGAATCAGCCTGAACCAACCACATTGGTACCAATCAGACTGGGGGGCCCCAGTCTGATTGACCGGCGTCAGCGCCGCATAAATCAGTCAGCGCTTCCAGCATGCCCTCTGTTTGTTCCTCGGACGAAAAACCCTGATAAAGCCCGGCAAATGCCTGCAAGCGCAAGCTGAGCCCTTGATCCTGAAGCAAAGTTTCAATCATTGTCGGCAACAAACTGAAGTCGCCGGCCAGCGGTAAAAACAACGCCAGTTGCTGCTGCCACAGGCGCTCAGACAAAATCAGCTGCTCCAGTTGTTTGGGCAACAACAGCAAAGGCACTTGCGCCAGCAACATACCAGCCAGCGTGGCATGGCCGGCATGACAAATCACCAGCCTCGCTTGTGCAGCTACTTGCCGCAACTGCAGGGGTTCACGGCTGAAACAAAGCGCCGGCCAGCGAGCAGGGTCGCCATGCCAGCCACCGACATGGACCAGCACATTCAGTGGCAACTGACTGAGCTGGTGCAGCACCTGCTCCAGCTCCGGATAGTCATGATGCAGATAAGCAAACACTTTTGGGCCGTCTTTGGCAGGCCAGTGTGGCGCCTCACCATAGCCAAAGTCGAACACCGCGCCCCAATAGTCGCCCGCGCGCGCGCCGTAATGGTCCAGTTCTGGAAATGTACATAACAGCTGTTCATCAGCCTGTTGAAACAGCGCCGCCAGACTGGCTAACTTCGCCGTGCGGCCTGCAAGCTGTACCTTCGCAATCACCTGCAACAGCGTTTGTTCGGCATTGGACTCGCGGTCGCGAAATGGGCTGAATGGCGGCAACTTTGCTAAATCGGGTGGAATAAAAAATCCAGTACCAATCAGCGCATGCCGATCCTTTCGCAAATGCGCGGCCAGCAAGGCGGTCGGCGCATGGTCAATCAGCAACACATCGGCGCTCAACCGGCCGAGCACAGCATCCCATTGCCGCAGGCGTTCCTGCAGCCGTAAAGGGTCGGCAAAGTCGTTATTCAGCAGAATTTCCGCCAGATTGACGGTCGGGTCGTACAGACGGGCCGGCCGCAATGCCGGCATCGGCAGAACCTGCACTTCGCCCGGCAACATCCGGCGCACTTTGTCAGGTTCAGCCACGACGGCCGACAATCGCCAGCCAGCCGCCAGCAGTTGCCGTGCCAGATTGCGGAAATTCAGCACATGGCCATAGCCTTGCCCCAACTCCCAGCAATACAGCAGGTGGGGAGCTTTTAGCGCTGCGGTTTCTCCTGTTGTTTGACCCATTGCCATGCCTGCTCCATTTGTTCAAGACTGGCGCGGCCGACCGGAGTTTCGCTCCCGGCCAGCTGCTGTTCTACGCCGCGAAAACGCCGCTCAAACTTCTGATTGGCCTGCCGGAGGATGGTTTCCGGCTGTAAGCCAGCTTTACGCACCACATTGACCAGTGCAAACATCAGGTCACCCAGCTCTTCGGCAAGCGCGGTATTATCCGGACCGGCGCCATGTACCAGCTCCTGGTCCACTTCGGCAATTTCTTCTTTCACCTTATCCCAGCTGCCGGCAATGCCCGGCCAGTCAAAACCGACGGTGGCACAACGTTTTTGCAGCTTATAAGCCCGGGTCAGCGCCGGCAGACCGACCGGCACATTGTCCAGCACAGAATGCTGGCCGGCCTCCCCGCGCTCAGCGGCTTTGATGGCTTCCCAGCCGCGCAGCGCCTGTTCGGCATCTCTTGGCAAACCTTCAGACGACGCTGCGGCGGCCTGCGTCGTCTGGGCGCCCTGCTGATCAGTAAAAACATGCGGATGACGGCGGATCAGCTTGTCGCAAATCGCCTGGACGCAGTCTTGAAAGGCAAAACGCCGTTCTTCTGCGCCAATCTGGCTGTAAAACACTACCTGAAATAATAAATCGCCAAGTTCGTCCGGCAGCTCGTTGATGGCGCCACGTTCGATGGTGTCGGCCACTTCATAAGCTTCTTCCAGCGTGTATGGCACAATCGTCTGATAAGTCTGCGCTTTGTCCCAGGCACAACCCTGTTGCGGGTCGCGCAGTCTGGCCATAATTGCCAGCAAATCAGCCATGGTATAGCGTGGTTCTGCATTCATCTTATTGTCAAATCAGCAGGCAAACCGGGCCGACTTTCGTCTGACACCGGTCGCAATTGTCGGGTTACTGTGAGCGTTTCGCTTCAATCACGTCATCAATCTGGCTGACTTTGGTCAGCAGCTTATTCAGTGAATCGAGGTTATACAGCTCCAGCGTCATATAAATGGTCGCGGTCTGGCGCGCCACATCGGAATTGCTGCTCATCCTGAGCACATTGGCTTTTTCGTTGGCCAGAATACTGGTGATGTCGCGCAGCAAACCGTTACGGTCATGCGCCACAATACGAATACTGGCCTCATAGCCTGACGCGTATTTGTCGCCCCAGGCCGCTTCCACCACCCGCTCCGGATGTTGCTCCTGCAGCGTTTTGAACTGGTCGCAATCATCGCGATGTACGGCAATGCCGCGGCCTTGCGTGATGTAGCCGACGATGGCATCGCCTGGCAGCGGCTGACAGCAGCCCGCCATGTGCGTCATCAGGTTCCCCACGCCCTGCACCACCACATGGCTTTTCACCTGTGTTTGCATTGGTTTGGAAATTAAGCGCGGGTCAATTTCCGGCGCATCGGTTTTGCTGTGCAGGCTCTGAATGTAGTTGACCACCTGGGTCACTTTGATTTCGCCGCCGCCAATGCCAACCAGTAACTCTTCGGCCGAATTGACATTAAAGCGCTGCAGCACTTTCACCGGATGGTCCATCGGCAGATTCAGCCGTGCCAGTTCGGTGTCCAATAACTCTTTGCCGGCGGCGTAGTTTTTATCTCTGTCCTGCAAACGGAACCAATATTGCACTTTAGAGCGGGCGCG